>ODAI011187296.1_pt1 | contig 11760 bp, 10 predicted proteins | sample 1539321 | NCBI WGS metagenome assembly ODAI01 (sample SAMN02144231, study PRJEB22623) | gut metagenome | biome: sheep rumen | host: Ovis aries | place: New Zealand
TATCTGCTCTCTCGGCAACCAGACCGGTGAAGGCTGGTTCCTGACCGGTGAGATGGTCGAGCTGATCAAGTCAGGTGTACCGAATATCGTATGTGCACAGCCTTTTGCGTGCCTGCCGAACCATATCGTGGGCAAGGGTGTGATCAAGGAGCTGAGGCGTCAGTATCCTGAGTCCAACATCGTGGCTGTCGACTACGATCCCGGTGCCAGCGAGGTTAACCAGCTGAACCGTATCAAGCTGATGCTGTCGGCGGCTCTGAGGAAGCTGGATGAGTGATTTTACTTAACTTAGTGACGGGCGGCAGGGATGGCTGCTCCCGGATAAAATCCGTCTTCGCTATCCGCAGGGATCTGCCCGGTTCTGAACATATTTCGACATAATACGCTTGCAATCGTGGGTCCGCTTGATACCGGACCCACTTGTGCTTCGCTAAAAAACGGTTTGGTTAACCGTTTTTTTATTATGCCTCAACATGTCCACAACCGTGGCATATCCTCTGCGCGCTTTATGATTTTATCCGGGAGCAGCCATCCCTGCCGCCCTGTTACTGAAATTTTTTACGTTAACGACGCTTTAACCCGCTTTAACATGAATTGCCGTCTATTACTCATTTTTACTACGCTAATTAAAAATGTCATCCTGAGCGTAGCGAAGGATCTTTCAAAAAGGATTCTTCGCTTTGCTCAGAATGACATCTGTCATTCAAAGTCTTACCGGTATATTATGTTTATTTAAATAATCTTTGAGATCCGAGATCTCCATCTCTTTGTAGTGGAATAATGATGCTGCGAGTACTGCATCGGCATGTCCTATCTCGAATGCGTCGAGGAAGTGCTCAAATGTGCCGGCTCCGCCTGATGCGATGACGGGGATGTCGACTACATCGGATACTGCACGGGTGAGCTCACAGTCATAGCCTGCCTTGGTTCCGTCACAGTCCATGCTGGTAAGTAAGATCTCGCCGGCTCCGAGCTCATATGCTTTTCTTGCCCACTGTACCGCATCTATTCCCATATCTATCCTGCCGCCATGCTTATATATGGTCCAGCCGTTTCCGTCCGCCCTGCGTTTTGCATCTATGGCACAGACCACGCACTGGCTTCCGAATTTGCCTGCCGCGTCGCTTATGACCTGCGGGTTGTCTATGGCTGCGGAGTTTACCGCTACTTTATCCGCGCCGGCTCTTAGGATGGTCCTGAAGTCTTCTACGGTACGGATGCCGCCGCCTACGGTGAACGGGATGAATACGTTCTCTGCCACCTTACGTACCATGTCTACCACGGTATTTCGTTTATCGGATGATGCCGTGATATCCAAAAATACGAGTTCGTCGGCTCCGTTTTTACTGTAGTTGGCTCCGACCTCCACGGGATCTCCGGCATCTCTTAAGTTTATGAAATTAGTCCCCTTTACTACCCTTCCGTCTTTTACGTCCAGACAGGGGATGATCCTCTTTGTAAACATACAGATTCCTCATATTATCACAATGTACAGAAGTTTTTAAGTATCTCCATGCCGACATCTCCGCTTTTTTCGGGATGGAACTGACAGCCGAATATGTTGTCGTGTTCTATGGCACTGTCAAAGGTAATGCCGTAATCTGTGGTTGTGGCTACATCTGCCCTGTTTACGGCATTGAGGTAATATGAATGGACGAAGTATACGAAGCTTCCGTCATTTATCCCCTTAAACAGTTTGGAGTCTTTATTCACCATATTCAGTGAATTCCAGCCCATATGAGGTACCTTTAATACATTGCCTTCATTAAATGCTGCGTTTTCCTTAAATCCCGTGATGCTTCCGGGAAGGATCTTTAGTCCTTCGATACGTGTTTTATCTGTCTCCCCGACGTTTTCGGTACTGAAATCAAACAGCATCTGCATTCCGAGACATATGCCGATAAACGGTGTGCCTTTTGCGATCATCTCTTTTATCGGGTCGATCAGCTTATATTCCCTTACCTTATTCATGCAGTCGGCATATGCTCCGACTCCGGGAAATACTACGTGGTCCGCCCTGTATAATACTGCCGGATTGTTTGACAACTCTACTTCATATCCTAAGTATTTTAGGGCATTCATGACACTCATGGTATTACCGGCATCATAATCTATCACTGCTATTTTTGACATTTCTTTTCCCTTTTTTTAGTCCTTTTTAGGATCGGATCGTCTGCATTATTCTAAGATATCCAGTCCTTCATATTCTCCGAGCAGGCTGTATATATATTCGCTGTAATCGACGGAATCATCTACTTCTACCAGCGAGTATGCTTCTGCTTCATTCATATTGAATTCTTTATCAAGTTCAGCCAGTATCTCGCTCTTTACATAGTTTAGATCGTCCGTGATATTAAGTATCTGGGCTAACTGGAGATATTTTTCATATCGCTGAAGTCCTTTAAGTAGCGAATCAAGCGCTTTTTCCCTGTTATTGGACGTCATGTAATACTCGTAGGAATTGAGCTGATGGTTTACGAACATAACGGTCATGATCCTGTCATACAGCTCTATATCCTCGTCCTTTATCTTTAACCCGTATACCTCATAATATGCTTCGTTATATTTCTGGACATTGAAGTCTTCCTGAGCGTTTTTGATACTCAGATTATATGAATATATATTGCTTCCGATGATAATGACTATGGTGAGCACCGCAAATATGACAAAGAGGATCGTGGCTCCGGCTTTGTTGATCTTGCCGTGTTCTACTTCGTATTCGGCTATAGCAAGGGCTGCTTCACGTTTCTGCTTTTCCTTTTCCTTGGCTGCAGCCTTCTTTTCCATGGCGAGTGCCATTTTTCTGTTACGCTCGGCATCCGCTTCTGCCTTTTTCCTGGCTTTTTCCGCTTCGGCTTCGGCTTTCTTTTCTTCCGCTAAGCGTTTCTTTTCTTCTTTTGCCTGAAGTGCTTTTTCTTCTTCTTCCTGCTTTGCTCTGCGGTCTGCCTCGATCATCTCGGGAGTTACATCTTCATTTATGTTTCCGAAGAGACGCTTGAAAAATCCGGGTTTCTTTTTCTTCTTTTTGGGCTGAACGGATATTTCTTCATCTATGGGATTAAAATCCGAAAATGCCGCATGGGGTGATACCATATCCGCATTCTCACCCTGCAGTGTATCGTTTATCTTATGGAGTTCGGAATCATCAGGATCGGGTAAGCCTTCCTGCGCACTCTCTCCTATTCCCGCATCGATGTCCATAAACAGTGCATCTACATCTGCCTGGGACTCGGAAGCCGCTTCACCGTTCTTCCATTCCACATCTATAAGTTCTTCCCCGCCTGCATCGGGTATGCCGGGTGCGGGTGTTTCTTCCGGTATTTCCTGTACAGGCTCCGGGATGTTTTCTTCAATATTGAACAGGCTGTCATCAGGCTGCTTTGCACCGTCCGGTGTTTTTTCTTCCTGCTTGCCGAGTAATGTGGCATAGGCTTCTGCTTCCTCAAAGATATTTTCGATATCCTCTTCGGGGATCATATCGCCTTCGGGCTCGATAGGACCTGCCGAGTCCATATCGGCCAAAAGATCTGACAGCATCTCATCAACTTCTTCGGGCTGCTGTTCCTTAACTGCAGGTGCCTTGGTCCTAGGTTTGGCAGGTGCTTCGGATACAGTCTTTGTGTTTACTTTTGAGCTGTTTATTCCAACAGAACTAAGCAGACTGTCCAAATAAGACTCATCTGCTTTATTCTTCATCTTCTGTTTACAACTGTCACAGTATTTTTGTCCGTCACGGATCTTTTTGTGACACTTAAGACATGTTCCCATCAGTCACCACTTCTGTCAGTTTAGTTTTGAGATATAATGATCGAGTACCTGTACCATGGAGCCTATTTCCGGCTTGGAGAGCTGGGCATCCGCTCCTAACAATTCGCCCTTTCTGCGCATTTCTTCATTAACAAGAGAAGAAAAGATGATGACCGGCAGATCTTTGAGTTCCGGATCCTCTTTTATCAGCTTAGTCAGATGGTGTCCGTCCATCTGGGGCATTTCTATATCGGTGATAACGCATTTTACTTTTTCATATACATTGTGCTCTGCTTTATACTTGCACAAAAGGTCATATGCTTCCTTACCGTTGGTAGTTAAGGTAATGGATGTATATCCGGCCTTGGAGAGTGAATCGTGTATAAGCTTATTGAGCAGCGGTGAATCCTCTGCTACGAGTATCGGAGAATTGTTGCGCTGTCTGATACCGAGTGCGTCTATGTCGGACATTCTGAGTCCCGTCTCGGGGCTGATATCGGTAACGATCTTTTCAAAGTCAAGTATTACTATGAGCAATCCGTTTATCTTTAAGAATCCGGTAGCAATACTTCTGCCGGAGTTGTTGATCGACTCGTCGGGCTTCGATATATCAGCCCAGGATACTCTGTGTATGCCTACAACGGATTGTACATGGAAAGCCACATTCAGTTTATTGAAGTTTGTTACGATAAACATGTCGCTTTCTTCTTTGGTCACATAATCTACCGCAAGACTCTTATGAAGGTCTATGACAGTGATTATGGCATCCCTCGGCATATATATGCCTTCTATGCAGGGATGAGAGTTGGGGATGGGTGTGGGTCTTTTATACGGAAGTATCTCCCTGACCTTAGCCACATTTATCCCGTAATGCTGGGATCCTACGACAAATTCCAGTATCTCAAGCTCATTGGTACCGCTTTCAAGCAGAATTTTAGTATCCATTTGGAATCCCCCTTAATTTATTTTTATTTCGTACTCTAAACCCGTATTATCTTTTGCGTCAAGTGTATATGTCTTTTCTTCTTCGTTTACAAAGAACAATAATACAGCGTCGTATGAACCGCCTGCGGCGATATCGTCATTTAAGAACTGGATGTCATTGGGAAGTGCACATATCTGCGGTCCTAAGACATCTCCGTTGTCACAGTGCAGGAAGTAACTTACCTTACTGTCTTTTGATACAAATTTTTTGGTTTCTTTCGATGTGTTTTTGATGAGGAAATAAAGTGCCAATACCTGCTCTCCATCCTTGGGAGTGATGACCGAGTACTCGTTTTCCACATACCGGCTTGAAAGCTTATAATATCCGTATTCTACGGTAAAATCATCCTTGCCGTATAACTTTGTGAGACTCTCCGCGAGATTTTTGGGCTCGGGAGTGATCTCAGGCGTAGGTTCCGGTGTATCCGTTACTTTAGGCTCCTCAGTTGGAGTGGGTGTAGTAACATCGGGCTCTGATGACGTCGGCGTAGGGGTAACTGCTTCCGTAACTTCATTGCCTTCGTTATATATGGCCTCAAGCTCTTTTTTGTCGAGGAGCTTTCTTTCGGCTCTCTTGTTCTTATCGTATTTTAAAAGCAGATAAGCACTGTACTGTGCTATGGCATCGCTTTCGGCATCCGTAAGATTATACTGCGGTTCGGAAGCACAGCCGCAAAGCAGCATAGTTATAAGTAAAATAAATGCAATTATGCTTTTTTTACCTTTCATGCCTTCCTCTCCTTTCGATAACCTCATTCTACAATTTTATCACTTTTGCGTTAATTTTGCAAGAAATTTAGTCTATTGTGAGTTCAAACCAGAATTCAACTCCTGCCTGGTGGTTGATGACACCGTACTCCTCATTATGGGACTCCATGATCGCTTTTACTATGGACAATCCTATGCCGCTTCCGCCATACTCACGTGTACGTGCCTTATCGACCTTGTAGAACTTATCCCATATATTACCGATATCGGCTTCATTTATGATATCTCCGGAATTGAATACCGATACCCTTATCTTCTTATCATGCCTGTTAAAGCTGATATCAATGACGTTGGGATCCTTACAATGGTTTAACGCATTGGACAGATAATTGGTGATGACTTCCTCGATCATGTATTCATCGGCCCAGACGTATACAGGCTCTATACCGTTGAACACTATATTTATGTTCTTCTGTTTTGCGAGTACTTCCACCGAATCAGCCACTGACTTTACCAGAGCCACTATGTCAAACCTCGAAAGCTCCACATTTGAGTTTCCGAATTCAAGCTCGTTCAATGTGAGGAGCTTCTTTACCATATTGTTCATCTTCTGAGCTTCATCAACTATGACATCGCAATAAAACTGCCTGCTTTCCTCGTCATCGTTTATATTTTCCGCAAGTCCCTCCGCATAGCCCTGTATAAGTGCTATGGGGGTTTTCAGCTCATGGGAGACATTTGACAAAAACTCCCTTCGCATTTCCTCTGCTTCTGTTTTCTTCTTTATATCCTTTTCGAGCTCTATATTTGCGGACTTAAGCTCGCTGATGGTTTTTTCGAGTTTGTCTGAAAGTGTATTTATGCTTCTTCCGAGCTCTCCTATCTCATCCTTTCTCTTCCCTGTATACCTGTTTTCAAACTTAAGCTGGCTCATCTCTTTTGAAATATCGGACAGGTTAAGTATCGGCTTTGTGATACCGCAGCTGAACAGATATGTCAGTATCGAGCATAATACAAGCAGTATCCCGCCCGAGATCAGAAGGAACTGATTGGATATGACTGCACTTTCGCTGATGTTGGAATAGCTGGTCCTGATAAATATCAGGTCCCTGTTTTTAAGATAACCTACCAGATCTATGTATTTCGAATCATAACGTGACTCATAACACATAAATACATCGTAATACTTCTCTTTTGTCTTTAACAGTTCCGGAGTCGTTTCTCCCGGACCCGGTCCGAACAGATAGCGCTGCAATGCGTCTATTATGCGGCGCAGCCTGTCATTTCTGAAAACATTGCCTTCAGAAGAGCCTATGTTGAACGACAGAGGGTAGATAAAGTCCAGTCCGTCGCCGTTTAAGTCCGAAAGGATGTAGATGCTTACATTTGAAACACTTTCCACCTTTTCGGTCGCAGCAACGGCATCATCGCTTTCATGTCCGTACAGACTTACTATCTCATCTATCTTATCGTATACATCTTCCAAAGAATTAACCTTTGTTTTCTCATAATATGCCGGAAGGAAGAAATTATTTGCCATCCAGCATAAAAAAATCATCAAAAACAGCAAAAATGTAAACAATAAAGATATCTTACTTTTTAATGATCTTCCCATAATCAGGCCTCAAATTTGTATCCCATGCCCCAGACGGTTTTTATCAGATCGCCTTTTTCTCCCATCTTGCTGCGGAGTTTTTTAACATGGGTGTCAATGGTTCTGGCGTCTCCGAAATAATCATAATTCCACACATTGTTAAGTATCTTGTCCCTTGATAATGCAACACCCTTATTGGAGATAAAATACTCCAAAAGTTCAAACTCCTTAAGGCTCAGATCGATAAGCTTACCGTCCACATATACTTCATGTGCCTGCTTATCCATCTTTATGCCGCCTATCTCTATCGTTTCATCGCCCATGCCGCCGGTCCTGCGCAGTATGGCATCTATCCTTGCTACGAGTATCTTAGGGCTGAACGGCTTCGATATATATTCGTCCACGCCGAGTTCGAAGCCTAAGAGCTCATCCTTCTCATCTCCGCGGGCAGTAAGCATGATGATGGGAACATTGGAATTGCTCCTGATCTCCCTGCATACCTGCCAGCCGTCCATCTTAGGCATCATGACATCCAGAATGATCAGAGATATATCTTTTTGTTTATAGAAGATATCACAGGCCTCTTCTCCGTTTTCGGCTTCCAAAACCTGTATACCGTTTTTGTTCAGGAAGTCCTTTACCAGCTTACGCATCCTGCTTTCATCATCAGCTATCAGAACTTTGATCGTATCCACTTTCCATCCCTCCGTTTATCTGTTCTTCCCTATATTTTATCGCTTCTTCCCTGGCTGAAAGCTCCTCAGCCCAGCCGGCATACCTGTCCTGCAGATCCTTTTCCGCGTCACTGAACGGTGTATTGCCGCTTGTGATGGCCATGACAAACAATATCACTATGACTATGGCAAGTGCGGAAATGACATAATAGCATTTTTTTAATTTATTCTTATAGTGATCGGCTACGGATTTAAGCTTTTTTTCGCGGTCTACGTGAGTCTGGATATCCCGCTTTAACTGTTTTTCTTCTGCGGAAAACTCTTCCGAGATCTTGTTGTCAAGCTTTTCAAATCCGCTTTTTACCGCTTCTTCTCCTGTCTCGATGGCAGCATCGGTCTCTAACGCTTCCTCGTCGCCGTAGGAGGACAGTTTCCCTTTTGCTCCGTTTTCGCCCCTGATCGGTATCATCTTTATCTGAGAATCGTCTGCCACTCCGCTCTCTACGCAGTAATCCCTAAGCTGCTTTAAGAACGAGAGCCCGACCACTGTCTTCATATCCTGCCTCTCGAGCAGTTTATAATAGACTATCAAGGCTACCTGCGGATCGTTTACGTTCATTCTCTCCGTGATATAGCCGATGATATCCGATTCTTTTTTTGCCAACGCATATTCCATTGAGTCATCGAATTGGAAACCGCCTATTTTCAATCCTTCCCACATTCCTTATCACCCCTTAAAAATACCGTCAATCAGTTTCAATACTTTCAATTATGATATCTGCACCCTCATCTTCACTGTATGAGGTCATTACCTTTTCCAAAATATCAAGTCCTTCATATGCCTGTCCGAATACGGCCGCATGTCCCGTAAGCCACGGAGCACCTCCGTACTCCATGAACAGATCCAGCTCTTCACGCGTAAGCTCCGTCTCATATCCGAACTTGATATAGTCCGAGAAAGTGTATCCTTCATGCTCTATAAGCTCTTCCATGTTTTTCAGTTCGTCCGACGGCAGTCCTATTATCTGGAACGCCGATGCATTACGCGTATCCGTGCCTGATCCCGATGCACATAGAGCACCTTTATACGGGTACAGTTTTCCTTTGTGCTCATACTTTGCATTATAAGCAGGATCTGCCGGAGCGCAGCCCGCTATAAGCACATAATCCTCTATTACGTTTTGAAGGGTCATCCCGTCAAAAACCCCGTTTTTACAGGCTTCTATGAATTTTTCGACCAGCTCCGGCTCCTCGTCCTTATAGAGCCTGAACGATACTGACCCGTAGTCCTTAAAATTGATCCTCGCCAGACGGCATTGCTTTCCGCCGGTAAACTGCACCGGGGTATCGCCCTTATTATCCGAACATCCGGTAAATGCTGCTGCAATACATAATATCATGAACAGGCATATCATCCGGATAAGCTTTCCATTTACTCTGAACATTTTTATCTCCCGGAATTTTTCAAATATTATTCCATATATAATTGTATTTAAAATAGCTTCATATGTCAACGTTTATATGCACAATACACACAAAATTCATAAATAAAAAAGATATATGGCAGTATTACCCGCTATATATCTTTAATATGGACCAGAGGGGAGTCGAACCCCTGTCCGAAAGCCTATTCACCCCGGTTTCTTCCATCACAGTCTGTATTTTGTTATTCCCTCTGCGATGCGCCCACAGACAGGCTCACCGTTTCGGTAGCTTCATATTTCTACTTCCGGCTCAAAGCTTTGCCGAAAGAGTTCCCCACCTGGATGACGCCGGTTACAGAGGAAAACCCCTGCGGGACCTCACGGCTTCTCCTCCTGCGCAGTGGGCTACGCAGGTCCGACGTGCTGCACGTTAGGCAGCAAATGCTAATTCGTTATTATCAGCGTTTATATTTAGTTATCCGTTTATTTAGGTGAGTCCAGACTCTCACCGATGGCTTCCAAAGCTTCAAAACCCCCGTCGAAACCAGTACTGGCCCGGGTACATTTATAAAAACGCGTTAGTACGCATTTTTAGCCTTAAAATCTTTTTCCTCTTCTCTCTTCCTGTCCTTTTCGGCTATGGTCTCACGCTTGTCATACAATTTCTTACCGCGAGCAAGACCTATAAGGACTTTTACAAGGCCGTGGTCGAGATATACTTCAAGAGGAACTATCGTATATCCTTTTATCTTTACCCCGGCATCAAGCTTACGTATCTCTGCGCGGTGCAAGAGCAGTTTTCTGGTACGTAAGGGGTCCTTATTGAAGATGTTTCCTTTTTCATAGGGACTTACATGCATACCGTATATGTATACCTCGCCGTTCTCGATCTTGATGTAGGATTCCTTGATACTGCATTTACCCATGCGCATGGACTTTACTTCCGTACCGTGAAGGGAAATGCCGGCTTCATATTTTTCTTCTATAAAATAATCAAAGTATGCCTTTTTGTTGTTAGCTATAAGCTTTCTGGGCTTTTCTTTTGCCAAGCCTTTCCCCTCCTTTCCGTTAATTCATTATTCTGCGTTAGGCGAAGGATCTTCTTCCTCTTCTTCGTCTACGATTGTAAATATGATGCTCCGCATTAATTTATCGGCTTCTTCGAGTCTTACCTTAACCCTCTGTCCGAGCTTATAGCATTTTTTTTGATTTTTGCCGATAAGCTGATAATGCTCTTCATCAAAGAAATAATAATCATCCTTAAACTCGTCGATCTTCACCATACCTTCTACGGTATTGGGAAGTTCTATATATATGCCCATGGATGATATGCCGGAGATAACGCCGTTAAACGTCTCTCCTATATGCGGCTCCATGAACTCGATCTTTTTAAGCTTCTGAACCTCACGCTCGGCTTCATCAGCGCGTCTTTCGCACTTACTGGACATGAATGCCACGTCATTAAGTATCTTCGAATAATGGCTGATACGCTTTTCTCCAAGCTTTCCTCTTAGGTTTTCCTTTATGATCCTGTGTATCTGCAGGTCGGGATAACGTCTGATCGGAGAAGTGAAATGGCAATAATACTTTGATGCAAGACCGAAGTGTCCGTCACAGGTGGTCGTGTACTTTGCCTGCTTCATAGATCTTAAGGTCAGCCTGCTGATGAGTGCTTCCTCATCCGTGCCTTCTATCTTCTCCAATAACTTCTGGAGCTCCTTGGGATGTATATCCTCGGTACCCATCTTGATAGTATATCCGAAGTTATTGATAAATATGCCGAGCTTGGTGATCTTTTCCGGATCAGGAGTATCATGTGTACGGTATACAAACGGAAGTTCCTGCCAGAAATAATCCTCTGCCACGGTCTCATTTGCAGCAAGCATGAAATCCTCTATGATCTTGGTAGCCCTGTTGCGGTCATACGGTTTGATCTCTATAGGCTTACCCTTCTCGTCTACTATGATCTCGCACTCGGGGATATCAAAATCGATGGAGCCTCTCTTATGCCTTCTCTCCCTTAATATCTCGCTGAGTTCCAGGCACAGATCGAACATCTCCGCAAAATCCCTGTATTCATCAAGTGTATCAAGTATTTCTTCCGGAAGCTCTTCTTTAAACTTAAGACTCCTTACATCAGCTTTGTCAACGGTCAGCTTACGGAAAAGCTCCTCCTTGGTACCGTCATACTGAGCTATAGCATCATTTACCCTCTGGACATTGGTATATGTCATACGTCTGTCAACATTGATAAGGGTTTCTGCTATACGGTGTCCCTTTATCTCTCCTTTGGGAGTGATATCCATTATACAGCTCATAGCCAGACGGTCCGTTCCCTGATTGAGCGAACATATACCGTTTGAAAGCTCATGAGGGAGCATGGGGATAACACTGTCTATCAGATAATTACTTGTTCCGCGCTTTAATGCCTCTTTATCAAGGGGCGAGTTCTCGCGTACGTATTCGGATACATCCGCTATATGTACTCCGAGTGTATACATTCCGTCTTTTTTGGAGATGGTGATCGCGTCGTCAAGGTCTTTGGCTGATTCACTGTCGATGGTGATGGTTTTTTCATCACGCAGGTCAAGCCTTCCGGCCTTTTCCTCTTCAGCCACTTCAGTCGGGA
>ODAI012925318.1_pt1 | contig 11760 bp, 8 predicted proteins | sample 1539321 | NCBI WGS metagenome assembly ODAI01 (sample SAMN02144231, study PRJEB22623) | gut metagenome | biome: sheep rumen | host: Ovis aries | place: New Zealand
GAGGCTCGTCCGGTTCTGAAGGCTCCGTTCTATGCAGTTCCGTTCCAGGGCGGCATGACGGCCACCTTCGGCGGCCCGCTCATCAACACCGAGGCACGCGTGCTGAACAACGAAAACCGCGTGATTCCGGGGCTGTTCGCTATCGGCAATGCCGCCGGCGGCCTGTTCTACGACGACTACATCGGCGGCGCACAGCTCTCGAGCGCAGCTGTGTTCGGCATCCGTGTTGCGGATGTTGTCAAGCAGGTCAAGGCTGAAGCCAGAAAGTAAGCCTGATATGCAGAGAGCCGTTCTCCGGCTCTCCTGGCACAAGGCGCCCGGGTTGTTCTGCGGCCCGGGCGCCGCATTATGATGAGGGGCAGACAAATGCCCTTTCTCCGATCCCATGAACTGGCTCTCCCGATTGCTGCTGACAGCGTTTCTGCCGTTTCCCATGCTTGCGGCCGGTGCGCAGGACACCAGGCCCGAGGTTGTGATCGGACTGGTCGATACTTTCGACCCGTATTTTTATGTCAGGACTTTTTCCGGGACGGTCGACTATCTGGAGGAAAAGCTTCCCCAGTACCGGATTCGGGCCGTTGACATCGACTGGCGCAATATTGATCAGGGCATTCAGAAATACAGCCCGCAGTACCTGCTGCTCTCGGGGTCGGACTACGTTTCCCTGATTGACAGATATGGAGCCCAGCAGCTGGTGACCCGACTTCAGAAAGGAGCAAGGGATGTCAATCAGTCGGTCAGCTCAACGATCATTGCCCTCAACAGAAAAGATGCTCCGGGAACGATTGCCGATTTGAAGGGCAGAACCATTGCGGTGACGCAAAAAGGCAGCTTTGACGGCTGGCTTATCGCAAGCGGGGCGATAGCCCAGGCCGGGTTTGACCCGGAAAACATGTTTCAGCGGATCGTTGAAACGAACTATGGCATTCCGGATGTTCTGACCCTGGTCAAAACGGGCGGAGCCGATGCCGGAGTGCTTTCCGCCTGCGAATATGAGCGCCTGGTTCAGAGCGGACGCATTGCTGACGGGGAAATACGCATCATCGCCCGTCAGCCTTCTGATCCGGGAGGATGCGTCCGTTCGACGGGGCTTTATCCCGATGCCGTGATTGCAGCGATGCCGCGCGCTTCGGCAGGCATGAACAAGGCCGTTCTCACGGCGCTGCTTTCGATGCCGGCTTCTCAGTACGGGTTCGAGTGGGACATTGGCAACAGCAATGCGAGCGTCCTGGTGCTCATGAAAACGCTCAAGCTTGGTCCCTATCTGCCGCTCAGGGAAACTTCGCCACGGGCGCTTTTCCTGAGGTACAGAAACGAAGTGTTCCTCGCATTGGCGCTTCTGGCTGCCGTTCTTTTTCACATCGTGACGCTTAATCTTCTGGTGCGGCGCAGGACGAGGGATCTGGTGCGCACCCAGCGGGAGAAGGAGGCGCTTAACGAGGAGGCCAAGGCGGCGGAAAAGAAGGTCGCCGAACTGGAGCGCGTCACGCTGGTTGCTCAGCTTTCGAACATTTTTGCCCACGAAATCAAGCAGCCGATTACCGGAATTCTCTACAACGCCTCAGCCCTTGAGATGCTGCTCAAAAAGAAGGGCGAAGCCGATCCGGTCGAGCTCAGAATCGCTGACAGTCTTGTTGAGCAGGCAAGGCGCAGTGCCGATATCGTCGAGCGCGTGAGGGCTTACGCGAGAAAGCGTCCCCGGGCGGATAGCTCGTGCTGCCTGCGGTCCGTGATCCAGGAGGCGGTCACCGCAAGCGCGCAGCGTGATGCAGTGACGGTGCGCGCTCCGGGCGGTCAGCATGTGCGCGGTGACGCAACTGAGCTGATGCTGCTCATCTCAAATCTCATTCGAAACGGACTGCAGGCTGCGGGCGGGGTGGAAAAACCTGCCGTGCACGTGGACGTTTCCGAGCAGGGAGAAGAATTTGTCGTTTCAGTGAGCGACAACGGTCCGCCGGTCTCCGATGAGGTGTTTGCCAAGATCGGCCGCGCGGGCTTCAGTTCCAAGAGCGACGGTCTGGGATTCGGCCTGTCGATTGCACAGGCCATAGCCGAGCGCCATGGCGGGCATCTCGAGTACCGCAGAAACGGTTCGGGCAGCCTGCAGGTTCTGCTGCATCTGAGACGCTATGCCGGAGAGGAAGGAAAAAACAATGCTCAATAGTCTCGTTCGCGTGGTTGATGATGAGGCCGATGTGCGTGATTCGGTCTGCCTTTTTCTGCAGATGGCCGACATGGAGGTGGCCGCCTATGCAAGCGCCGCGGAGTTTCTCGCCAAGGATGATTTCGAGAGGCCCGGCTGCGTGATTCTGGATGTCCGCATGCCCGGAATGACGGGGATCGAGCTGCAGCGCGAGTTGGACGTGAAAGGAATCGACCTGCCGATTATTTTCCTTTCAGCGCATGGCGACATCGAGATGGCCGTGAAAGCAGTGCAAAACGGGGCGGTCGATTTTCTTGTCAAGCCGCCGGAACCCGGCAAGCTTCTTGAGATTGTCCGGAAAACGGTTCTGGAGCACCAAAGAAAGCGCAAGGAGGATGGCGAGCGCGCACAGCTTCTGGCTCAGTATGAAACGCTCACGCCGACCGAGAGGCAGATTCTTTTTCTGATAGCCAAGGGGTTCACCAATGCAACCATTGGCGAGGTCCAGGAAATATCCGAGAAGACAGCAAAGGGGCATAGGGCAAGAATCTACGGCAAGCTTGATCTGGAAAATGCCGTTGAGGCTTCTGAGTTCTTACGGCATGCAGGGTTGACCGAGGGAGGGGGAAGATGAAGCGAAGAGCATTGCTTGCCGCCATGCCCCTTCTGGCTGCGATGCCCATGCGGGTTTTGGCTTCCGCACCCGAGATCTGGGACCGGCAGTACGATGTCGTAGTGCTGGGTTCCGGGGGCGCAGGGCTTGCAGCAGCTCTCTCGGCTGCGGCCCGGGGACTGACGGTTGCCGTTTTCGAAAAGAACGCGCGCATCGGTGGCGACACCCTGAACAGTTCCGGTTTTTTCAATGCGGCGGGCCTGTCCGGCACGAAGGACAAGCCGATTGATCATGCCAGGGAAATGATTGAGCTGGGCGAAGGGCTGAACGATCCGGAGCTGGTGCGCATTTTTACGGAGAATTGCCCCGGGACGTTCAAATGGCTGCAGAGCCTTGGCATGCAGTTCGAGGACAAGCCCTACAAAATCTATGGAACCAAGGAGTTCCGCTCGTACAGGCCGAATCGTCCGCGCGGAACCGGATACATCCACGCGCTCGGCGAAGCGAGCCTGAAGGCGGGAGTCTCAATCGAGCTGGGCTGCACGGCCGTTGACATCTACCATGTGCCCGAAACCCGGCAGGTTCTCGGGGTGCTGATTGAAAAGGACGGCAGGAGTTTTTCCGTGCGCGCCAGAAGAGGGATCGTTCTTGCAACGGGCGGCTTCGGGGCCAATGCCGAAATGCTGCGCCGCTATGCGCCGGAACTCTCCGCCCTGCAGCACGACTCGACCCCTGGGGCGACGGGCGACGGACACCGGCTGGCCGAGCGTGCCGGAGCCGATCTTGTGAACATGCAGTTCGTGGAAATCGTTCCGGGTGGCCCGGTGTCGATTCCGTATGTGATTCGGCTTGACATCTATCCGGACCGCATGGTGATGGTGAACGCCAGGGGCGAGCGATTTGTCGACGAGCGCAGCGACAGAAAGACGCTCGGAGAGGCGATCCTTGCGCAGCCCGGAGGCATCGCCTACACCATCACTGACAATGAGACCGTGTCGTCTTCGGACATTCTTGATCAGAAATACCTGCATCAGGCAAGGCATGCAGGGGTGGTAGTGCGCGCAAGGAACTGGGCGGAGCTTGCCGAAAAGCTGTCCGTTCCCCGGCACGCGCTCGAAAGGACTCTGGCGAGGGCCTGTGCAGGCAGAACCGGACAGACCTCAGAAGGTCCCTGCCGGCGGATCGTTCGCAGGGCGCCTTTCTGGGCGCAGAAGATCGAATTGCACATCCACGTGACGCTGGGCGGCGTGCGCATCAATTCCAAGGCTCAGGTGCTGGACAAGAACGGCGTGCCGATCAGCGGGCTTTACGCTGCCGGAGAAATCGTCGGCAACCTGCATGGCGCGGTGCGGCTTGGCGGAAACGGCGTTTCCTCTGCGGTCGTCTTCGGCCGGATTGCCGGAGAGAACCTCTGAATCGAGCGGTTGCGCCTTGGCTACAATGAAGCAGTTTTTCTCTGCAGGGGCTGGGCATGTCAACTTCGAGCATCGGCAAACTCTTTGTGGTCACGAATTTCGGCGAAAGCCACGGACCGGCGATTGGCTGCGTCATCGACGGCTGTCCGCCGGGGATGGAACTCGCCTCTGAAGACATTCAGAAGGAGCTTGACCGGCGTCGCCCCGGCTCGAGCCGCTTTGTCACCCAGAGAAAGGAGAGCGATGCGGTTGAAATCCTTTCCGGCATCTATGAGGGCAAAACGACGGGAACGCCTATCGCGCTCCTGATCCGCAATGAAAACCAGCGCAGCAGGGACTATGGCGAGGTTGCCCATCAGTTTCGCCCTGCGCATGCCGACTGGGGCTACTGGGCAAAGTTCGGCCTGAGGGATCCGAGAGGCGGAGGCCGTGCCTCGGCACGGCTTACAGCGCCCACCGTGGCAGCCGGAGCGGTGGCAAGGAAGTGGCTTGCCGAGGAACTGGGCATTTCCATTCGGGCAAGGCTGGCGCGGCTTGGCGACTTGGAAGTCCGGCTTGAAGACTGGGCCGAGGTTGACAGAAATCCGTTCTTTGCCGCAAATGCCTCGCAGATTCCTGAGCTGGAATCGCTGCTGGAGAGCGTGAGAAAAGAGGGCGACAGCATTGGCGCCGAGCTTGTGGTCGAGGCGCATGGCGTGCCTGCGGGACTAGGCAATCCCGTGTACCACAGACTGGACGCGGCTCTGGCCTACGCGCTGATGGGACTGAATGCCGTCAAGTCCGTCGAGATCGGCGACGGCGCTTCGGTTGCTGCGCAGCGCGGAAGCGAAAACGGGGACGAAATGACGCAGGAGGGCTTTCTCACCAACCATGCGGGCGGCGTCCTGGGCGGCATTTCTTCGAGTGCGCCGATCCTGATTCGGGTGGCCGTCAAACCGACTCCGTCGGTGCTGATTCCCCGAAAGAGCCTGAACGAGCAGGGCGAGGAGGTTCTCGGGTCGACCAAGGGGCGCCATGATCCCTGCGTCGGGCTGCGGGCCGCGCCGATTCTTGAAGCACTGGTTGCGCTCACGCTGATGGATGCGGCGCTGATGCAGCGCGCTCAGTGCGGCAACTACGGTCTCGTTTTCGACGCGCAGGAGATCTGAACCGATGGGCCGTCTGTTCCGCTACCGTCTGTCGTAGCGGCAGAACACAACGGCGGGACGGGGGCTGGCTGCGGGCAGCGAGCCAAGAACTGTGCGGATCCAGTCGCCTTCTGGCAAATCGGGGAAAAAGGCGTCCGCCTCGGGGGCTGCGTCTATTTCGGTCACCCAGGCGCTCGTCACGAGCGGCAGGGCCTGGCGGGAAAGTTCAGCGCCGCCGATGATGAAAACATTCCGGGCATCGGAAACAAGAGCAAGGGCTTCGGTGAGCGAACCGGCCCGCTCGGCTCCCTTGAATTCAGCCTGGCTGCTGCGGGTAAGCACGATGTTTCTGCGCCCCGGGAGCGGCCTGCCAATGGAATCCCAGGTCTTTCTTCCCATGATGACCGGGCAGCCCATGGTGACGGTCTTGAAGTGCTTCAGATCCTCGGGGATGTGCCAGGGCATTTTGCCGTTGAGACCGATGGCGCCGTTGCTGCCGCGCGCAACGATAAGACTGATTTTCTGAGCCATGACGCACCTGCCGGGCTAAACCGCAATCGGCGCCTTGATCATCGGATGCGGGTCATAGCCCACGATCTCGAAGTCTTCGAACTTGTAGCCGAAGATCGAGTCGGGTCTGCGGCGGATCACAAGCTTCGGATAGGGACGGGGCTCGCGCGAGAGCTGCAGCTCAACCTGCTCGAAGTGATTGTTGTAGATGTGGCAGTCGCCTCCTGTCCAGACAAAGTCGCCGACATCAAGATCGCACTGCTGCGCGATCATATGCGTGAGCAGCGAGTAGCTCGCGATGTTGAACGGCACGCCGAGGAAAATGTCGCAGCTTCTCTGATAGAGCTGGCAGGAAAGCTTTCCGTCGGCAACGTAGAACTGGAACAGACAGTGGCACGGTGGCAGCGCCATCTTGTCGATTTCCCCGACGTTCCAGGCGCACACGATGTGCCGGCGGCTGTCGGGGTTGCTCTTGAGCTGCTCCATGAGCCGGCTGATCTGGTCGATGTGGCGTCCGTCAGCCGCGGGCCAGCTCCTCCACTGAACGCCATAAACCGGGCCGAGATCTCCGTTTTCGTCCGCCCACTCATCCCAGATCGTGACCTTGTTGTCGTGCAGGTACTTGATGTTGCTGTCGCCCATCAGAAACCAGAGCAACTCATGGATGATCGAACGCAGGTGGAGCTTTTTCGTCGTGATGCACGGGAACCCCTCGGAGAGGTTGAAGCGCATCTGGTAGCCGAAAACGGAACGCGTGCCGACGCCGGTGCGGTCGCTTTTCTGAGTGCCGTTTTCGTAGACATGCCGCAGAAATGTTTCATATTGATCGTACATGGAAGGCGCTCCTGAATGCCTGCTGAAATTTTTGGAAAAAGCGGCCTTGTTCGGGCCGCTTTGCTCGGATTAGGCCTGTGCGGCTGGATTGCGTTCGGAGAAAATCTTCTTCCAGCGGGAAACCTGATGCAAAACTTGTTCGGGCGCAGTTCCGCCGACGTGATTGCGTGCTGCCAGAGAACCTTCAAGCGTGAGGACGCCGTAAACATCCTCGGAGATCTTGTCGCTGAAACCCTGAAGCTCTTCAAGCGGAAGTTCCGCGATGTCGCAGCCGCGCTCGGATGCGAGACGCACCACGCGCCCCACGATGTCATGCGAGGTGCGGAAAGGCACGCCCTTGCGGGTGAGATAGTCGGCCAGATCGGTCGCCGTGGGAAAGCCTGCGAGCGCCGCTTTGCGCAGCTCTTCGCGGTTGGGCTCGACCCCGGCCATCATTTCGATGAATGCGCGCAGCGTGTCCTTCACCGTATCAATGGCGTCGAACACCGGTTCCTTGTCCTCCTGAAGGTCCTTGTTGTAGGCAAGGGGCAGGCCCTTCATGAGCGTGACCATGGTGATCAGATCGCCGGTCACGCGGGCGGCCTTGCCGCGAGCCGTTTCGGGAACGTCCGGATTCTTCTTCTGCGGCATGATCGAAGAGCCCGTGGTGAAGCGGTCGGGGAGCTTGATGAAGGAAAAGCGCTGGCTCATCCAGTAGACGAGCTCCTCGGACAGGCGCGAGATGTGCACCATGACAAGGCTTGCGGCCGCAGTGAATTCGATTCCAAAGTCGCGGTCGGACACGGCGTCAAGCGAGTTCTGCATCACGCCTTCAAATCCGAGCAGGCGCGCCGTCATTTCACGGTCGATCGGATAAGTCGTGCCGGCAAGGGCGGCGGCGCCCAGGGGAAGGCGGTTCACGCGGCGGCGAAGATCGGTCATGCGTTCGCGGTCGCGGTCAAACATCTCAACATAGGCGAGCATGTGGTGTCCGAAAGTGACGGGCTGGGCAACCTGCATGTGGGTGAAGCCGGGCATCACCGTGGCGTATTCCTTTTCAGCCTGGGCGACAAGCACTTCCTGCAGGTGCCCGAGCATGGCGATGATTTCGTCGACTTCGCTTCTGAGGTAAAGGCGGATGTCGGTGGCCACCTGGTCATTTCGGCTGCGTCCGGTGTGCAGGCGCTTGCCGGCATCTCCGATGAGCTGCGTGAGCCGGGCCTCGACATTCAGATGCACATCTTCGAGCTCGAGCTGCCAAATGAACTTGCCGGCCTTGATCTCGTTGCGGATCTGTTCCATGCCGCGGCGGATGTCGTCCAGATCCTGTTCGCTGATGACCTTGCAGGATGCGAGCATGGCTGCATGGGCAAGGCTGCCGTCAATGTCGGCCATTGCCATGCGTTTGTCAAAGCTCACGGATTGCGTATATCGGAGCACGAACTCGGCAACGGGTTCGGAAAATCGCCCTGACCAGGCCTCTTTCTTGGCATGCAGGGGGTCGGCGGAGTTGTTGTGCTCAGTGGTCATTTTTTATTGAATCTTTGAAAAAAGGGAACGTCAGGCCCTAAGCCCGTACGGACAGCGGCTTGATTTGCAAGGCGCTGAATTTTAACAGCAGAGCGCAGAGCGCGGAAGAAACTCGCAAGCCGGGAGATACGCAGCTTGACGTACCTCCCGGCCGTGCCGGTCAGCAAACCGCAGCAGAGCGCGGCCTGCTGATCCGATCGAGGCTACCTCGCCGCCGCTTCGATGCGCTGGAGAACCTCGGTATTGGCTAGGCGCTTGTTCTTGCGGGCGGCCTCCACGATGGAGAGCTTGCGGGAGTTGACTGCCCTGGCGTTGGCTCCGTGCGCGATGAGCCAGTCGATGATTTCCGGATTCGGCCTGTAGCTTGACACCGCCTGCATCAGAGCGGAATCACCGCTGCGGTCGACGGCATTCACGTCGGCGCCGGCCTTAGCGAGGACGTCAAGCGCTGCTGCGGAGGCGTTGCGGCTCTGGCAGAGCTCCATGAGCGCAGTTCGCTCGTTGCGCCCTCCCTTGGCATTTACGTTGGCGCCGTGGCGCAACAGCAGAGACAGGACGTCCGCGTCGGAGGAGAAAGCGGCGGCAAGAAGCGGAGTTTCGCCGCTCTTGTCGGCGGCGTTGACGTCGGCGCCGCCCTTGATCATCGCCTCGACTGCCGCGGCGGTGGCTTTGCTTCGCCTGAGCAGCATGAGCAGCGGCGTGCGCTGATCGCGGGATCTGGCATTGACATCGGCTCCGGCCTTGCAAAGGGCGGCGATGACTTCAGGGCAGTCTCCGCGCGCGACCATGAGCGGTGTTTCACCGTACCGCGAGGGGATATTGACATCAGCGCCGTTCTCAATCAGGGACAGGACGGCCTTGACGCCGTACTTGCCCTGATTGACGGCCCGGAACAGAGCCGTGCGCTCATGGGAGTCCTTGGCATTGATGTTTGCCCCCGCTTTGACAAGCGCCTGGATGAGATCATGCTTGGATTCGTGTTCGGCGGCGATCATGAGCGCCGTGATGCCGCTTTTGTCAACGGCATTGGGATTGGCGCCGCCCTCTACCAGCGCGGCAATCACTTCAGGAAGAGTATTGCTGTTCTGAGCGGCGATCATGAGTGCGGTGCGCTGGTCGCGAATTCTCGCAGCATTGGGATTTGCCTTTGCCTGAAGCAGCAGTTTTGTGACTTCAAGGCTCTGACGGTCAGGATTGCTTGCAGCTCCCATCAGCAGAGTCCGACCTTCGCGCGTGGTTGCCACATTGGTGTCGAGGCCGGCGGCGATGAGTTTTTCGAGCGGTTCACTCGGGTTGCGCTTGTTGAAAATAAAGAATGCGGGAGTAGCTCCGTCCTTGTCCTTGTAGTTCACGTTGGCGCCCGCTTTGATGAGGGTTTCCAGAACGTTAGGCTTTTCGGAGAACTGTATGGCAAGCGCCAGGGGATGCCAGGTTCCATCCGGGGTGGCTTCGTTGACATTGGCGCCGGCATCTATCAGCGCCTGGATGGTTTCGGCAGAAAGGTCGTCGCGAAGTGCTCTGTGCAGATAGGTCCAGCCATGCTTGTCGGTGGCTTTGATGTCGACGCCTGCCTGCACGAGAAGCGGAATGCTTGCAGGGCTGTTGTTGAGCGCAAAGAGCAGTGCGTTCTGGCCGCGCGCGTTGGTGGCATGCGGGTCGGCCTTGTGGGCAAGCAGCAGCTTGACGATGTCCGGGGCGTCGTACCGGACGGCCTGAATGAGAAGCGTCTGTCCGTACTTGTCGGCGGAGTTGGGGTTGGCGCCTGCCTTCAGAAGCGATGTGATGATCGCCAGATTTGGCTTTCTGGTGTTCACGGCATGCATGATGGCGGATTTGCCGCTTTCATCCTGCGCATGGATGTCGGCTCCGGCGGCGATCAGCGCGTCAATAACCGCAGGCCTGTCCTTGAGCACGGCAGTCATGAGCGCTGTTCTGCCTCGCCTGTCGGCAGCGTTGACATTGGCGCCGTTTTTGGCAAGAAGCCGGACGAGGTCAGCGTCTCCCTCGGAAACGCTCCGCTCGAACAGATCATTGATTTTCTCGGCGGGAATGGATTTGATGTCGCCTCCTGCGGCGGCAAGCGCGCGGAATGCAGTCAGATTGCCGTACTCGGCGGCGATGGAAAACGCAGTCGCCCCGTTGGGGGCCTTGGCATTGAGATTGGCGCCGGACTTGATGAGGAGCTCGAGCATTTCGGGCGTCACCCTGCGGTTCCGCGCGGCAAACATGAGCGCGGTGCGGCCGTCGTCGTCCTTGGCGTTGACTTTGGCGCCGGCGGCGATCAGCAGTGTCATGATGTCCTCGTGGCTGTTGGATTTTGCGGCCAGCATGAGGGGCGTGAGGCCGATGTCGGTCGTCGCGTTGACTTTGGCTCCTGCATCAATGAGCGACTTGGCGATCTCGGGGAACTTGTTGTTGGAAGCCGCTCCCATCAGGGGCGTGACGCCGCCCTTTGCCGCTTCGTTGACCCGGGCGCCGGCCTTGAGCAGCGCCTGGACGATCTGCGGACTCTTGCGGCTGGTGGCAGCGGCCAGAAGCGCGGTCTGCCCGTTTTCGCCTTCGGCCTTGACATTGGCGCCGGCATTGAGCAGAGCCTGAACGGCTTCAAGCGTGTTGTATGCCGCCGCTGTCATGAGGGGCGTTTCCTCCCTGCGGTTGCGGGCATTGACATTGGCCCCGTCCTTGAGGGCGGCCGTGATGTCTTCAGGACTGCCTTTGCGGCAAAGCTTATGAAAATCCGTGTCGCTCATCGCGGCCCAGGCGGGCAGGGCAAGGCTCATGGACAGGAATGCGCACAGTAGCTTTTTCTTCATAGATATGTCGCGGACGCGAAGCGTCCCTGCTCCCTCAAAAAAGATGTAGTCTGCAACTTGGGGTTTTCGGCCGAGCAGACAGTCTCGCCAGACGGGCGGAAAGCGGCAACCCGCCGGCCCGAAATCAGCTCCGAGAACCCGAATATACCTACTTATAATAGTTTGGAACCAGCTGTTTTCCAAACAGCAGGGGGCTGACAGTTTTCTTTGCACAAATGTAAGGCTATAGTGCGATAGGAATGAGGGCCGTGCCACTCATATGTTGATGGGTGATGGATAGCGAAATGACAAACGATCTGACTCAGGTGACATCCGGCGTTTCGGGATGGGGGATTCGGGGCAGGCAGGTACAGATCCGGCCTGATGATTCAAGCGGACTTGCGGTTCCTGCCGCTCGGAAGGCGGTTCTGACAGCCGTCCTCTCGCTGATTCTGTCGGCGGCTTCAGGACTCACAGTGTCCACTGTCCAGGCGGCGGACAAGGATGACTTTGTTGGTTCGATCCTTGCTGATCGCTCCGATGAAGACGATGCGCCGGTGAGGCTCAACAGGAATAAGGTTCAGAGTGCGCCTGCGGCAAAGGCTGCCGTGTCCGTTACACCGGTGCCTGAACCCAGCGCCGGCAAGCAGGTCGTGGTGTCTGTGCCCGAGTCGGTTCCCGCAGCAACTGAACCCGCGCCAGCGCCGGCTCCTGCAGTGCCCGAGCCTTCAGTCGCACCCGCGCCTGCGCCTGCCCCGGCTCCTGCCGAGCCTGAACCTTCAGTCGCACCCGCGCCTGCGCCTGACCCGGCTCCTGC
>ODAI014357434.1_pt1 | contig 11759 bp, 10 predicted proteins | sample 1539321 | NCBI WGS metagenome assembly ODAI01 (sample SAMN02144231, study PRJEB22623) | gut metagenome | biome: sheep rumen | host: Ovis aries | place: New Zealand
AAGGTTTTGGCGTTGTGCTTTGATGTACCCCAAATATTTGAAGTTGGAGCGAGATTTTTCTGCAGACTCATCCATTTTTTACCATTTAGTAGGGCAAGAGGATGCCAATTTCTTGAAAAAGATGAATCCCGGGCTGCGGGCGCATTTTTTGAGGCATCCACATTATGAGGTTTATGAGACTGATGCCTCAAAACGATTCCATCAGAGAATAAGACTTTTGATCGCCGGGCAATATAACTATTATATGAAAGAGGCGGCAGACGAACTCTTTGAAGAGTTGGAAAAGTCGGGAGAGCAAAAGATAAAAGAAGCTTATTTTCTTACCTTTTTAGGAAAAGGATGGGAAAAGCATGTGGAAATGATGAGGAAAGAGGGATTTGAAGTGGAGCACATAAAGTTCGCGCCCGATTATATCGAAGAAATCCGGAAACATGACATACAGATCACTCCCATCTCCATTGGTACGGGAACCAAAGGCAAGGTGCTGGATGCTTTGGCAAACGGCCTGTTGGTCATCGGCACGCCTTATGCCATGGAAAATATTGCCGTGACACACGGAGAGTCCTGCATAGAATACCACCATCCGAGAGAAGTCATGGAGGTGTTGCTTGATATTATAAATCATGTCCAAAAATACGAGCAAATGGCTCGTCAAGGGCAGCTGAAGACGTTGAAGTATCATAATAGAAAAACCATAAGTGACAGCTTATTTTTTCATGAATAACAGGTAGTGGCATGTTACTCTATATTTTTGCTTTTTTTTGTGTCCTGGCTGTCTATTTTCTCTTTCCTCAAGGGAAATATTCGAGCTATGTGTTGTTCTTTGAACTGCTTTTATTGGCCCTCTTCGTCGGCATGTCAGACATGCTGGGAGGATATGACCGCTACATCTATGCGGATCTATTTGACAGTATGGCGAATGAAACTATGGCAGGCAATAATCCATGGCTCTCAGAGTCATTCTATTTTTACAAAGGGGAGTTTGGCTATGGCACCTTGTCGGCCCTGATCACTTTTTTCACGGCCAATCGCTATATCTTTATTTTGATTGTCACCTTAATCACCTACCTGTTATTATTTTTGTCATTGAAGAAATACACGGAGAATTATAGTTTCGCCGTCATTCTTTTTATGGGACTTTGGTTCTTTTTCACCTTCACTTATCTTCGACAGGTGTTGGCGGCGGCCACGGCTTGGCTGGCCGTGCGCTATATCATCACGCGCGACTTCAAGAAGTTTTTGCTGGTTTGGTTGATTGCATATTCCTTCCATAATTCGGCACTGGTGTTTTTTCCGATGTACTTTGTGCCGATGAAAAAATACAGCCTGCCATTTGTTTACCGTATATTATTCGTCGCTTTTATCCTTGGCTTAACCCCTATTCCGCGCATCATATTTGAAACGTATGGAGAAATAGACTCGTTTCGCGTAGGTGTTGAACACTACGTTGACCAGGGAACGTTCAGGTTTGCCTATTTGCTGGAAGTATTGTTTTTCATGTATTTTATCTCTCTGTATTATAAAAAAATACCGCAGCATCCTTTTAACATTACAATGTTGAACCTTGCCCTGGTATTTTGTATCATCATGCTGGTGTTCATCAGGTCAGAGAATGGCGGACGATTGAGCTGGTATTACCTCATCGGCATTATTTCGACGATGACCACTTTGTCTGTAGATAAAATGCGGTTGACGGGTACTGGAAAAGTGATGATTGTCATTTGTTTTTTGCTCTATTATCGCATTTTGCTCTATTGGGGAGGGTTGATTACTCCTTATAAGTCGTTTTTGTCGGATGGACACAGAGAGCATGACCCAATCTTTCAGAAATATGAATACGACAATAATTATGACTTAGACAAGTTCTACAGATAGTTTTGGTTCCTTTAAAGCGATTTTCATGAATTCCAATCCACTGCTGACAGTTTTCACCCCTACTTATAACCGGGCACATTTACTGCCCTTACTTTATGAGAGCTTATGTAAACAGACTTTCAAGAATTTTGAATGGGTGGTGGTAGATGATGGCAGCAAGGACCACACGAAGGAAGTGCTGGCTTCTTTTGCCCAGGACGAACAAGCCTTTTTCCCTATTCGCTGTTTTTATCAAGAAAATGGAGGAAAGCATCGGGCCATTAATCATGGCGTTAGGGAGGCAAAGGGTGAATTATTCTTCATTTCTGACAGTGATGACAAACTACCTCCTGATGCATTGGAGAATGTAGCAAAGGTGTATGAAGATATAAAGGAGGACAATTCCTTTGCAGGTATATGTGGTTTGGATGGGACGTTTGAGGGAAAAGTGATTGGTAGTGGGCTCCCTCAGGAAGTGATAGATGATACTTCTGTGGCTATACGTTTTAAACATAGAGTGACAGGAGATATGAAAGAGGTGTTTCGTCTCTCAGTACTGAAAGAGTTTCCTTTTCCAGAGATAGCGAATGAGCAATTCTGTCCAGAGACGTTATTATGGAATAGGATTGCGACGAGATATAAGCTGAGATATTTCAATAAAATCATTTATCTGGCAGAATATCAGGAGGATGGCATATCGGCAGAGATTGTAACGGTGAGAATGAAAAGCCCCGTGGCTTCCATGATGACGTATGCGGAACTCAATCAAATCCCGATGATGCCGTTTTTACAAAAGTGTAAGGCGGCCGTCAATTATTGGCGTTTTCGTTTCTGTGCAAACAAGGACGTTGTGCCTCCCAAAATCTCACCTTGGTGGGGGTGGGTGATTCCCATGGCATGGCTCATGCATCAGAAAGACAAGACGAAGTAATCGTTTCCCAAAATTTTCAAAAGCCATGAAAATCCTACATGTAATAACATCCCTCAGTACAGGCGGGGCAGAGATGCTGGTGGTGAATTTAATGCCGATGTTTAAGAAAATGGGGCATGAGGTCGGCGTGGTAGTGTTCAACGGAGAGCGAACACCGCTGATGGACCGGCTGGAACGGGAGTGTCCTGAATGTGAAATCTACAGGTTGGGAGCCTCTTATTACAACCCTTGGTATATCATGAAGCTTGTTCGCATCATGAGAAAATATGACGTGGTACATACTCATAATACGGCACCCCAGCTTTTCGGAGCCTTTGGCTCTGTGTTATGTTCAGTAGTGATGAGGCATGAAAATGTCCTCGTCACTACTGAACATACCACTTCCAACCGGCGCCGCGGTTGGAAGTGGTATGTATGCATTGACCGATGGATGTATCGGCGCTATAAACGGGTTATTTGTATCTCAAATCAGGCGGAGGAGAACCTGCGCCAGTACTTGAAGCGTGAAAAATTCTCCATACAAACGATATTTAACGGCGTTGACGTGGAGAGTTTTCACAACGCGAAAGCCGTTGAGGCAATGAAATCCGAGAAATTCGTTGCTGTTATGGTGGCCGGCTTTCGCTATCAGAAAGACCAAGACACATTGGTCAAAGCGATGGAAAAGCTTCCCAAAGAAGGTTATGAACTTTGGCTGGTTGGCGACGGGGATCGACGCAAAGAGATAGAGACTTTGGTGAGGAACCTGAATCTGCAGGATAACGTGAAATTTTTAGGGCTTCGCACCGATGTGGCAGCAATTTTGAAGACTTCCGGCGTGGTGGTGATGTCATCGCATTGGGAGGGCTTGTCGCTCTCTAATATTGAGGGGATGTCGGCTGGCAAGCCCTTTGTCGCATCTGATGTTGACGGCCTGCGCGAGGTGACCGATGGCCATGGCATCCTTTTCCCGCACGAAGATTCGGGGGCTTTGGCGGAGATAATCAAACGTTTGTCCGAAGACAAGGAGTATTATCAGTCCATTGCAAATCGTTGCTATAGCCGGGCGAAAGAATTTGATATTTCCGAGATGGCGAGACGCTATAACGAGGTGTATTTGGAATTTTCATAATATGAAGAGGATCATTCGTGCATGTACGGTGTCAATGTCCGTCGATTTTGTGACGGGAATGCTGCCAAACTTGAAAAAGAAATACGAGGTGATATTGTTGTCTTCGCCAGGACCTGAATTAGACCGTGCCGTGTCGGAATATGGGGTTCGGAGTATTCAAATACCGATGGAGAGGCATATCTCGCCGGTGCGGGACCTTGTCTCCTTGTGGAGAATCGTCAAGACCCTCCGTAAGGAAAGGCCGGCGATGGTGCACTCGATGACACCGAAGGCGGGGCTGTTGTGTATGACGGCGGGATGGCTGACAAGGGTGCCCGTGCGCATACATACTTTCACGGGACTGGTCTTTCCGACATCCACAGGGCTGAGGCGTAAGATTCTGATGCTAACGGATGCGATAACATGTTTCTGTGCAACGCATGTCATCCCAGAGGGAGAAGGGGTGAAAAACGACTTGTTGAACAATGGGATTACGAAAAAACCTTTGAAAGTGCTGGGCTATGGAAATGTGCGCGGCATCGACCTGTGTCGTTTTTCCAGAAGGGAGGAAGTCATGGAAATGGCTGGTGCGATAAGGAAAAATGATGTTTTCACGTTTTTGTTTGTCGGGCGAATCGTCCGTGACAAAGGTATCAATGAGTTGATTGAGGCTTTTGTGCGGTTAAATGTGGAATTTCCCGATACTCGTTTGCTGTTAGTAGGCTTTTATGAAGAGAATTTAGATCCAATTTCGCCCGAGGCATATCATCAGATTAAGCATCATCCTCGGATAGAGTTCTTGGGAGAAAAAAGTGGTGACGAATTGATTGCCTGCTATGCAGCTTCAAATTGTTTTGTATTCCCAAGCTATCGCGAGGGATTCCCCAATACGGTTATGGAGGCCGGTGCTTTGGACCTACCTTCTGTCGTGACGGACATCAATGGCTCTCGGGAGATTATCAATCAAGGGGAAAACGGCTTGATTATCCCTCCAAAAGATGAACATGCCTTGTACGACGCGATGAAACGAATGGTTGTTGATGCCGAATTGCGTGAAACTTTGGTGAAAAATGCTCGCAAGATGGTTGCTTCACGGTTCGACAAGGAATTTGTGCAGAAATGTCTTTTGGATTTTTATGACGAAGTATTGAAAAAATAGTATGTACAAACATTTCTTCAAACGTTTTCTCGATTTCTGGATTTCGTTGGCAGCACTTGTTTGCATTTTGCCGATTCTGCTGATCATCACGGTTTTCCTTCATTTTGCCAACAAGGGCGCTGGGGCTTTCTTCCTGCAAGATCGTCCGGGCAGGGATGGCAAGATTTTCAAGGTCATCAAGTTCAAGACGATGACCGACGAGCGCGATAGTGAAGGGAATTTGCTGCCCGACGAAAAGCGATTGACCAAGGTTGGAAAGTTTGTGCGCAGTACCTCCATTGACGAGTTGCCCCAACTCATCAATGTTTTGAAGGGCGACATGTCGCTGATTGGGCCGAGGCCGTTGTTGGTGCAATATCTCCCACTTTATTCGCCAGAGCAGGCACGAAGACACGAAGTCAGACCCGGCATCAGCGGCTGGGCGCAATGTCACGGGCGGAATGCCATCAGTTGGACGGAGAAATTCAAGTTGGATGTGTGGTATGTGGACCATCTGTCGTTCTGGACGGATGTGAAAATCATTTTTATAACAATCAAAAAGGTTTTCATTCGCGAAGGCATCTCCGAGGAAGGGCATGCCACGATGGAACCTTTCAATGGACATAATTGAAAAGATGTATTTATATGGTGCGAGTGGTCACGGAAAGGTGATCAAAGAGATATTGGATGCGCAAAGGATTGTTGTGGACGGCTTTATCGACGACAACGCCGACATTTCAGAGCTGTTCGGACTTCCAGTAGTGCATTCCGCGAAAGATATTCGTGACATCATCGTTAGCATTGGCGACAATGCCATTCGGAAAAAGGTTGTTGAACGATTGTCTGCTGATTTCAAAACGGCAGTTCATCCTTCTGCCGTGATTTCTCCATCGGTGCAAATTGGCGGGGGAACGGTCGTGATGGCAGGTGCTCTTGTCAATGCCGAATCAAGAATCGGAAAGCATTGTATCATCAACACTGGTGTTTCCGTCGATCACGAATGTGTCGTTGAGGATTACGTTCACGTTTCGCCCCACGCCACGCTTTGCGGCAATGTGTTTGTTGGCGAGGGAACGTGGATCGGTGCCGGTACGACTGTCATTCAAGGCGTAAGGATTGGGCGATGGTGTGTTGTCGGCGCGGGCAGTGTCGTGACCAAAGATATTCCCGACGGTTATCTTGCCGTGGGGAACCGTTGTAAGTTAATCAAGCAAATAAATCAAGATTTTTGTAATGGCAAATAAACGAATTTATCTCTGCCTAGCCCACATGAGCGAGGCGGGACTTGAACAAAAGTATATCAAAGAGGCCTTCGACACCAACTGGGTGGTGCCGCTAGGGCCGAATGTGAATGGGTTTGAGGCCGACTTGGAACAATTTGTCGGAGAAGACAAGCACGTTGTAGCGTTGTCGTCAGGAACCGCCGCCGTACATTTGGCACTGATTGCCTGCGGCGTGCAGGCGGGCGATGAGGTCATCGTGCAGAGTTTCACCTTCTGCGCCTCGTCGCACCCGATTACTTATCTTGGCGCGACACCTGTATTTATCGATTCTGAGGCGGAGACATGGAACATGGACCCCGAATTGATGGAAGTGGCCATCAAAGACCGCATTGCCAAGACGGGCAAGAAGCCTAAGGCCATTATTCCTGTCTATCTCTATGGTATGCCTGCAAAACTTGATGAGATCATGGAAATTGCCGATAAATACGGCATTCCTGTCATTGAAGACGCTGCTGAGGGTCTGGGCTCGTTGTATAAAGGCCAGGTTTGCGGTACGTTTGGCAAGTATGGCGTGTTGTCGTTCAACGGCAACAAGATGATCACCACCTCGGGCGGCGGCGCGCTGATTTGCCCTGATGAAGAGGCGAAGAGCAAGATCATGTGGTATGCCACCCAGGCGCGTGAGGCTTATCCGTATTATCAGCACGAGGCCATTGGCTACAACTACCGCATGTCGAACATCTGCGCGGGCATCGGGCGCGGCCAGATGACCGTTGTCAACGATCATGTGGCGCATCATCGGCATGTGGCGGATCTCTATCGGGAAGCCTTCAAGGACGTGAACGGCATTACTTTCCATGATGAGATGGATGGGATGACATCGAATTTCTGGCTGTCAACCATTGTCTTGGACGAAAATTTGCATGTGAGCGATGAGGAGACTGCCTATGCGGAAGCGGTTCAAGGTGCCGTGGGCGGTGCGGCAGGCGTTGTACATGCTGGCGGCGGTGTTCATACAGACTGTGAGCCCAACGACAACGTGGAGGCGCTGCGCAAAGTGTTGGACAAGGAGGGCGTCGAGGCGCGTCCGCTGTGGAAACCCATGCACAAGCAGCCGGTTTACAAGGATGCTCCGGCGTATGTGAATGGTGTGAGCGAGGCTTTGTTCAAGAAGGGGCTTTGCCTGCCCTCGGGGCCTTATGTCACGGATGAGGACGTCGCACGGATAGTGGCAGTCATCAAAGAAAACATATCTAAGAATTGAACATTTGGGGGCGGCAGGAATTGTTGTGCCCAATTTTAAGGCAGAATTGTAAAAACTATTTGGTTATGAGTAGATTGACAACATGGCTCAGAGAACTGTTGAACAAGTATTTCAGTAAAAACTCCCTCCCTTATTGGGGAGTGTTGATGATAGACAGCCTATTGTGTTATATTTCAGGTGTTTTTGTACTGTGGAGCGTCTATGGCTCCAAAGCATTGTTGAATTTCGAGGCCTTGTCGTTGACGATTTTGGTATACATGATCTATTGTCTCATCGGTTTCAGGATGTTCCATACTTATTCAGGCATTATCCGCTACTCCACATTCAGCGACTTGAAGAGGGTCGGCTATGCCATGCTAGTATCGTTCATCATCGCCTTTATCATGCATTACCCCATTTATTTCCTGCCGTTGGAGAAATACGCCCGACTGACAGGCAAGCGGATCATCTTGATGTATTTCATGGCCACGGTCATGATGTGGATTTTCCGAATAATCGTCAAAACGGTATATGAAATCGTCTTTTCTTCCAAAAATGGGACGCGGACGCTGATCTATGGCGTATTGGACGGTGGTGTCAGTCTTGCCAAGAGCATTCGGAACGACCGTGAGTCAAATTATATTTTGAAGGGCTTCATCTCTCCGGAAGCCATCAAGTCGGACAAGATATTGATGGGCGAGCGTGTGTATGCCGTGAATGAAGACCTGCCCCATGTGCTGGAAACCTTGAACATCCAGACAGTATTGGTGTCGCCATTGCGCAACGATTTGTTCCGCAATGACCAGACGTTGCAGAATTACTTGATTCAGGCAGGAGTGAAAATCTACATGGGCGCACAGCTTCAAGAGTGGGACGGCGACACATCGTATGCCCTGCATCAGTTGAAGCCCATCAGTATTGAAGACTTGCTGCCACGCGACGAGATCAACGTGGACCTGGTCTCGGTAGGCAACATGCTGACAGGCAGGCGCATCCTCATCACGGGGTCGGCGGGCAGCATCGGCTCGGAACTGGTGCAGCAGATTGCAGCGTATTCTCCGACCGAGATGATATTGATCGACCAGGCAGAAACACCCCAGCATTCGCTGTTCCTGAACATTAAGGCCAAATGGCCTTTCCTGAACATACATGTCGTCTTGACCTCCATATTGAACCAGACGCGCATGGAGCACATCTTCAAGACCCATAGGCCGGACTATGTGTTCCATGCCGCGGCCTACAAGCATGTTCCGATGATGGAAAACAACCCGAGCGAGAGCATACAGAATAACATACACGGCACGAAAATCGTCGCTGACCTGAGTGTGAAATATAATGTGAAGAAATTTGTGATGATCTCAACCGACAAGGCCGTCAATCCGACCAATGTCATGGGTTGCTCGAAGCGTATTTGTGAAATCTACGTCCAAAGCTTGGACAAAGCGATAAAGGACGGCAAAGTGTTGGGGAATACCCAGTTTGTCACGACTCGTTTCGGAAATGTACTGGGCTCAAACGGCAGTGTCATACCGCTGTTCGAGAAGCAGATCCGAGAAGGCGGCCCCGTGACGGTGACCGACCCGAACATCATCCGCTATTTTATGCTCATCCCGGAGGCATGTAAATTGGTCCTTGAGGCTGGGACGCATGGCAGCGGAGGTGAGATTTTTGTGTTCGACATGGGGCAGCCGGTGAGAATCGCTGATTTGGCACAAAGAATGATTTCTTTGAGCAATGCCAAAGACGTGGAGATCGTGTACACAGGATTGAGAGAGGGCGAGAAGCTCTATGAAGAGGTGCTGAACGACCAAGAGACGACCGTGCCCTCGTTCCACGAGAAAATCCGCATAGCCATGGTGCGTGAATATGACTATCAAAAGGTGGAAGAGGATGTGGAAAAACTGTTGGACATCTCGGATTCGCTTGACGCCATGGCAATGGTGAGAAAAATGAAGGACATCGTACCAGAGTTCATCTCCAACAATTCGGTTTATGCAGAGCTTGATGCCAAGACTGTATCTTAAATAGCCTTATATTCGTGAATGATGAAAATTCGGGATTTATTTTTTCATTTTGTGCGCAGTGCACTTTGGCATAGACCGACGGATATAAAGGAATTGCCGACCGGAGTTTGCCTTCAATTGCTGCAGATGGCGCGCCAGCAAACCCTGCATGGGCTGATAGCCGATGTCATTCTCCGCGACAACATGAAGGTCGGACTACAAGGTGTGGCTCAAATCTTGCAGAGCCACCAGCAAGCACAAGCCAGCAATTTGAAATTAGACGAAAAGGTGGAGGAAGTCACCCGGCTGCTTAAAGCCGAAAACATCCGGTTTGTCATTGTAAAAGGGCAGGTGTTGAATCAATTTTACCCAAAGCCGGGCATCCGGGCCGCTGGTGACATTGATTTGTACTGCGTGGGGGATGATTTTGAAAAAGCCATCGCCTTTTTTAATCAATTCTGCGGCGAGGAGAAAGACAGCTCCGCATCTGTTGTGAAGGAAATCAATTATACCAAGGACGGTGTTGTCTATGAAGTGCATCGTTGGTTGATCGACTTGTATGCGCCGTCACATCAGCGCTATTGGGACAGTTTGTTCCTTGATTGGGACAAGATGATCGACTTCGTGAAGATAGGGCTGCAGGAGGTGCCTACGCTCAATCCCACGCTCAATGCCCTTTATGTTTTTGTACATTTGTTCTACCATCAGTTGGTCTTAGGCGTTGGATTGCGCCAGTTTTGCGACTTGGCAGTGCTTTTACATCATGAGAAGCAGCGCATAGATGCCCTGCTTTTGCAGCGACATTTATGCCGGTTAGGCCTCTTGGACGCGTTTTGCACCATCGGCGCGGTGTTGGTACATCAGCTTGGCCTGCCTTCAGAAGATTTCCCCGTTGAGATAAAGCCTTGGCATCGGCGTTATGCGCAGCGCATCTTGGAAGATGTCTTCAAACGAGGGAATTTCGGGCATTACCACCGTAAAGTCCATGAGGCAGGCTGGCAGCACAGCCTGGAGACAGGTTGCGTCTCATTGAGTCATTTTTTCCGTTATTTCAGGCTTGCGCCCAAAGAGTTGCTGTGGTTCATACCTAAACAGACAGTTTCTTCGATTCGTGTGAATTGGAACAGCCATCAAAACCAGTGATATTGGGATAAAAAAGTGCCATGTCTTTGGGCTGGCATCAAGAAATCGGCTATCAGAAGTGTCCTGATAGCCGATTTCTTTTGTACTGTGTCCTTATGGAGTTAAAAGAATTTCCACCAAGGTCTTTTCTTGGGTTGTTTGTCATAAATGGAGCTTTTCATGCGTTCACGCAAGGTCTGCTCATAGCTCTTTCCTTCTGTAATCATTTGGTAAATTGTCCCCCAGTCGGGCAGGCCGCCGACATTTCGGTCGTCAATGAAGAGGTCTGCCTTCAATTTCCGCGAATAGTCGTTGCTCTTGCCAGTCTCTTCAGGATAATCGCTGTTGACAGCATAGAACTCAACTCCTCTGGCCCTGCACCATTCCACCGCTTCATCCAGGAGCTCTCTCTCCCGGACACTCCACAAGATAACCTGATGCTGTTGTTTGATCAGCATTTTCAGCGTTTCCGTGGCAAAAGGCAGTTCTTTACCTATCTTGGGATATTCGTGTGTGACGATTGTCCCGTCAAAATCAACAGCTATAACCATAGTTCTCGAAATTTTTGTTAAAGTTTTATGGAGTCATCGTTTTTGTTGCTGTAAGCACTGTTGCTGTAATTGCCATACCCATATCCGTAGCCATATCCGTAGCCGCCTCCGTAGCGCCCGTATCTTCCATAGCCATAATAATAGCCGTATTTTTTCTTGGACATGTCAATGCCATTGAGGACAATGGCCATGTTGGGCAGTTTTTTCTCTTCATGCAGGTCGTTGATGAGCCTGAAGCTCGTCTTCTGCGTATAGTCGGCGCGGCACATGTAAATGGTTGCGTCCGAGACTCTGCCGATATGCAATGTGTCTGTAACCAATCCTACCGGAGCCGTGTCAATGAGCACATAGTCATATTTCTTGCGTAAAATGTCGAAAATCTTGTCCAGCGAATTCCGTGCCACGAGCTCGGTCGGGTTGGGTGGAATCGGGCCGGCCAATAGGATGTCCAGGTTTTTGTTGATGCCTGAGGGAAGGATTTGTTCCAGCAGGTCTTTTTCGTCAACTTCTTCGTGCGTCAGGAGGTTGGTGATGCCGTGTGTTGAGTTGTTGAGTTCAAATTGTTCGCTCAGTCGCGGTTTTCGGATGTCGAGACCGACGAGGA
>ODAI014422900.1_pt1 | contig 11759 bp, 8 predicted proteins | sample 1539321 | NCBI WGS metagenome assembly ODAI01 (sample SAMN02144231, study PRJEB22623) | gut metagenome | biome: sheep rumen | host: Ovis aries | place: New Zealand
GACAAGTGGCTCCATATTGTCAATAGTTTTGAGATATCTCTTAATTGTTGGCTTTTTTATTATGTAAAAAAGGAGAAATAATTATGTCAAAAATAGCAATAGTCACAGGTGCTTCTCGTGGAATTGGAAGAGCAATTGCAAAAATGCTTGCAGAAAATGATTATATAGTAATTGCTAACTACAATAAATCCGAATCAGAAGCAATTAAGCTTAAAGAAGAATTAGAAAATCAAAACAAACAAATAGATATATTTAAAGCCGATGTCTCAAAAAGAGAAGAAGTCAAAAAACTTGTAGAATTTACTTTAAATAAATATAAAAAAATAGATGTATTGATAAATAACGCTGGAATCGACCAAGAAAAATTATTTCAAGAAATTACAGATGAAGATTGGAATAATGTTATAAATACTAATCTATATTCATTATTTTGTACCACACAGGAATTACTTCCAAATATGATTCAAAATAAAAATGGATGTATTATAAATATTTCTTCTATATGGGGATTAGTTGGAGCTTCATGTGAAAGCATTTATTCCACATCTAAAGCTGGAATAAACGCAATGACTAAATCTCTTGCAAAAGAATTAGGACCAAGTAATATAAGAGTTAATTCTATTGCACCTGGCTTTATAGATACAGATATGAACAAAAATTATTCTGAAAATGATATAAACGAAATAAAAAATGAAACTCCTTTACAAAAAATCGGTCAACCAGAAGATATAGCTAAATGTGTAAAATGGCTTGTAGAAGACGAATTTACTACAGGGCAAGTAATTGCAATCGATGGAGGCTGGCAAATACATTAATTTATTTGCCAGTTTTTTTATACCAAAAAACCGAAAAAATTCGAAGCTATCTTCTTATACAAAAAACGCCATACCTTTATGTATAGCGTTTTTAATATATTATAATAAGGAACTTATTGATTATCTTCTGTTTTAGATTTTTTTGTATAATTTCCTGAAATTATTTTTGGTAAATATGTAATTATTTTATAAACTGCAAGTTTAATTTTTTTGCTCCAAATATAAGATCTTCTAAGCTTTCTTGCTGTTCCTATAGAAGTTGGCTCATCTTCTAAAACAACCAATTCTGTTGATGGTTTTTCTACTGGGAATGTATAATTTTGTCCTTCATTATTATCCCATTCTCCATTTTCATTTCTGAAGCATAAATTAAATGTTTCTCCTTCACTTAATGATATTTCTGTTTGAAAACCTAATTCTGTTTTTGTCATTTCAACTTCATTAGTATTGCTCCATTCTGGTCCAAATCCATAATGGGCATAAACTTTTTCGCATCCAGCTTGAAAAAATTTCCCTGTATAAGAAATTCTAACTGTACTATTTTCAATTAATTTATCTGTATTAAAAAATATATTCTTTACTAATTCCATATCATTATCTCCTTGTTTGTCTTTTGCTTTTTACATTATAATATTTTTTTTTACATTATTCAATACTTTTTGCTAAAAAATATTTTACATTTTTGTTACAAGATTGTTACAAAAAATTTACATCAATATATAAGTTCAATATTATTTACTTTTAGCAGTTTTTATGCTATCATTTTAATAGATTTAAAAAACCCTAAAGGAGTATTTATAAAAATGAAAAACAAGAAACTTATAATTATTTTAATTATTATAATTATTTTTTTCATATTTTCTGTTATTTTTTCTCTACTTAATTATGGTAGCGAAAAAATAATATCAGGTATATCTATTGCAAACATTAATATATCTAACTTAACAAAAGAAAATGTAAGCACCACACTAAAAAAAGCAATTTCAGAAAAACTCAAAAATGAAATAACTCTAGAATACATGTCAGAGAGCGAAAAATTTGAAAAAAAATTAGATTTATCTATTTTAAATGTAGACTATAATTTAGAAAATAGCATAAATAATGCATATAACATTGGAAGAAATGGAAATATATTTAGAAGTAATTATGAAATTGCTAAAACTATGTTATTAAAAAAAAATATTAATCTGGATATCAAAATAGATGAAAAAAAGCTAAATACCATCATTTCTGATATTTCTTCAAATTTACCAGGAAAACTAATTCAGAGCGGTTACTATGTAGAAGATAAAAATCTTATAATAACAAAAGGTACAGCAGGAATTATTGTAGATAAGCCAACACTTGAAAAAGAAATAATTAATTATGTTAAAGATTTATCTAAAGAAAACTGTTCCTTGTCAATACCTATAATATTTTCTGAACCTGAAAAGATTGACATAGATAAAATTCATTCAGAAATATATAAAGAAGCAAAAGATGCATATTTTGAAGAGGAACCTTTTAAGGTATACCCTGAAGTAAAAGGTATAGATTTTGATGTAGAATCTGCAAAAAAAATGTTAGATGAAAATCCTAATAATACAGAAATTGCTATTGCATTAAAGTATACTATGCCAAAAACTACACTTAAAAACTTAAAAATTAATCTCTTTCCTGATGAACTTTCAACATTTTTTACACAATATGATGAAGAAAATAAAGATAGAACTACGAATTTAAATATAGCTGCTGCAAAAATAGATGGAACAATTATTATGCCCGGTGAAGAGTTTTCGTATAATAAAATTGTTGGAGCACGCTCTATTGAAGCAGGATATAAAGAAGCAAAAATATATCAAAATGGTCAAATTATAGATGGCTTAGGTGGAGGGATTTGTCAAATATCTTCAACATTATATAATGCAGCTGTTTGTGCAAATCTTGATATAACAGAAAGATTTAATCATCAATTTATCACTTCTTATGTTAAACCAGGTCGAGATGCAACTGTTGCTTATGGCTCAAAAGATTTAAAATTTAAAAATAATAGATCTTATCCTATACGTGTAGATGCTTATGTAAGCAATGGAATGGCTACAGTAAATATATATGGAATAAAAGAGAAAAATGAAAAACAAGTTAGTATTGATGTAGAAACACTTTCTACTATACCTTACGAAACTAAATATATAAAAGATTCTTCTTTTCCTTCAGGTGAAGAAAAATTAAAACAAAAAGGGGCAGATGGCTTAATTGTAAATAGCTATAAAATTACTAAAGAAAATGGTAACATAGTTTCAAAAGAACTTTTATATAAAGATACCTATAAACCTTTGGAAAGAATAATTGCTAAATCTACGAATTAATGCTTATAAATACATTTTTTAAATATGTACAGAATGATTATTAATCACAAAAAAATAGGGAATTAAGAAAGGGGTTGATTTTTATATGAAAATAAATAATTTTGAAGATCTAATGAATTTCATTAAAGACTGTGATAGTTCTTATACGTTATTTAGTGAAATTCATAAAAATGGTGAAAAATATATTAATATGTGTAATAACAAAAATATAATAGATTTTGTAAATATTATAACCGAAAACATCTCAGCCCAGTTGTTATTTCCTTGGTTTTATACTATGGTGTGTGAAAAATTTGGCTTTGAATTAATTTTTCCTATGACACAAAAAATAGATTTGGATAATAGGTTTTATATTTTCTATGCATTATGTTGTCAACTTAACATAGGTGAATCTCAACTAGAAAATTTTATTGATGGTTTAATTGCTAATAATGAATTTAATTATATCTGTGATAATATGGAACAAATAATACTTTCTAAAGATATTATTTATTTAACAAAAAATGAAATATTAAGAAAACTACAACAAAGCGCTCCAAAAAAGTTTTATGAAATGCATTCTTTGATAGTAACTCGTTTGTTTTATCCTGAAAACAAAGATGTAGATAATAGAACTATAAACGCACTTACTCAAATAGTTGAGGAAATTTCGGAAAACGAAAAAGCAGATATATCAGAACTAGAAGAAATTGGGCATGGTACATTCTCAACTGCATATAGATTAGGTAATAAAGTTATAAAATTCGGAAAAACAAGAGAAACTTATCACATACCTTATCATAGAAGAATAATACAGCCCTTGATTAGAAGAAAAATTTCTTCAGATTATTCTGACATTTATTTAGAAATCTCTGAATATTTAGAACCTGATGGATCAATTACAAATGAAGATGTTTATTCAATCTACAAAGAACTTAGAGATGATGGAATTATATGGGCCGACCCCAAAATCGAAAATCTTGGTAGATTGCAAAAAGAAAATATTATTCATTATAATGAACCTTTATATGTCGCGGATAGCTCTCTTGGATTTGATACACCTAGGCAGAACGAAGTTCCATTGCAAAAAGGTGAAATAGTTATTATTGATACAGATTTATTATATCCTGCAAATACTTTTGATATAAATTCTTCAGATATTAATTATGGCATCGATTTTCCCGAATATGAAAAAAGATACCAAAATGAACTAAAAGCAATATCGCATAGTAATGAAATATCTAGCGAAAAGGATTCCGAAAGATAATCGAAATTCTTTCTTTATTCACTATTTTTCTTTTTTTTATTATACATCTACATAAACAAATATTAAATTAGCCTAACCCATAACTTTTTACTATTTAAAATAATTATTATACATATATAAATTTTTCAATAACCTTTACAAAATCCCGTAAAATGTTGTATAATAGTAGAAAAAGTTAAGGAGGGATTTTAAGATGGCAAAATTTTTAACAGAACCATCAAGAACATTTAATGAATATTTATTAATTCCAAGATTAACAACAAGAGAATGCACACCAGATAAAATTTCTTTAAAAACACCTTTAGTAAGACACAAAATAGGCGAAGAGCCTTCTATGTACTTAAATGTACCATTTGTTTCTGCAATTATGCAATCTGTTTCTGGTGAAGAAATGGGAATAGCACTAGCTAGAGAAGGTGGACTAGCATTTATATTTATGTCTCAATCAATTGAAGACCAAGCTCAAATGGTAAAGAACGTAAAAGAAGCAAAATCAGGTTTTGTAAAAAGTAAATGGAATTTAAAACCTGGAGATACATTAGCAGATATTTTATTAATAAAAGAGGACAATGACCACTCAACAATACCTGTAACAGAGGATGGAACACCTACAAGTAAACTTTTAGGAATAATTACAAGTAAAGATTATAGACTTTCTAGAGATAGTCTAGATAAAAAAGTTGAAGAAATAATGACTCCAATTGATAAACTAGTTTATGCTGAAGTTGGTCTAACTCTTACAGAAGCAAATGATATGATTTGGGATCATAAAATAAATTGTTTACCAATTATCGAAAAGAATGGAAATCTTAATTCTTTAGTATTTAGAAAAGATTATGAACAACATAAAGAAAATCCTCTTACACTTCAAGATGATGAGCAAAGATATATGGTAGGTGCAGGAGTAAACACTCGTGATTATGAAGAAAGAATTCCTGCATTAGTAGAAGCTGGAGCAGATATTTTATGTTTAGATTCATCAGATGGATATTCTGTATGGCAAAAAGAAGTTATAGAATGGGTACATGAAAAATATAATAATAAAGTAAAAATTGGAGCTGGAAATGTAGTAGATAAAGAAGCTTTTGATTATTTAGCAGATGCAGGTGCCGATTTTATAAAAATAGGAATAGGTGGAGGTTCAATTTGTATAACACGTGAGACAAAAGGAATTGGTCGTGGACAAGCCTCAGCTGTTATAGATGTTGCTGCTGCACGTGATGAATATGCAAAAAGAACAGGAATTTATATTCCAATTTGTTCAGATGGTGGAATAGTAAATGACCATCATATAACACTTGCTTTAGCAATGGGTTGTGATTTTGTAATGATGGGTAGATATTTTGCAAGATTTGATGAAAGCCCTACAGCTAAAGTAAAAATAAATAATGAATTTTTTAAAGAATATTGGGGAGAAGGCTCAAAAAGAGCTAGAAGTTGGCAAAGATATGATTTAGGTTCTAAATCTGAAAAAATGTCTTTTGTAGAAGGAGTAGACTCATATATTCCTTATGCAGGTTCTTTAAAAGAAAATTTAAATGTTACAATTAAAAAAATAAAATCTACAATGTCAAACTGTGGTTCAAAAGATTTGTCAGAATTTCATGAAAAAGCTATTTTAACACCTGTTTCAAGTCTAAGTATTCAAGAAGGTTCTGCACATGATTTAACAGTAAGAGATGTTTAATTAAAAGGAGAAGTTTATGGATAAAATCGCTTTAATTGCCGATATTCACGGAAATTTAACTGCTTTGCAAACAGTTTTAGAAGATATTAAAAATAGAAGTATTACACATATATATTGTTTAGGAGATATAGCTATAAAAGGCACAAATCCTAATGAAGTAACAGATTTAATAAGAGAAAATTGTGAAGTAACTGTACGAGGAAATTGTGACCATTTATTAATACATCCCGGATATTGTATTGTACCTTTGCAAAAATGGACTACAGATCGTTTATCTGATCAAAACAAAGAGTTTTTAGGAAATCTTCCTTTTTCGTATGATTTTTATTTAAGTGGTCATTTAGTAAGGATTTTCCATGCTTCTCCATATAGTTTAAAACATATTTTTAATCCTTTACACTCAAATGCAGAAAATGATTACAAAAATTTTGAAATACTAGAACCAGAGAAGATGTTTGAAAATACTAAATTCCTTGGTAAATCTGAAAATGATCCTAGTCCAGATATAGTAGGGTATGCACATATTCATTCACCTAATTTATTTAGGTTTAAAAATAAATTAATATTTAATACTGGAAGTGTTGGATTACCTATAGAAATTGATAATACAGATTTAGATAGAGATTTATCACATTTCTCTACTATGTCTTCATATGTTATATTAGAGGGAAATTTGGATTCTAAAGAACTCGCTCCTTATTCTATGCAGCTTGTAAGATTACCTTATGATATAAGCAAAGAAGTAGAAAAAATAAATAATTCAGACATTCCAGACAAAGAAATACTTCTAAGAAATTACTTATATGCACAATCTTAAAAACGAATTCCAACTCCACTATTTAGTTAAAAATATTGATTATAAACGTTTTTGGAACTTTCGAATTTGTTTTTAAAATTATTATATATTACTTTAAAAGGATAATAATATGGAAATTAATTTTGATAATATTCAATACGAATTAAAAAAATATAATCAAGAACATTTACTTATGTTCTTTGATGAATTAAATAGTTATGAAAGAGAGAAATTGTTAAATCAATTAAGCACTATTAACTACGAAAAAGTCAACTCATTATATAATTCTTTAAAAAATTATTCTATTCCAACAGATGAAGTAATAGAACCATTAGATTATTATATAAAAAATAATTTTACCGAAAGTGAAAAATCTCTTTTAAATGATATTGGGGAAAATATTTTAAGGCAAAACACTTATGCTATAATTACAATGGCAGGAGGCCAAGGAACAAGATTAGGTCATAAAGGTCCTAAAGGAACTTTTGAACTTAATCTATACCCTGAAAAAAAATCATTATTTGAAATTTTAGCAATTAAAATTACTGAAGCAAATGAAAAATATAATATAAACATTCCTTGGTATATAATGACAAGTGAAGACAATAATGATGAAACAATAAATTTTTTTAAGGAAAAAAAATATTTTGGACTCCATAAAGAAAATATTTACTTTTTTACACAAAACAAATTGCCACTTGTTTCTTTTGATGGAAAAATTTTGATGGCAGAGCCACATAAAATACATGAAGTTTCTAATGGAAATGGTGATATATTTGACTCTTTAGGTAAAAATAATTTAATTGAAACAATGAAACAAAATGGCATAAAATGGACTTTTATTTCAGGAATAGATAATATTTTAGCTGATATTTCAGATCCATTATTCTTAGGTTTAACGATTAATAATAATACGCAAATTGGGTCTAAAACAATATTTAAAAAAGATGCATTTTCTCATGACTGGGTTTTTTGTAAAAAAAATAATAAACCTTCAATGCTTGGATATGAAAGAATTACAGAGGATTTAACAAATGCAAAAATAAATAATAAATATTTATATAGGGAAATAAACATACTTTGCCATATATTTTCAATAGATGCTTTAGAAAAATGTTCAGAGCTAGATCTACCTTATCATATGGCATCTAAAAAAAATATATATATAAATGATGAGGGAATGAAAATATTTCCTAATAAACCAAATTCATATAAATTTGAAAAATTTATATTTGACTCGTTTAAATACTTCGATAATATTACTTTGCTTCGTGTAAATCCTGATGAAGAATTTGCACCAATAAAAAACCCTGAAGGTGTATATAGCCCTATGTCTGCAACCAAGTTATATATCAAGCAGCAAAAAAATGAAAATGAATAGAAACAAAAAAAGACACTGTAATTTATTTACAATGTCTTTTTTAGTTTAGTAATTATATATAAGTGATGGTGAAGTTTGTACTATATTTCCATTTTTGTCTAATATTAATAATATATCACACCATTTGATAACAGGGTCAATTGTAGAAGTGATTAAAAAAGTTTTTTCTTCATTACTATATGGATTAATATATGCAATACTTATTTTACTTTCTGGAATGATATTTATAATCTCTTCACATCTTCCTTCTGAATCAGTAGAATAAATATAGTCATAATGCTGCATATTAGTACTTGTTGAAGATTTAACAATTTCATATTTTAAATCTTTTAAAGGTTTGTAGTCTTTATCTAAAAAACTGATTTTCATTGGAATTAAGTTTTCTGTATCTATTTTTCTCATATATACTGAAGCATCAAACCAATACTCATTTTCATCATTTCTAAAGCTTCTTTTTGAGGTTTCAAAAAGATAATCTCCTGTATTTATTAAATATCCGTCTAAAGATACTGATATAGTATAATTGCCAGCTGGAATATTATCAAATATATAAATAGCTTCTCCATTTTCATTAATTTCACTTTTATATTCAGTAAAATCTACTTCATAGTCTTTATTTCTTACAGTTATTTGAGCATTTTTATTATCTAATGTTTTATAAATACAATTTTTATTAGTATTTTTTTGGTAATAGTATTCTCCTTGATATTCATACAAAACAATTTTTAAGTGACTTTTAGTAATATTCGATGGAATTATACTAGGTGGTCTTTTAATTTCTGGTGTTGGAAAAAGAATATTTAATACTAAAGTAACTAGTGTAAAAAAAACTGAAAATCCAAAAGCAATTGCAGTTTTTCTCTTTATATTTTTTTTGTCTATTAATATACTAACGCTTTCTGATATAATAAAAAGAATAAGAAAAACTATTACCCATAATGCAGGATTTTCTTTAAGAAACATTTGTAATTTAATAAAATGTACCATTTTTTTATTTGTTGAGTAAAAGACTCAACTCCTCCTTTATAAAATATTTAATTATTTTTTTAAAATTATATCATTTTTTGTCAATTTTTTCAATCATATATACATTAATCTAAATTTTTGTTACAGTTCAGTAAGAATATTTTCCTAAATAAAGTTAATTTATAGCAATTATTTTTCCTTGCTGAACTGTAACTTATTATATTACACTTTATACAAACATATATTATTTATAATAATTCATGATAAACGCCAAAAAATCATTATAAAAATCCTTATTGAATTGTTTTTTACCAATTTAAATTGTCTACAAAGGTCCGTATTTATGTTTTATTATAAAAATAAGGAAAAAAGTCATTTTTGCAATTTAAAATCGATTAAAAGTGATTTTAAAAGCTAAAAAAAATTTTTAGGCTCTATCGTGAATTGTTTAAAACAATTATATATTAGTTCAAATTAAATCATAAAAACTGATTCATATGAACCAGCTTTTATATTTTATATTTTCTATTATTTTAAAATATTTATTAACCTTTTTATCACATATCTAAACATTTTTTTTGTTAGATTTATTATTAAATTCTATTATTTAACTTTTCATTCTACTGAAAAATTCTATGGCTGTTCTTTATTAGAATTAGCAGGTTCTTCATTTTTTGGTTCTTCTTGCGCAGAATCTTCCGAACTTGGATTATCAGGTTGCGGATTCTCTGGCAACGGTGTTTCCGGTGTTGGATTCTCTGGATTTGGATTATCTGGTGTCGGATTCTCCGGTGTCGGATTCTCCGGTGTTGGATTTTCTGGTGTTGGTTCTTCAGGTGTAGGCGTTTCTGGTTCAACAGGCGTTGGCGTAACTGATTCTTCAGTAATTTTAAGAAACATTATATTCATATCAGTTCTTCCACTAATTCCATCAACTAATCCTGAACTAGTATATTGCCACATAACATAGTCTTTAGTATAACTACATCTGTCATTCCACTGTGCAACCCACTTATCATATTTATCTAATTTAGAATCTTTAAGTTGATTATTAAACCAGCTTAAACTAGCATAGATTCCAGCTTTATATCCATTTTTTATCATCTTATCACAGAATTCTATACAAATATTAACTAAAGTTTTATTGCTTGGCATACCATTTTTGCTCTTATATCCATCAGCATCTTCCATATCAAACCAAACTCCATATTTGGGTGTATGTCCTTTTAAAAGTCTTAATGCATGATCTGCCTCTGATGAAGCTTGTTTTGTATTTAAAGCATATGAATAAATATACACACCATAAGGTATTTCTAATCTTTCACATTCTGCTATATTTCTAGCATAATATTTGTCATCCTGGCTTTTATAATCTTGTCCAAATCCACATCTTAGTATTGCAAATTCTACTCCTGCCTTCTTTACTTTTTCCCAATCTATTTTCTGATTATGTGCTGAAACATCTATTCCAGCAATTTCAGTATCAGTTGAATTTGTCTTACCTGATATAGTTGTTGATGCAGATGAATAGTACGTTTTACCATTTATTTTAGCATACGCTTTTACATACATTTTATAAAATTTCGCAGCATTTAAGCCAGTAATATTTACTGATGTATTTGTGGTTGTTGTATATAACTTAAAAGATTGAGAGCTATCTCTATATACATAAATAGCATATCCTGTTGCTTCTTTAACTTTATCCCATTTTATTTCAATAGATTTTTTTGTAGTATTATTTATTTTTAATCCTTTAGCTTTATTTGGGCTTGTTCCAGCTTCTATAATACTTGAATAAGGTCCAAAATATTTTTTTCCATTTATTGTTACATAAGCTCTAATTTTAAATTTATACTCACTTGCAGGATTCAAATTAGACATTTTAAAATATGTATTTTTTACATCTCCTTGTTTTTCATATGTTTTCTTGCTGGTGTTATACATATATACTCTGTAAGTACATTCATTTGATATTTTATTCCACATTAAACTAACTGAATTAAATGAATAATCATATTCTTTAATATCTGTAACTTTTGATGGAGTAGTTTTAGCCTCTATTATTTGAGAATATGCTCCATAATATTTTTTGTTATCTAATTTTTTGTATGCTCTTACTCTAATCTTATAACTTTTAGCTGGATTCATTCCTGTTAGCTTAATTGAATTCTTTGATGATGATTGTTTAAAATCATATTTTTTTGTAGAATCATTGTAAACATATATTTTATATGAAGTAGCTCTTTTAACCTTGTCCCATTTTATAGAAAGAGTTGAATTTGATTGATCTGTAAGTTTTAAATTCTTCACTTGTTTCGGTGCTGTTGCAGATTTTACAGAAGGAGAATATTTTCCATAATATTTTTTTCCACTTTTCTTTTTATATGCTCTTACTCTAAATTTATATTTTTCTGCTGATTTTAGATTTTTCACCTTTTGACTTGTTGTTGAAGTTGTAGCACATAGTTCATATTTATTTTTTGAATAATTATATTTATATAATTTATATCCATTTGCACC
>ODAI012011102.1_pt1 | contig 11758 bp, 11 predicted proteins | sample 1539321 | NCBI WGS metagenome assembly ODAI01 (sample SAMN02144231, study PRJEB22623) | gut metagenome | biome: sheep rumen | host: Ovis aries | place: New Zealand
GGTAATACATCATTAGAAGATTCTATTGAAAAATATACAAAAGCTATGAAATTAGCTAAAGAATGTGATGAAGAATTAAAAGCAGTAGAAGAAAGTATAAGTAAAATAGTTTTAGAAGACGGAACTAAAGAAGACTTTGAAGTAACTGAATAATTGACTATAAAAATAAAATATATTATAATGTATTCAGATGCAGATATTGCATACAATAAAAAAGGAGTTACTCGACTTGACCTGTTGAGTACCTGCCTATTTGATAGGATGTACCTAGCGGAAGTTAGGTACTATTTCTTTTATTAACAATAGCAGTATAGCGTTCGGTAAGCAATAAGAAGTATTGCTTTTTTTGTTATAAAAAAATAAAATCTATCCATATTAATAATGTAGTGAGGTGTATTTATGAAAAAACATAATAAAATATTTACAATATTAACTATATTATTAATACCATTTAATACATTCGCATATTCAGATTATATATACGCTAGTGGTAGTAATATAGGTATGGAATTAAAATCAAAAGGAATAAAAGTAGTAGGAATGTATAAAGTGGGAAATACATATCCAGGTAAAGATGCAGGTATTGAAGTAGGAGATATAATAACATCTATAAATGATAAAGAGGTATCATCAATAAATGATATGTTAAATAATCTAAGAAACTATCAAGATGACACTATTAAAATAGGATATATAAGAAATGATATAGCTAATTATACTAATCTAAAATTAGTTAAAGATAATCAAATAAGTAAAACTGGATTATATGTAAAAGATAGCATAACAGGAATAGGTACATTAACCTATATAGATCCTAACACTCAAATATTTGGTGCATTAGGTCATGAAATAATAGATAGTACTGGAATCAAACTAGATGTTGAAAGTGGTAAGATATATACATCTATAGTAACAGGAGTAGATAAAAGTGAAGAAGGAACTCCTGGAGAAAAAAATGCGAGATATAATTCTAATGATATATTAGGTAGTATAAAAGAAAATACTATTCATGGTGTATTTGGTAAATATGATAAAGATATTATAGATGATAACCTATATAAAGTAGGTAGACCAGAAGATATAAAAAAAGGTCCCGCTAAAATATTAACAGTACTAAAAGATAATAAAGTAGAATCATTTGATATTAATATAATTAAATTAAATAAATCAGGTACAACAAAAAATATATTATTTGAAATAACAGATAATAGATTACTTGAAAAAACAGGTGGTATCATTCAAGGTATGAGTGGTTCACCAATTATTCAAGGAGATAATATAATAGGTGCAGTTACACATGTAATAATAGATCAACCTGAAAGAGGATATGGTATATTTATAACAAACATGCTAGAAGAAGGAGAAAATTAATTTACTTTTTATTTAAAAAATAATATAATAATGGTGTCTAGGGGGAGTACACCATGGAAAACGTTAACAAAGTACATGAAAAGAAAGTTATAGATGAAGTATTAAGATATAGAGATTATGCATCTACATTTACACAAAAATCACAGGATGAAGCAGCGAAAGTTGATGCGTTAAAATTAAATAGTAGTATGTATAAAATATTCTTAAAGAAATTAATTTTAAATAATAATCTTGAATTTAAAGATGTTATAGCTAAATTACCAGATACAGAATTAGTTAATAAAGATGAAAACTTTTCTAATTATATTAATTATATCTTTGGTAAAGATGATGAACCTATGTCTTTCAAAGTTATAAGATCATTAATACTAACTGGTAAAACAGATGAGTTTAATGAAGTAGTATACTATAATACACAAGAAGGAGAGTTAAAGGCACCATTTGAAATAAATGAGCTAATAAGTACAACTCCATATGTGAAACAAAGATTCTAAAAGAATCTTTTTTTGTTAATAAATTAAAAACTATGATATACTATGAATGGTGATATTATGAACGTTTATGTTATTGGTGGTGGAGCTTCAGGTATGGTAGCGGCAATTGTATCTAAAAGATTAGGTAACAATGTAACTATCATAGAAAAAAATAATAATTTAGGTAAAAAACTATTATTAACAGGTAATGGTAGATGTAACTATTTTAATGATAATATGTCATTAGATAATTATTATAATGAACCAGGAGTAGAAACATTTATTAATAAAACTAATTTAGATAAAGTAACTAACTTTTTTGATAGTATAGGATTATTCCCTAGAATCAAAGATGGATTATATTATCCATATTCTAATACAGCTTATGCAGTACAAAGTAGTTTAACAAAAGAAATAAATCTATTAGGAATTAATATAATAAATGAAGAAGTAACTGATATTAAAAAAGAAGATAAGTTTATAATTAATAATAAATATACATGTGATAAAGTTATTTTATCTACAGGTGGTATTACTATGCCTAAAACAGGTAGTGATGGATTCGGTTATAAATTATTAGCTAAATTAGGTCATCATATTATTGAACCAAAAGAAGCATTAGTAGGATTAAAAACGGATGAAAACGTAAAAGACTGGTCAGGTATAAGAGCTAATGTAGAAGTAAGTTTATATGTAGATAATAACTTAAAAGGTATCCAAACAGGTGAGATACAATTAACTGAATATGGTATCAGTGGTATATGTGTAATGAATTTAAGTAGATATGTAAAAAGTAATAATTATGTAACTATTAACTTCATTAAAGATATAGATAACTTATATGAATTTATAAATGAAAGAAATAATAAGTTACCTGAAAGAACAATTATTGAATTATTAGAAATGTTAGTTAACTATAAATTACTATATTTTATCTTAAAGAAATTACATATTAATCCAGATACAAAATGGAATGAACTAAACGATAATAGCAAACGCGATTTAGTAAAATATTTAACAAATTATAAATTGAATATTATAGGTACCAGAGGATTAGAATATGGTGAAGTAACTACAGGTGGAGTTTCATTAGATGAAGTTAAAGATAACTGTGAATCTAAATTAATCAAAAATCTATTTATAACAGGTGAATTATTAAATATAGATGGTATATGTGGTGGATATAACTTAACTAATGCATGGATAACAGGTATTTTAGCAGGTGAAGCAAATGATTAGAGTAAGACAAGTTAAAGTATCAATTAATAAATTAGATAATCTATCATATGAAGTAGCAAATAAACTACATATAAATAAAAATGATATATTAGATTTAAATATCATAAAAGAATCAATAGATTCAAGACATAAACCAGACATATATTTTGTATATGAAGTAGATGTTAATTTAAGAAATGAATCAAATATAAAATTTAATAATGATATATTTATATCACCAAAAGAAGAGTATAGTTTTACTCCAAAAGGTGATATTAATCTAAATCATAGACCTATCATAGTAGGAGCAGGTCCAGCAGGATTATTTACTGCATATCAATTAGCTACATATGGATATAAACCAATTATTATTGAACGTGGTAATAAAGTAGAAGATAGAATTAAAGATGTAGAAAACTTCTTAAAAACAGGAGTATTAAATACTGAATCAAATGTCCAATTTGGTGAAGGTGGCGCAGGTACATTTTCAGATGGTAAATTAAATACTATGGTTAAAGATAAAGAACATAGATCTAAAAAAGTATTAGAAACATTCGTTAAATTTGGTGCCCCTGCATCTATACTATATAGTTTTAAACCACATATTGGTACAGACCTACTTATAAATGTAATAGCTAATATGAGAAATGAAATAATAAAATTAGATGGAGAATTTAGATATAATTCTAAATTAGAAGATATCGTAATTGAAAACAATAAAATAGCTAAAGTAAAAGTAAATGATGAATATATAGATACAGATGTATTAGTTTTAGCGTTAGGACATTCAGCTAGAGATACATTCTACATGTTAAATAATTATTTACATATGGAACCAAAACCATTCGCCTTAGGAGTTAGAATAGAACATAAGCAGTCTATGATAGATAAAAGTCAATATGGTATGGTATCAAATATATTAGGACCAGCTTCATATAAACTTGCTCATACATGTAAAAATGGTAGAGGTGTTTATACATTTTGTATGTGCCCAGGTGGATATGTAATTAATTCATCATCTGAAAAAGGTATGCTTGCAATCAATGGTATGAGTAATCATGCAAGAGATACTGAAAACGCTAATTCAGCCTTAATAGTTACAGTAACACCAAATGATTTTGGACCTAATCCATTAGATGGAATAGAATATCAAAGAAAATTAGAAAAAAAAGCATATGATTTAAATAATGGTAAAATACCAGTACAGTTATATAAAGATTTTAAACTAAATCAAAAAAGTACTTCTTTTGGTAATGTTAAACCAATTTTTAAAGGTGATTATGAATTATCAAATATTAATGAAATATTACCTAAATATATAACTGAATCATTAATAGAAGGTATTGAAGAATTTAATAAAAAAATAAAAGGATTTTCTAATGACGATGCTATATTAGCAGCAATAGAATCACGTACATCTTCTCCAGTAAGAATAGTAAGAGATGAAAACTATATATCAATTGAAGGTGTATATCCATGTGGTGAAGGTGCAGGATACGCAGGTGGTATTACATCAGCTGCAATAGATGGTATTAAAATATCAGAAGCAATTATGAATAAATATAAAGAGATGTAAATCTCTTTTTTATATGTAGATTAAATATAAAATAAGTGATATACTAATATATAGAATAGGAGAGGTAGAATGAAGAAGAAAGGATTTACATTAATAGAGTTACTAGCAGTTATCCTTATATTAGCGATTATAGCTGTAATAGTAACACCAATAATATCAAAAATAATAGATGAAGCAAAAGCTCAATCAGATAAAAGAAGTGCAGAAAAATTTATAAGAGCAGCTCAAACATTCTATATGGAAAGTCAAATGGATGACTATAAAAAAGAACTATTAGGTTCAAACATCATAGATAGATTAGACTTAGAAAACGTAAGAGCAAATGGTACAGTAGTTGCATATCCAGATGGTACAACTGAAATGGCTATAGTAATTGGTAAAAGATGTTTTACTAAGACTACAACACAAGATATAATTGATATTCAAATGTCTAAAGATACTGAAAACTGTTATGTAGCAAGTTCAAGCGCAGTAATAGAAAGTATCGATGCAGGAACTGATTCAATTGTAATCAACGTAAACAATAGCGCAGATACAAGTGTGACAATGACATCTTGTAAATATGGTACAGAAGCAGGTAACTTTAACTTAGATGGAACAATTAATGGTAATACATGTACATTATCACCAATCGAAGTAGGAATAAGATATTATTATGAAATAATATTCTCAGATGGTTCATCTAAATCAGGATCAGTACAAGGTGGTTCAGGTTTAATTATTCCAACTCCTAATAATGGTGGTGGTTCATATTCTGGAGGTTCAGGCGCAACTGGTGGATCTGGAAGTGGATCTGGAGGATCTGGTTCTGGTTCAGGTTCTGGTGGTGGAGTAGCTGCCCCAGTATTAACAGAAGCAAATGGTAGAACAGTATATACTGGTAGAATGTTATCACCAGTACAAATAAAATATTTCAATGTTACAACAGGCGAAAAATGTGATGTTGTTGATTTTTCCGCAAATGGTGGTTCTAGTACAAACGGTATGAGTTCAGGATGTTTAAGATTTTATGCATATATGGAAGATGATTTATCATATACGATGATATTAGATAGAAATTTAAACACTTCTAATTATGCTTGGGCATCAAATAACAATAACAATGGTACTGGTCCAAATGTTTTAGCACCAGCTTTAAAAACAAGAACAGAAAATTGGTTAGGTACAGTAACACCTAAAAATTATATTAATGTATTTATGTTAAATGGAAGTGAAGTTGCTTATCGTATTCCATATGAAACAGAAGGATATAAAGCTAGATTAATTACAACTGATGAAATAGCTAGAATTACTGGTAATACAAATTTTAATTCAGTAACAACAGGAACTGGTGGTTGGTATTACTTAGATGGTGGTACATCTGCATCAACAGGTGCAACATGGCAAACTCAAATAGCAACATCTAGTCAAGAAAGTGCTTATAAGTGGTTATTTAATTATACAGCTAGCTGTACAAACTATGGATGCTCAGCTAATGGAGAATTGTCTGGTTATTGGACTAGTGATGCTATTGCAGACACAAATAATCTAGCATGGCATATAGATAACTATGGCCAACTTGATTACGCTAATCGTTATTGGTGTAATGGTGCTTGTAGATTTTCTGTAGGCGGTAGTTTAGGCCTTCGTCCAGTAATTACAGTATTAAAATCAGTAATAGATTAAGACACTAATTTAGTGTCTTTTTTATTTTAATATGCTATAATATAAATATAGGATGTGCGTTGTATGAATATAAAAGGAATAAAAAAAGAGGCGAGAAAGAATCTTAAAAGAAATTTTTTAAAAACTATATTAGTTGTTTTTATCGCTGGCGTTATTATTAATGGTGGATATAATTTTACGACATTTATATTTAGACAACCTAAACAAATATATGCTCAAGCATTAGCTAAAAGAACAAACTATGAAATAATAAAAAAATATGCCAAAATAGCAATCCTAGGTGATGGTGAAACAAAAGGATTTGTCGCACCACTAATAAACAATATATATAAAAATAATTCATTAGTCGTTGGATTAGTAGATACAGTAGATAATGTAATATTCGGTGAAAATAAAACTAAACAAATAGTATCTATAACAGCATTTATAGTATCGTTATTATTATTTATATTTGTTCAAAATGTATTTAGAATAAACCGCTCTAGATATGTTCTTGAGCAGCGTAGATATAAGACAAAAATAGACAAATTACTATATAGTTATCAAATAGGTAAAACAATACATTTATCATTTATGTTATTATTAAATGGATTATATATAGTATTATTTATACCAACAATAGTAGGTGTACCAATAGTATTTTATAGATATAGATTAATGACTTTTATCTTAGCGGAAAATCCGAATCTAAATATTAAACAAGCATTCACATTATCAAAAGAATTAACAGAAGGATATAAATTTGACTTATTCAAATTAGATTTAAGTTTAATAGGATGGTATATATTACAAATACTTACATTAGGATTAAGTAGTATTTTATACTTTGATGCATATAGAGAATGTATATTTGCAGAAACATATATGTATATCAGAGATAAGAAAAAAGATTTAATTGAAAATAAACATTTATTAATAGATGATGATTTAGCAGTAGAACAATATCAAAATAAACTTTATCCTAAAGAAAACTTTAAATTAAGAAAGAAAATATTTAATGTAGATTTTAGAAATCCATATAGTATTACAGATTATATCTTAATATTCTTCACATTAGTAATATTTGGATGGTTATGGGAAGTACTATTAGGATTCATTGAAATGGGTACATTTGTAAATAGGGGTACAATGCATGGACCATGGATTCCATTATATGGATATGGTGGATTATTAACATTAATAGGATTAAAGAAACTAAGAAATCATCCATTCTTATTCTTCGCTTGTTCAGCGTTAATATGTGGATTTATTGAATACTTCACCGCAGTATGGTTAGAAGTATATAAAGGATTAAGTTGGTGGACTTATGAAGGATATTTCTTAAATATTCAAGGCAGAATATGTTTTGAAGGATTATTAATATTTGGCCTAGGATGTACAGCAGTAACATATTTAATTGCACCGATACTAAATAATATTTATTCTAAAATACCTAAGAAATTAGCTGTAGCTATATGCGCAATACTATTATTCTTATATGGTGTAGATTTTGCCTATACACAGTTCTATCCAAACACAGGATATGGAGTATCAGAAACATCTATTAATTAGATGTTTTTTATTGAATAATTAATGAACATATAAAAAACATATTACAAGATGGTGAGTTATTAGACAGTGAGGTATGTGCATTTTTTGCACATACCACTAATCATGGAGCTGTTAAAGGAAAAACTCAAACAAAAGAATAGGCACAACACTATTTATATATTTTTTAGAGTTTTATAATATATTAAATAAAGACAATATAAGAATTATTGATAATAACACATTAGTAGCGTTAACTTTATTGATTGCGGAGTCTAACCCAAGAGAAAAAGGAATATTGATAGATTTAATAATGAATTTTTTAATATATTGACATATGCTATAGAAGTGTTATAATATCATGCAACGAAAGAGGTAGGAACATGTTAGAAGAAATAAAAAGAATAGCAGATGATTATGAAATGGCTGATGATAAAGTATTAAGTTATTACCATAAATTATTAACTGCATTAGAAAATCATCAAGATATTGTAGTAGAAGAAGACGATGTAAGAATAGCAAATTGTTTAGAAAGAATAGTTTCAGAACGTGCATCAATCAGTGAGACTAAATCAGATTCTATGAAACCATTTACTGTTGCTCAAACAATTGAAAGAGCTATTGCTACTGAATTTGGTTTAGGTTTACAAACTGATGAATTTTCAACATTTGATCATATTCCACATCATATTGCGTACAAATATGATAAAACAGTAGATGAATTTGTCAGTGAAACAGCAAAAAAAATGGAATTACAAGAAAGAACTGGAAATCTAAGACTATTATAAGAAGTACACCACATGGTGTATTTTCTTTTTAACTAAAATATTGTATAATTTAAATGGTGATAATATGAAAAAATTCTTAAGCGCTTTATTTTGGTTATTAGTAATTGCATTAATGTGTTTGTGGACATATGAATTTTATCGTGTAAGGAATGGTAAAGAACCTCAATTCTGTATTAAGAAAGATACACATGTATATGTAGATGGTACTACAGATGTATGTATTGGTTTAGGATACAAAGTATATGATTACGATAGATATAATATAGTTGGTACTGAATTTGTATCAATATTTGCGAAAGAAAGAACGTTAGATACAGATAAAGAAAAACCTACTGAACCATCAGAACCCGAAGAAACAAATGAAGAAGTAGAAGATGGTGAAGTTACTGAATGAGATTATGCGTATTAGCGAGTGGTTCAAAAGGTAATTCAACATATATAGAAACAGATACACATAAAATCTTAATTGATGTAGGAATAACATGTAAAGATTTAGAAAATAGATTAAGTGAAATAAATGTAGATATTAATGATATAGATACATTATTAATCACACATAGTCACTCTGATCACGTAAAGGGATTAATGACATTTTGTAAGAAAGTAAATCCAACAGTTTATATGAGTGATAAAACTTTTGATGAATTAAACTTATTAGATTTTGAATATACATCTATAACACCAACATTTAATATAGATGATATAACTATTAAATCAATAAGTATGTCACATGATGTAGATTGTCATGGATATATAATAGAGTATAAGAATAATTCAATCGTGTATATAACAGATACAGGATATATAAATGAAAAATACTTTGAAGTATTAGAAGATAAAACAATATACATCTTTGAAAGTAATCATGATATAGATATGAATTTACATAGTAAAAAACCTAAAATATATAGAGATAGAGTAGTAGGAGATTATGGACATTTATCTAATAATCAAGCATCATATTACTTATCTAAACTAGTAGGTAATAATACTAAATATATAATTCTTGCCCATCTTTCAGAAGATGATAACAAAGAAGAACTTGCACTTGATTTATTAAAAGAGACATTAGAAAAAAAGAATAAAAACGTTGAACATATTGATGTCGCGTATCAAAAACATATAGCAGATATGATAGAGGTGTAGTATGAGAGAATTATTTATGACAAAAAATAATTATTTAAGTGAATATGCTTGTAAAGATGATAAAGCAATTAGATTAAAAAAATCTACACCAGATATGAGAACTGATTTTTTTAGAGATATAGATAAAATAATATATTCATTATCATATATTAGATATATAGATAAGACACAAGTATTTTCATTAAAAGATAATGATCATATTAGTAAAAGAATGATACATGTACAAATGGTATCAAGAGTAGCTAGAACAATAGGACGTGCATTAAACTTAAACGAAGACTTAATTGAAGCGGCAGCTTTAGGTCATGATTTAGGACACGTGCCATTCGGACATGTAGGAGAAAGAATATTAAGTGAGATAAGTCAAAAGAATGGTGAAGGTTACTTTAATCATAATGTTCAATCAGCAAGACTACTTATGTACGTAGAACATAATGGAGAAGGGTCAAATTTATGCCTTCAAACATTAGATGCAATCATGTGCCATAATGGTGAAATAGAAAGTTCATTATATGAACCACAAAATAAAACAAAAGAAGAATTTTTAAAAGAGTATGAAGGAACATATCATGATAACAATGTATCAAAATCACTAAGACCAATGACATTAGAAGGATGTGTTGTTAGAATAAGTGATATTATTTCATACATAGGTAGAGATATAGAAGATGCATGTATATTAGGTCTATTAGATAAAAAAGATATCCCAGAAGATATTTCAAAAGTATTAGGCACAACTAATAGTAGTATTATTGAAACAATTGTAACAGATATCATAAACAATAGTATCAATAAACCATATATTAAAATGACAGATGAAGTATTTAATGCATTATCTAAATTAAAAAAATTCAATTATGAACATATTTATAGTAAAGCAAATACAAAAGAAGAAATAGCTAATTATACAAAGATGTTCAATGAATTATTTGATAAATTACTATATCAAGTGGAGAATAATATTGATTCAAATATAAATAACATATTCTTGAAAAATATGAATAAAGAATATATGGATAATACATCAAATAAAAGAAAAGTAATAGATTATATTGCAGGAATGACAGATGATTATTTCTTAAACGAATATAAACTATATTGTTAATAAATTAATTAAACTAATCATATTATTTATTGGTGATAGTATGATTAGTTTTTTATTTTATACCTTTCTACCATTATTAGTAGGAGTTATTAGTAGTATATTTTCAGATACAACATTTTATGGATTAGTAAATAAACCACCATTATCTCCACCTGGAATAGTATTTCCAATAGTATGGACCATATTATATTTACTATTAGGTTATTCTAGTTATAGAGTAAGAGAAGATAAAGATAGTTTAAAATTGTTTTATACAAATTTAGCAATTAATGGTATTTGGACATTAGTATTTTTCAATTTACAAAACTATTTACAAGGATTTATTTTAGTAATTATAATGATTTTATTACAAATAGTAATACTAGTAAGATTTAAAAAAATAGATGACCTTGCGTTTAAATTAAATATCCCTTATTTATTATGGCTTATCTTTGCCGCTTACCTAAGTTTAGGTGTATATATACTTAATTAACACTTGAAAAATTAGGATTATTTGTTATAATTATATTAGGGTAGTGGTGATATGAAGTATTATAATGAAGTATGTCACTTTTTAAGTGAATTATTACAATTAGATCAAACAATATTAAGACCAATATTTGGTTCACTATGTATCGTAGTAATTTTCTGGGCATTAAAAACAGTAACTAGATGTTTAGTTAATACATTTACAAAAAAACCAGATAAAAGATATAAAGTATATCATAATATTAAAATATTCTATAATGTAATCGAAGTTGCGCTTATTGGATTATTCTTAACAAGATATATATCAAATTTAGGATTATTTGTAAGTTTAATTATATCTGCTTTAACATTTGCATTAAGAGATGTATTCACATGCGCGTTCTATGGACTATATTGTAAGAAAAATAAAATATTTAAATTA
>ODAI014097756.1_pt1 | contig 11758 bp, 14 predicted proteins | sample 1539321 | NCBI WGS metagenome assembly ODAI01 (sample SAMN02144231, study PRJEB22623) | gut metagenome | biome: sheep rumen | host: Ovis aries | place: New Zealand
GGACCTTACTTTGGGAGGCGTCGGATGCCTTTCCGAGCCTCGGGGTGTTTCCGGGCAGCATCACAAAAGCCAGCACAATCAGCATCAGGGGCAGAAAGATCATGGGCGTCCCTCCTTCCGGGTTCCGCGTTCTGTACCTCCCCGGTACATGAACAGGATAATCCCGATCCGGAGGAGAATACAGAACAGGAAGCGAAAGATATCATGCTTTATTTCTCCGGCGGAAGCGGACAAAGCCGGCATTCCCATGGACGAGCGGGAATTCCACTGCAAAGGGGAATTCAAGGGCATTCACAAGGGCAAGCCGGATGAGGCAGACCTGAAGGCCGCGGCGGAATTCGCAAGGAAAATCATCGGATAAACCCGAAAGGGAAACACTCCCGGCACGGAAAGACGTCTGAAAGGCGGGGACCCACATGAACCAGCGCGCGAAACCCGGAAGGATCGGAAAGGTGATCTGCTTCCTGCTCTGCTGCCTGACGGCCCTGCTGCCGGCGGCAGGCCTTGCCGGCGGCGGGGACAGAACGGGGGAGCAGTACGCCTTCCTTCCCTGCCCCGGAGTGAACGTCCCGGAATGGAACGCGTACCGTCCGGACGGAACCCCGGCGGACAACGCCGCGGGCGTAGTGGCGGTGCTCGATTCCGGAATCGATTATGAGCACGAGGACCTCCGGGACGTTATTTGGACGGAGGGAATGAACTACCCCGAGCTGGTGGAAATGGGCGGGACAGCCTATGGATTCGACGCGATAGAAAACAAAAGCGTGATGGACAGGGTCGGCCACGGAACCCACGTGGCCGGCATCATCGCGGCGGCCTGGAACGGAACGGGGGTCAGCGGCGCGGCGTCGGGAATCCGGATCATGGCGGTGCGGACGACAGATGAAGGGGAACAAGCCTCCCTGGAAACCGTCCTGTCCGGCCTGGAATATGTGCTGGCCGCAAAGCGCGCCGGCGTGAACGTCCTGGCGGTGAATCTTTCCTGGGGAGGATCTGTTCAAAACGGCGTCCGGCTGGACGCCATGTGCCGGAAGCTCGGGGAGGCCGGCGTCGTCACGGTCATCGCTGCCGGCAATCACGCCGAAGACCTGGACGGAACCCAGGAAAGCTCCGCCTGGACGGCTGCGAATCCCTACGTGCTCGTTGTCGGGAATTCGACAAAGGAAGCCGGAATCTCCCCGGACAGCAGCTACGGGCTTCTTTCGGCGCATCTCTTCGCCCCCGGGGACCGGATTCTTTCCACCCTCTGGTCCGGCTACTGTCCGAACCGGGAGGAAGCGGAAATCTCCTGGGAGGACGAAGACGGCATCCAGGCGCCGGAGGCCGCGGAGCCGGACGCCGTGGGGCCGAACGCCTACGGAGAGATGTCCGGCACCTCCATGGCAGCGCCCGCCGTAACCGGGTGCGTTGCGATTACAGCCTCCCGGTATCCGGAGGAGGCGGCGGACCGGATCGTCGCCCGGATCCTGGGCAGCGTCCGGAAGATGGAGGCTTTTGAAGGAAAATGCGTTACCGGCGGCCTGGCGGACCTGGAAGGGGCGCTGGGCAGCGCCATCCTGCCCGTGCCCCAGAATGCGCAGAGCACGGACCGGGAGCTCCTGGTCACCGGGCATTTCTTCGGGGATGAAGCGGGCCGCCTGTCCGTGGACGGCAAAGAAGCGAAGGTCCTGTCCTGGTCCGATACCGAAATCCGCGCCGAGGCGTCCGGGGAGTTCAACCGCCGGAGGGCAGGGATCACCGTCGAAACCCGGCAGGGCCGGCAAATGGGCAGGATCTTTGACCTTACGGATTCCACCGGCCCCCTGCGGAACCTCCCCCTGGAGGAGCAGGAAGGTCTTTTCGTCATGGACCGCACCGGCTTTACGGCGCTGAAGGGGGATCTCTTTGTATCCGGAACCAACAGCCCCGAAAACAGCACCGAAATCTGGAAGATCACAGGCGGGCGCTGCAGCTGTATTTACCGGGATCCCTCCTGGGACAACACGGTCCAGGCCGTCTGTCCCGACGGGGAAAACCTGATCCTGGTCCGGGACCTGTCCCTGGAGGTTCTGTCTCCCGAAGGAAGCATCCTCCGGAAAATACAGATCCCCGCCGTCGACGGATTCGGCGGCAGGGCGGCCTGCATCGGGGACCGGCTGCTTTTCCTCGAAAACACCCGGGAGGAAGGATTCCTCCTGCGCCTGATCTCCCTGCCGGACGGACGCGAAATCAGCCGGACTCCCCTGGCAAGCTGCCGCAGCCTGCTGGGCTTTGCGGCAGACGGGGAAACAGCCGCCGCGCTGGTTTCGGATCCGGAGGATCACTGCCGGCTGATCACCTTCTCCCTGCAGGGAGAGGAGGTTGCCGTCCGGGAAACGGCGGCAGAACAGCTGGAAACGATCCTGAACGATGTTGAATGGAAACTGGAGGTCGGATTCACGGCCTTCCGGGGGCAGTACTGGATCTTCCACAAACGCAGCAGGCAGGACGCCATGCTTTTCCCCCTGGCTCCGGACGGCAGCCCTGACCTTTCGGCAGGCTATGCCGTCACCGCCGGAGCCCTGGCGTCTCCCCTGCTGACTGCCGGGACCGACGGCCTGTATGCCCTGGCCGCTTCCCCGACACAGATCCGGGGCCTGTTCCTCCGGAAGCTTTCCCCGGAGGCGTCTCCGGCGGAACCGGCCGGCGGAAAATAACGGACAAAACGGAGGCCTCAGGCCGGAAATCGGGAAGGAATCATGTACTGGTACGAGAAGGACTATATCATGCGGCTGATCCACGGAATCGCCCAGGCGCTGGCTTTCCTGTTTTTCGGAAAGCGGGAGCTCCCCTCCGTCATGGGACCGGAATGCAGGGAGGATCATGACTTCCTGCGCCGCATGGTGGACAGCGGACAGATCTGCGCCGCCGAGGACAGGCTGTTTGACCTGCTGGAAAACGCCGTATGGGACGGCGACCAGAAGGCGGCGCTGATTCTTTCGTTTTATGAGTTTGTCAACGGAAAGGACGATGATTTCCTCCGCCGGGCAGGATTCAGCCGGGACGAAGTATATGAAGGCCTGCGGGACGCCCTTCGCCTGATCGGAAGGGAGATCCCGGAATACCTGCGGATCTGAGGGCTTCCGGGCGACCGCGGTCAGTCTTTCCGATATACGTTTTCATTCAGCAGCGGAAGGCGCACTCCCCGGCAGTAATCCCGGAGGGCGGCAATATGGTCCTCCGCGAAAAGCTCCGGTATTTCATCCGTTCCAAAGAAGCGGAGTTCAAAGGATTCTTCGTCGACCCTCGGCTCCCCCCGGACGATTTCGGCAACGTACATCGCTGAAATCACATGGGCGGCGTCCCCGTTGCTCCAGACCATGTTGTGGTTGTGGAAGATGCCGAGGAAGCTGTTCAGCCGGACCTCCAGCCCGGTCTCCTCCCGGATTTCCCGCAGGGCCGCCTGTTCATAGGTTTCGTTCATCTCCACCAGGCCGCCGATGAGCCCCCATTTTCCGTTGTCCGTCCGGCGCTGGAAAAGGATTTTTCCCTCCCGGACAATCAGGGCGCCGGCGCTGTTCAGGATAATCTTCCGGGGGCCGGTAAGCTTTCGTAAATCATGAATATAGTCCATGCGCTGCTCCTTTTCGCCCGGCGGATTACAGTTTCTTCAGCCGCCCGAGCCGCTTTGCCGAGTACTCTTCAATCTGCCGCCACAATGAGTTCAGCTGTTTCTTGTGGGCGCACAGCTTTTCCGTGCAGTTCCTGCACTGCAGGTAATCGTTGGTTCTTTCGGAGAACCTTTCGGGATGCAGGTAAAATGTGATTTCCCAGCGGATCAGCAGCGCCACCGATAAAACCAGCAGGCTCCAGGTATACTGCCTCCTGACAAAAAACAGCGGCGTAAACATCATGGCGTAATCCCAGTTGTATATCCTGCAGCTGCTGCAGCATTTGTTTTTCATAAACCAGGTCTGGAAGGGACAGAAGAACAGGATACAGATAATATCGCAGATGGAATAGGCGCTGCACAGCAGGATCATGATCCCGTCATCCAGGACGCCGGCCATATGCAGCGCGCCGAAGATGCCGTTGAAGATAATCCAGATCAGGGCCACCAGCACCGTGGCATGATTGTCCGGGATGGACAGGTCCGTTTTTCCGGATTTGATGTAGTTCCGGGCAAACTGCTTCTGGCAGCCGGGGCTTTCGAGCCTGGAGGGGAAAAACCGCAGGATCATCTCAAGGACAAAAACAGCCCAGGTAACATAAAGGATCACCGGAAGCCTCTCAATGCTTTCCGTAACGGTTTCCCCGCTGTGGAGCCTGTAGCGGATATAGCTGATCAGAAGCAGCACGAACAGCACAGACCGGTAAACCAGCCGGAGATAGTGCAGCGCGCTGACAGTGCTGATTTTACCCTTTCTCCCCATTGATTCCCATATCCCTTCCTTCATGCTTCATGCGCCTGCGAATGTACCACAGGGTAGCCGCCTTTGGCTGTATCGATTACAGCAGCCGCTTGAAGGCTTCCGTCATCGTCATCATCTGGTAGCGCAGCAGCCACCAGGCGTCGTTCCACTCCGCCGTTTTCCGTACGGTTTCCAGCAGTGCCGGATAATAACGGTCCGTCTCTTCCGTGTAACGGATCATCCGGTCCCGGGAAAAGGCGTCCGCCATCCCGGCCAGGTTGTTCACCCGGTCCAGGCACTTGACCAGGCACGCAAGCGGGTTTTTCCGGATGTTTCCGTAATACTTCTCCTTCCAGTCCGGATCCTCCGGATCATACAGGTTCCTGGATACCAGGGCCACCGCTTCCCGGACCCGGTCCCCCACCGGAAGATCCTCCGGCTTCATCTGCGCGTCTTCCACCATATCATGGGCCAGGACCGCGGCCAGGATATCGTCCTCCCGCAGGCCCAGCGCCAGCGCATGGCAGGCCATGGTCAGCGGATGCACCGTATAGGAGCACCCGAACCCATACCTGGACGGTCTCCTCTGTTCCCCATGGGCAGGCCTCAGCAGGTCCAGCACCGCCAGGGCCTGGGAAAAACCGAGTATCTGCGCCCGGCCCTTCACAAACGTGAACATCCGGTCCGCGTCATAATTGACCGGCTTCAGCTCCCATTTCTTCTCCCCTTCCGCGAAAAGGGCGTCCAGGGAAAGGTCCAGCACCCTGGCCAGCTGCGGAAGATGCCCGGCGTCCGGGATGAATTTCCCCGTTTCCCAGCTGCTCACCGCCTGGAAGGAAACGCCCAGTGCCTCCCCCAGTTCCATCTGGTTCAGCCCTTTGCGCAGCCGCGCCGCCCGGATCCGCTCCCCGACCTGCAGGTTGTTCATGCTTTTCAGCTCCTTTTCGCTTCCGTTCCGCCCGATCCTTCCTGAAACAGGTATATATTGTTTTGCCAACCGTTTCCCGGAATCCTGCCGGACAAAGGAAACAGCGCGGACCGCAGCCCGGATGTGTGCTGCCGTCACGCGCCGCGTGAAACCCGCTGTTCTTTTTTGTGCCGGCCGGGCAGGATGTGCCGGAGGCGTCAGAAATTCTTTCCGTTCCAGCCCCAGTCGGAAACCGGGTGATAGGTAACATAGACCGCGCTGCCGGGAATACCCAGCTTCTCCGACAGCAGGCCGCAGATCTTCCCGGTCAGCCTGTCATAGCTTTCCCTCGGCGCGTTGCCGAACAGGCTCACAGCCACATAGGCCCCCTTGTCCAGCTTCTTTCCGCCGAGCCAGAGATCGTAGGAATCCTCAATCCCGACCATCAGGTAGTCCTCGGACTTGTTCAGGGTGCCGATCAGCCGGCCCAGTTCGGTTTTGATTTCTTCCTTCTGCTCCGGGGTGATTTTAACGGTTATTTTTGAATCGATAAACGGCATAATCAGAACCTCACAGTCCGGGGCGCTTCCGTGAAGGAGCTGAAGGTCGCCGCAGCCTCCTCGAAGTACAGCACCTCTGTATTGTCATCCTCCGCCGAGTACATGGCCTTCAGGCTCGGGTACGCGTCCAGCATGTGGCGCTTCGCTTCCACCCGGTCATCCCGGACAAGCTTTCCGGCGATCCGCAGCCATTTTCCGTCCGCGAAGGCGCAGATTTCCACCTTGGGGTTGGCCTGGATCTGCCTGGACACTTCCTTGGATTTCCCCGTCTGGATGTACAGCCTGCCCTCGAAGATGTCAGCCGTTCCGAAGGGCCTCACCCGGGGCTGGTCCCCCTCCGCCGTGGCCAGGTAATAGGTTCCGCATTTCTTCAGGAATTCATAGACTTCTTGCATGTTGCACCTCACTGTATTTTCGTACTGCCGGCCCCTTCCGGGCCGGCCGGTTGATTTGGTACGCTTATCCTATCACACCGGAACCGCCGGATGCAAGAACGGGGCATTCAGTGCGCCGCTCCCGTTTCCGCAAGGAAAACTTCCATCACCTTTTCCATGCAGGCGGGAGTGGAGGCCACCACCGCCGTACTCAGGCTGTAATCCAGTCCCCCCGCAAGCGGCATCCGGACCAGGCCGCCGGCCTCCTGTACGATCAGGCTTCCGGCGGCGTAATCCCACGGCTTCAGCCGCATCTCAAAGAAGGCGTCATACCGGCCGCAGGCCAGGTATGCCAGGTCCAGGGCCGCGGATCCGCTGCGCCGGATATCGGCGCAGGAGCGCAGGAAGGCCCGGGCAAGGGCGATTCCCGTCTCCTCCAGCTCCTCGTAGTACGGAGCCGTTCCCACCGCCACCAGCGCGTCCCGGAACGGCGTGGAGGACACATGGATCGGCCGGCCGTTCAGCGTCGCGCCCCGGCCGGCTTCCGCATAGAACAGCTCGTCCGTAAAGGGCTGGTAAATCATCCCGACAGCCGGCTTCTTCCCTTCGCACAGGGCCACCGAAACCGCGGACATGCGGCAGTCGTGAATCATGTTGGTGGTTCCGTCCAGCGGGTCCACAATCCAGGTGGGCTCGTCCGTCAGCTCCCGGTTCTCCTTTTCCTCCCCGATGAACTGTGAGCCCGGAACCAGCCGGAGCAGCGCGGGCTCCAGGTAATCCTGCACCGCTGTATCAATGTTGGTCACAAAATTCGCATGGCCTTCCTTGCCGATCACCGTGGTCAGCTTTCTTTCCGAAAACATGCTCCCCGCCTGCCGGACAATCTCCGTCAGTTTTTCCTTCATCGCCGTATCCTTTCCCGGGCGCGTGTCCGCCCGGTTCTTTTTTCCTGCTGCCGATTATATCACGGCCTGCCCCTTCCGCGTCATTCCCTGTCCCCTTTTTCCGAAAAAAAGGCCGCCGGAATCATATCCGGCGGCTTCAGCCTCACAGCCTCAGTGCTGATCGGGATCCTCCACATGGATGGAAGGGATGTCGTCCCCGTCCGTTTCCTCGGTTTCCGCGGTTTCCTCCGCTTCCTCCGTTTCCTCCGGATCGTCGGCGGACACCGCTTCCCAGGCCTTGTCCACTTCCTCTTTGACCGTCTTCGCAGCGGCGGCAGCGGTTTCCTTCACGGTTTCCGCAGCCTTCCGCACCGCGCCTTCAACGTCAACGGGTTTTCCGTCCTCGCCTTCCAGGCGGACCTTCATTCCGAGGACCGGCGCGGCGATCATTCCGGCGATGCTCAGCTTCGGAAACGCCAGCAGTCCGGGAAGCGCCAGGATGCCGGGCACGTCCACAACGGATTTTCCGTCCTTCTCAACCTTCAGGCGGTACTGGGTCAGCGTATCAAAAATATTTTTTTCAGCCATTGTCTTTTCCTCCTAATTCTTTACCGTTCCCGGGGTCCTTACTCCTCAGGCAGCACGAACGCGCAGATGAAATACAGCAGGACACCGGTTCCCCATCCGCAGGCCAGCACCGCCCAGGCGATCCGGATCACGGTGGGATCCACTCCCAGCCATTCCGCGATGCCGCCGCACACGCCGCAGATCTTTTTGTCGGCAGCGCTCTTGTGGATGCGGCCGTGGGTCTCTCCCTTGTTGTTGCTCACGAAATACTGGAAAATAAAGTACCCGATGGCCAGTCCGGCCGCCACGGACATAAGTCCTGTCATTGCTGTCCCTCCTTCAGCTTCAGTTCTTCCGGTCATTTCCCTGACCGTGAGTAAAGGATACCACCGAAACGGTCCGGAATACAGATCCGGTTCGGAGAATTAGGGTCGGTTATTTCTCCGGGCAAAAAGGCTTCCCGCCGGCTTATTTCCGGAAAACGATCCAGTTGTCCCTCATCCGAACCTTTCCTGGATTTACCGCTCCTCCCCGGGGCGCTCCGTCCACCCGTCGATGACCCGGACCGCTTCCTCCCAGGTATCCACCCGGATCATTCCGTTGGCCCGGGCGTCGTAGCTCCGGTTGTGGGGCGCCGTGAACAGGATTTTCCTGTAGTCCCCGCCCTCGAGATTGTGAATTCCGTCATCGATCAGCACATCTCCCCGGATCAGCTGCTTCCTTCCGGCAATAATCACGTGGTCCCAGCGGATAAACGGAAAATAGCGGAAAAGAAGGCCGTTCATCTTTTCCTCCACATGCTCCGGCTCCGTCGCCGTAACGATATAGACCTCGTGTCCCTGGTCCATGAAGTGCCGCAGGGCCTCCGCGGCGCCGGGCATCGGCTCCACGGATTCCCAGAATCCCTTTTCATACGTCACGCCGTAGATCTCGCTCCTGCTGATTCCGGTATACGGCTCCGCCACGTTCCATCCGGTGATGTCGTCCAGCGTGACTTCCCTGCCGAATTTTTCGTTGGCCCGCTTGACCCAGGCCTTCAGCAGCTGTTCAACCGTATCGTCCATATCCACCAGAATCGTCATGCAGCTTTCCCCCGCCGGTTTACATGGGAAAGCCGAAGCCGTCCCACACGTTCTTTCCGCTGTATTTCATGGCCGTCCGTTCGCCCCGGAGCACCTTCAGCACCGGGAAGGCCATGGCTTCCTGTTCCATCTCACCCGGGTACACATGAATCGGCGCGATCCATCCGCACCGCTCCCGGATTCCCGCGGTGATATCGTCAAACCGCATCAGCCCGCCGGTGAGCAGGATTGCGTCCACCTTTCCGCCCAGCACGGCGCTCATCGCCCCGATGCTCTTGCAGATCTGGTAAATCATGGCGTTCCACACCAGCACCGCCTTCGGATCCCCCTGGTCCACCAGGGCATGCACCGTATCGGAATTGGAGGTTCCGAACAGGCTCACAAAGCCGCCGGACCTGGAGCACATGCGCCGGATATCCGCCAGCACATCCTCCGCGGAAGCGGCCCCGTCCCGGGTGCGCTCCTCAATATAGTCCAGCAGCGCCAGCACCGGCACGCTGCCGATCCGGGTGGGGGCAAAAGGCCCGTCCCCGTCCGCGCCCATGGTGCCGTCAATCATGCGCCCGTGATCATGGGCGCTGACCGTAACCCCGCCGTCGATGTGGGCCACGATAAAGCAGCAGTCCCCGACGCTTTTGCCCATGCTTTCCGCATGCGCCTCCGCCACCGCCTTCGGGTTCAGCACGTGGGAATGGGGATGGCGGTACAGGCCGCGGATGCCGGTAAGCCGCGCAAGGTCGCAGTATTCATCCACATTGGTGGGATTCAGGGTATAGGCGGGCCGGTGGTACGCCAGGGCAAACTTCCAGGCCAGCATAACGCCCAGCTTCGCCGCGTGCTCGCTTCCGCCCACGGCCGCCTCCGTATCGTCGTACAGCTTCTGGTCGATGATCGTTACGCCGCTGGGCTGCGTGCAGGCGCTTCCCCCGCGGCCGACAAACACATCGATGGACGCCGGGTCCACTCCTTCCTCCTCCAGCATTTCCAAAATCACCTGATAGCGGAAGGGCACCTGCCCGTTCACATGGGGATACTGCAGCAGCAGCGGCGCGTCATGAAACCTGCTTTTTTCGAACAGCTCCTCCTCGTTCACAAAGAGGCTGATCTTTGTGGAGGTGGAGCCTGGATTGATAATCAGCAGCCTGTATTCCTTTTCCGTCATTGGGGATCCCTCTCCTTCACCGCGGCGGTACGCCGAAACCCGTGGGGATTCCGCGTCCTGAAGAACTGAAGTCACTTATCGATTCGGTATTCTACCACGAAAAGGACAGAGATGTAAACCAAAGGGACGGGTTTTCACCCGTCCGCTTTCCGGGAGGCGTAATCCTCCTCTATTTCCGCTTTCCAGCCCGATGCAACCGGCCTGCACGCCCGCATGTCCCCGACGGTCCTGCTGACGATTTCGTAATTCAGGGCCACGCCCCTCCGGTCATTGTGGTACCGCACGGCCCGGTCCCGTTCGATCCCGAAGTGCTTCGCCGTTTCCACCGCGTCGATGTTCGCCCCGAGGAAAAGGAACTCCCAGCCGTATTTGCTTTTCTGCCGTTCCACCATCTTCCGCACCTCGTCGCTGCTGTAGCGGCGGCTGGCGTTTTCCATTCCGTCGGTGGTGATGACAAAGATCGTGTGCTCCGGCCGGTCCTCTTCCCGGGCGTATTTATGCACGTTGCCGATGTGGTGGATGGCCTGCCCGATGGCGTCGATCAGCGCCGTGCATCCGCCCACGAAGTACTGCCGGTCCGTCATCGGCTCCACCTTCCGGATATCCGCCCGGTCATGGATAACCGTGCTCTCGTCCGAAAACAGCACCGTGGACACCAGCGCCTCCCCGGGTTCCTTTTTCTGCCGCTCAATCATGCTGTTGAAGCCGCCGATGGTGTCCGCCTCCAGGCCGCTCATGGACCCGCTCCTGTCCAGGATAAAAACCATTTCCGTCAGGTTCTTCTTCATGTTCCAACGCCTCCTGTTCCTTTGTTCAGGAGGCTCTTCCCTCCTGACAGTCACAGGATAGCGCATCAGGGGCTCCCGCAGGTCGCCTGCTATGCGACAACGCTGTTGTTGCCCAGCAGCGGCAGGTCCAGCTCATAGAGCACCTCGTTGATCTCCAGGACGCTGTAAATCCGGTTCCTGATGCAGTATTCCATCACAACGTCCAGCTTGCTGCTGCGGCTCAGGGCGAACCCCGCTTTCTTCAGGAGCTCCTTCGCCTCCGGCAGCGTCATCTCCAGCGCCATTACAAAGGCGAACACCGTCGGCTTGCTGGGCTTGTAATCCGGATCGGAACGGATTTTGCTGAACAGCCTCCTGTCCACGTTCGCCTTCTTGTAGCACTGGCTGTCCGTCATTCCCCTTTCGTCGATCTTCCGGAGCAGCGCCTTGGAAAAGCCCTCGTCCGTCTGGCGGATCAGCGCTTCCCAGTCCGGCATTGCGGCGTTTCCCGCCGTCGGTGCAGGCATGGCGTCCCGCGGGGCGGCCTGCGGGGCGGCAAAGTCCATTTCCTCCTCCCGGCGCTTCCGCCGGATCCGGGACTCCAGGACCAGGGCGCTTTTCTCATCCTCCTGCCAGAGGGAAGCCCGGGCCTGCTCCAGGTTTGTCCTTATATGGGTTTCAGCGTAATGGTCGTCAATATATTCCCGCACATCCCGGAACAGCTTCTTCCCGGTGAAAAACGCCTGGCGGCCGAACACCACCAGCCACACCGTCATCTCGTGATGCAAAAGGAACCGGCTGACGGCTTCCACGGCCACCTCCATGGCCTCTTCCTTCGGGTAGCCGTAGGCGCCGGCGGAGATCAGCGGGAAGGCAACGGATTCCAGCCCCTTTTCCGCCGCCAGCTTCAGGGAATTCTCATAGCAGGAGTACAGCAGCTCCCGCTCGTGATGGTTTCCCCCGTGCCAGACCGGCCCCACCGTATGAATGACATACTTTGCCGGAAGCCGGTACCCTTTGGTGATCTTTGCCTGCCCCGTTTCGCAGCCGTTGAGCCCCCTGCATTCCTCCAGCAGCTCCGGGCC
>ODAI013721004.1_pt1 | contig 11757 bp, 4 predicted proteins | sample 1539321 | NCBI WGS metagenome assembly ODAI01 (sample SAMN02144231, study PRJEB22623) | gut metagenome | biome: sheep rumen | host: Ovis aries | place: New Zealand
GTGGTGTAGGTTATCTTAGGATTTGCGTTTGTGCTTTCGCTTGCCGCACTTCCCTGTACCCATGTAGGCACGTTGAAGGTGAGGATATACGGACTTGCTCCTTTCTCTATGGTGACCTCTGTATTGTCGGTCTCGCACACGATGACGTGCTTGTCGTTGAGTGAAGAGCCGATAGTGCCGCCGTTCTTCACTTCCTCACGGCCTTCCATCATAAGCGGTGGAGGGGCTATGGTGATGTTCTCAAGCTTTCCGAGGAAATAGCTGGTGTGAGGAGGCTGGTTGTAGCCGCACATCTGCCAAGCCATAGCGTTGCGGTACTGGTGGTCGTGCCACAGCGTGTAGTTGCGATATGTGGTTGGGGTAGGGGTGGAGTAGATGCGGATATTGTTGTCGGCAGTTCGCATGATGATCTCTTCGCGCCAGTCGCCGAGGATATCGCCCTGATAGCAAGGCGTACACTTGGTGTAGTTATTAGTGAGAGAGCCGGCACAGGTGTAGATAGGTGCCCAACTGCCGTACCTCGCAATAACACCCTCTGAATCATGGTCTTTAAGACCGTTGAATGTCTCAGAGCACAGGTCGCCGTCCCAGTAGATGCGAAAGTTGGAATTGATGCCTTCGTTGACGATTCCATTGACATAATCATTCTTCACGCTACTTACAGGATTACCCCATGCCACGCCGATGCTGCCAGGGTAGCTATCGGAGAAATTACCCATCATTGAGCGTCCCACATCCTTACCTACGTGGAGTTCGCACTTGTATATCTTGCTTGTTGTGGCATCACGATAGTTGTAGCCCTGTGCATCCTCGTTGCAGGCAAAGACCTCCTGTCCGTGGGTGTAAGGGTTGAAATCGCTGCAATGCATGGCATCACCGTGCCCGAGACCTGTTGTTGAGAGTCCCTTGCCGTTATCGTCGATGACCATAGAGCCGAACACAATCTCGTCGCGTCCGTCCCAGTCAACATCGGCAATGATATAGTTGTGGTAACCCTGTCCCTTCCACACGCCGTTGGTGTTGTTGTACCACTTCCAACGCTCCTTAAGTTCGTGGGTGGCAGGATCAACATCGTAGGCAATCATCTTGTGGCGGGTGTAGATACCGCGTGCGAGGAAGATGCTTGGCTTTCGTCCGTCGAGATATGGTGCACCGAAGAAGAACTTTGAGCAGCGGTGACCGCCGTCCTCCTTGCCCCATGCTTTCTCAAGAGTGCTTTCGCCAGACTCGAAGCGTGCAAGAGGGTAGGTGATGCATTGGTACGGCTTACCTGTCTCGCCGTCCATATATACGAGATATTCTGCACCTTGGTACATGAACCAGTTCACACCACCGCCTGTGGCAGCACGGTAGTTCTTCGTGGCATCGCCAACGGTGTAGGTAGAGCCGTCGGCACAATGGATGACGGTACCGTCGGCAGCACGCATCACAGCTTCTGCCTTGCCGTCACCGTCCCAGTCGTAGGCTATGATGTTCTGCTCGTTGTTCTGGAAGTCGCCCATGTTAGGACCGCAGTTCACCCACCATAGGCGTGTGCCGTCCTGTTTCAAGACCTCGAAGATAGAGTATTCGCCAGAAGCCTTACCGTCGAACTTAGGTCCGAGTCTTGGGTAGCTCTGAGCCATCTCACTCTCGTTGTCGAACTTCATAAGGATTTCCAGTTCGCCATCGCCGTTAACATCGGCACAGCACGCATCGTTAGGGATGAGGGTTGATTGTATTCCCTCATGCTTTAGCTTTATCTCCTTGTAGCTCGTGCTCCATACAGATGCTGCCTTGCTCTGTGCCTGTTCCTGTCCGCGTACCACGGCAGATACGGTGTAGGTACTTGTCTGACTGCCCGATGTGTCGGAGAAATTGGATACTTTCAGACCTGACTTCATGAGCGTACCGTCCTTATATACGTTATAGGTAACGTCATAGTACTCAGAGCCGAGTATTCGCCAACTGAGATACACGCCTGAACTTGCCTTCATGGCTATGAGGCCACGGTCGAGCTTATCCGTAGTTCGCTGGGCGAAGGAGGGGAGGGAGGCTATTGCCGCTCCGATTATGATTAGTAGTTTCTTCATTATTCTTTACTTTTAAGTTATATATCCTTTTGAACGCACCTTTGGTGCTTGAACTGAATAATTAACGTGAGTTCGATGAATTCCTATATGGCAAACAGCAAGCTGTTTTTAACTGACAATAATTACCAATCTTACCAATCTTTTTCCAATAAATTATTCTTTAACGTATTTATGAAGATTGTCTTTGGTAATAAGTTCATAACGATCTGACTGTTTGTCATAAACATATCGTTCGGAATGGAAATGGGTTTCTCCATAATTAACCAATATACCTCTATCCTGTTTTGTAATGCGCAGATAATTGAATAGCTGTGCTCGGTGATCTGGTGTTATTTTATTGACTGATTTAAATTCAACAACTACATCTTCACATACAAAATCTGCTTGATATACTTTCTTAAGCTGAATACCTTTATACCAAGTATGCAATACCACCTCTCTTTGATATTTCAAACCTCTAATATCAAGTTCTTTTTCCATTGCTTCTTGATATATAGGTTCTTCCATACCCCGTCCAAGTACATTAAATACTTCTTGTGCGGCTCCTACAATTTGATACATATGCATCCATTGTTCTTTAGTCATATTTTTATGGATAAAGATTGGTAAGATTGGTAATTATTGTCAGTTAAAAGCAGCTTGCTGCCATAAAATTAATTGTTAAGGGTCTTTTTCCCGTTTCTAATAACAATCCCATTGGCATTACCATTTACTCGCTGACCGTTAAGGTTGTAGGTTGCCGTTGAGGATTGTGTGTCAGGTGTTGGGAGTTCGAGAATTCCCGTTGTTGCTGGCCAGTATTCTGCTATATCCTCTTCCGAGAGGATTATCCATTGCTGATGTGTGGCAGCATCGGAGAAATCGAATGAGGAGAATGAAACCTTGGAGGTATTGGCAGAAAGGGTATGAGAACCGGTAATCCAATATCCGTGGGTGGTAAGCTGACTGGTGGCCGTAGGGAAGGTGACGTCGGTGCGGTCGGGCATGAGCTGGAATTTCTCCGTATCTGTCGGCTTTGTGGTTGTATAGAGCATATAACCGCTACGCTTGGAGAGATACTTGTTCTTTGCTACGTTCTTGAAGAGATACATACCAGTCTCTGGCTCGTAGGTACGCGGCCATGCAGCCTCGTCTGGAATACCGTTATTGTCGGTGAGCATATCCTGCAAGGCAACGGTCTTAGAGCTGTTGGCATAGAGAAGAGCTTCACCGAGTCCGTTAGCGGCATCTTTGCACATGATATAGTATTTCTTCGTCTCATCGAAGTTATAGGTATAGCCTGGGAGACCGTTAGCGTAGGCAGAGGTAGGGCAGAGACCGTCGATGAACATGGCATACAGCAGACAGCATCCACCGACATACTGAAGTTCGAGGTGCTTATCCTTGTCCGCACCGTTGACAAACCAGTCGTAGGTTGCACTTGAACCCCATGCGTGAGTGCCGTCGCCTACCATACAGAAATCAGAGGTGTAAGGGTTCGCTTCCTTGTTCTCAAGGAAAGAGTACATCCTGTTAGCCTCACGACCATACCATTTCCAATTATGTAGGTTAGTGTCAGCATAGCGTGTGGAAGTGCCTACGCCCACGCCATGACCAGTTTCATGAAGCACCGTACCGATAGCCTGATTACCTGCGTTAGGGCCTATGCGCATCCAACCGCCATAGCTGCAATCGGCAGTTTGTGTGCTTGCGCCATAGTGGCCAGAAAGGGTGAATCCCTTAATACCTGTCCACTCGTTGAAGTAGGCTATGGTCTGGTTGATGGCTGTGCGGCAACGGTCGTTAGCCTCTGCAGTAGGAGCACCATTATCCCATGTTCCTGTGCAGTTGCCCTTCGGGTGGGTAACAATCTTTACTTCCTCGCCGTATGCCACGGTATAGGTCTTGTTCATCACGTAAGGACGGAGATAATACACGGTGGCAGGTTCAAGCCCGGTGATATGATAGATGTTGCCGTTGAGTGTCAAGTATTCGGTGGTGCGGTTATCGAGCACCGTGGGGTTATGCTGCTTACTCCAGCATACACCACGTTCAAGAATGTTAGTTCCTGTCATTGTGGCACGCATAAGAGCCTCTGTTGCTCCCGTAGGAACGTATGTGTTCGTCTTTGTAACCTTCGGCTCAAGACCATCGCCCGGAGTGGCATTGGCAAGGTTCAATGCAAACTCTGCCTTTGAAATGGCTGCATTAAGGGCAAAGAGAGCCTTCTGCATATCAGCACTTGCCGAAGAAGCGGTTATTGCCTTTGCCGTTTGAAGGGCAGAGAGAAGAGGTGTTAGTGCCTTGTCGTCGATATTCTGTGAGGCGAGACCTTCAGCCTTGGTGATGTTCTCAGAGAGCTTGGAGAAGATAACTTCTGATGATTCAGCCTCTACGAGCGTAAGACGGAAATTGTCAATGGCGAGCCAGTTACCCTTAGCAGCTTTAGCCATGAATCCAATCTCCACCTCTCCAGTTGTGCAAGAGAAATCAACGGTGTAGTCATTAGGCGTGAATACATCCGTTTTCTGCTCACCAGCATAGATATATGCACCTGAACATTGTGCAGAGGTTGAAGCCTCGTTCAGGTTCTGTGCCGCTACCGTGAGTGTATATTTGCCAAGTGGTAGGTCTGTGATGACCTGTGATACGCTTGCATCACCAACATTACTGCCCTTCGATACCCATTTCTCCACATATACGCTGCCACTCTTCTTAGTGAAAGACGAGTTTCCCTGCACCTGCAGACCGCTTGATTTCCAGCCTGAGAGTCCACCTTTCTCGAAAGAAGGGTTGCTGATGTATTGTGTAGCATCGGTCTGGGCAGAGAGAGAGCCTAACCAAGCCTTCCCAAAGGGAAGGATGTTTGATAGTAATGCCAATAAAAGTATTCGTTTCATAGGGGAGAGGCTTTACTTTATTTTTTTCTTTCCATTCTGAATATATATCCCTGAAGGAATATTATCATTATTCAACTTAACGCCGGAAAGGTTGTAGATGGCATTTTTGGTGATGGTTGAAGGGTGTTGGGTGATAGAGGTCACCTCACCGCCGTTTCGTATTGTCTCAACCTCATCGGCAGAGAGAGCGTAGTTATAGATGCGCAGGTCGTCTATGTAACCGACGAAGAAAGGATCGGCTATGAACTGACTACGGCCTATATAGTTGCGCTTTGGATGGAAGTCGGATGGGCGCAGAGTGATTGATGTCGAAGTTGTGGCTTTACCATCCACATAGAGTGTAACGGCATTTGGTGCAAGTGTAACGGCTATATAGTGCCAACCTGTGGTCGCCTTGGTAGTGGAGAGAATCTGCTCCTCGCCTCCATTCTTGAGAACGAGGCGCATCTCATTTCCATTGCTTGGAGTGAGGAAGAAATACTGATCCGTACCGTTGCCGAAATCGAAAATGCGCTGCCAACTATTGGTGTTGTTGATATTCACCCACATTGCAATCGTCATTTCGGAGAGATTACCGACAGAAGGAGGGAGGGTGAGATAGCTGTCAGAACCCTTGAGATAGAGACTCTTCTTACCGCTCTTCTTCATTAGTGAGCTATAGGAGGTAGAGCCGGCAGTAACAGCATCAAGGGTGTTTGCTGTTGCATCGTTCGTATTATCCTCGAAATCGTAATGCGCTATGAGAGCTTTATCTGCATTAGCTGTTGCGCTTATTTCTGCGGATGCTTCCGACTGATTGCGTGAGCAGTCAACAGCCTTTACCTTATATACATAGTTCTGTCCTGGAGTAATGTCGTTATCAATAAACTCCGTGCCTTCCACCATGCGGCCTATCATGTCAAAGGTGTTGGATGTTGGGTGTTGGGTGTTGGCTTGGCGGAAGATGTTATATCCTACGATGTCTTCCTCAGAATTGGTATTCCATGAGAGCTTGACAGAACCACTCAGTATCTCCGTAGAGAGATTCGTTGGGGCAACGGGAGCATCAAGTTCAAGTTTCGGCTTTGCCTCTATTGGCATGAAACGCCATTTTTGTTCTGGCTTGCCAGTGAACTCTGCCTGTTGTATGTAGCTGTTAGCCGTTGTCCCTGCATTCTTAACCTCAAGATACAGACCGCTATGGCGTGAGCGTATGTACCAACTGTCATTTCCTGCATATTCAACGAACCATTGCTCGTTAGTTCCCTTTCCGCCTTGGGAATTGATTATTGACGCACCGGATGCTGTACTCCAGTTCTTTACATCCATGAGCATATAAGGATTCTTTTTCCAAAAGAGCCAGAAATATCCAAGGTCGCCCTGTCCGGTGGTAGGCACCATCTCAAGATTCCATTGATAGGCATCGTTAATATTTGGAGTAATGGTGTTGATGGTGTATTTTCTCAGTGCTATGCCCGTTTTGTCAGTTGTGTTGTTATTGTATGTTCCGAGACATAGCTTGGCATTCATGTTCATTATGACATAAGTGCCATTCTTGATAGGGTCGAGCGGGGCATCCTCACCGCTATGGATGAGTACCATTCGCTCAGCGTTGGTCTGACCTTTCTGATAGCCTGTTCCACCAGGCATTTCTACGGAGTATGAGTATGTAGGGCCGTAGCCGTCGAAGAATACAGGGCGGTCGGTTGATATGAATTCGTATGAAGACTTTGCGGCCTGACGCTCGGATGTTCCGAGAAAGGCATCAATGCGGCCGTCGTTACGTTTATATACGGTTGCAGCCGTCCATGCGTCGCGATTCTCTGCATAACCAATCTCCTTGCCGTAGAATGAGGCCCTGCAATATTCTCCGCGTGCTGCGCCGTCCCAGCCCCACCATACGCCTGACTGCATTCCGTAGTGTGCTCCAATGAATGCTTCTCCTACATTGTGCAACTCGTCGGCTGTGGCATAGTTGCCGTCGTTCCTCACTTTTTGCCAGAAATCAGCATAGTTCTTGAAAGAACCTGCAAGCTGATGGGTATTACCCTCTGTGGCATAAGGTGCCATATAGTTATACCATTCAAGAGCCTTGTCGCAGTTGAGGGTATTACCTGCAGAAATACGGATTCCTGCAAGGTCAGGGTCTTCGGTTATCAGTTTGGCTATAGCCTTGAAATGATCCTTAGTACCCTCGCCCCAGCCATCGTAGTCAGGTTCGTTGAATGGGGATATAGTGATTACATTGAAACCTTTGCTCTTGGCATAAAGAACGGAAGCCTTGATAACCTTATACCACTCTTCAGGCTTACCATAGTAGTTTGCCTTGTTCAGCTTCTCATGGTCGCAGTTAAGGATGACATTATGCACACCGCTGAGGCTGATATGGTCAAGACGTGTCTGAAGGGCTGCTTGCTGCGCAGCAGAGAGTTCTCCCTTTTCATTGACGAGGTCACTTGGCTGGAAAGATATACGTCCGGTAGCCATTACGTCTTTGCCGATATAGTTGGTTCCGCGTCTTACGTTGTCCTCATTATCCCATGCCACATCCATACCCCACTTGATAGGTTCTTGCGGGATGGAGTATTCATTGATATCAGCATCGGCCTTGAATGGAACAGCCACAGCATTGCTTTTTCCACTCGTCACCCACATAGAAGAGTGGATGGTATTTTGCGCAAACGATGCTGCCGGGAATCCCGACAACATCGTTGCTAATATAATCACTTGTCTTTTCATAGTCATATTATTGGATTAAGGAATAAGGATTAAAGATTAAGGGTTGTTATTATTAAACTAACGTGAATTCGACGAAAATAAACGCTGTTGTTTTAGCAGCAAGCTGCTGTTGACGGAACAAAAATTTTTAGAAAATTACCAGAAAATTAAAATTTTCTGGGTTAAATTTTCTGGTCATCGTGAATAATTTTCTGTAAAACCAAGCAACAAAGTTGCGTTTATTATAGAATTCCGAATTCATCGAACTCACGTTAAACTATATTTCTTATTCCACCAACCTTATTCTTGTGTCCCTAGAAGCCGATTCTGCCTTTCCAGCGCAGGAACCAGTTGTGCTGGTCTTTCAAGTCAACGGAAACACCGCTTGGAGCATTACCGTTTCTGCCCTTTATCTTGTTTTCAAGCCATGCAGGGTCATTTCGGCGTAGAGCCACACGGAGAAGGTCGTAGAAGCGGTATCCCTCGAAGGCGAACTCAAGAGCCTCTTCGTCCATAATCATCTCCTCAACCTTGTCCTGCTGCCATGCAATCTGCTGGAGAGAATCGGTAATCTCCGGGTTGTATGGCATCTGGTAGTACTCGTTTGCTGGAGTAAAGCCACAACCACGGCTATGGATACCTATGGTGTTTACGCTGAAACTACTGTATGGATTTGAGTTTGCTACATAGCCACTGGTTAGAGATGAGAGACGTGTACCAGGGAAGTCGAAGTTCTTCATAATTTTTTCTGCATCAGCCGTATAGTGAGGGATGATACTGTCCTGAAGAACATCGGTGTTTACACCGGAAGAGAGAATCTGGAATGCATAGCGAGGATATCCCGCACGGTTGAGAGCCTCTGCCAGTCGGAGATATACGAGAGTACGGCGATAGATGTGGACGTGCTTCGTTGAGTGTTTTTTTATTGCCTGATTTGGATATCTTGTGCCATCAACGACGACGGCTCCATAATTAACCCATGCCTGTGAAAGACGAAGATCTCCGTTTCTGTGATTCGAAAAGTTTTTTGGCGCATATTTTACATCGCCGAGGTCGTTGTAGCAGTAAACCTGACTCTCGGAGAGATTGATAATTTTATTTGAAGGTACGAGACTTGGCTGATAGTTGTTTTGTGAACTGGTGTTGAAAATGTCACGAAGTTGACTGTAATGTCCTTCTGACGGGATAGAGTCCATTGGAATCATTGTAATCAATTCGTTATCAATTGCAGTGCTCAATTCTACTTCTGAACCGAATGAATACTCTAACCATAGTTTATCTGAAGTTAATTCTTGGTCTGTATAATTCCATTCCACAAGATCATACCATTCTGCGGCATAATTCGTGGTAGGATAGATAGAATTCCTTCCATTACGGGTGTTGAGGTAGTCGTGATAGTATTTAGCTGCCTCGAAATAGTTCTCGGACCAAAGATAGAGGTCTGCAAGCACAAGGCGAACAGGGAAAAGGAAGTTCTTGGATGGGAGACTTTTTATGGGGCCATAGTTTGGCAATTCCTCGGGAAGTTCCTCGTCAACGAGTGCCTGAAGGTTGTCCTCATTGAGGAAGTAGTTGCATACCTGCTTAATGTCATACATAGGGTATGATCTCTCAGACTCCTCCTTTGTCATTATCGGCTCTGTAACGAATGGCACACGTCCATAGGTGGTAACCAACTGAAGGTAGGTCCATGCACGAATAGCCTTTACCTCGGCATATTCCTTCTTGAAGATGAACTGATTACGGCTGTTCTTCAGTTCGATGTCGGCCTTGGAAATGAAATAGTTACAATTGTTGATGATGGCATAATAGTCCAATGGATTATTATACATATTGTCGTCACTTATATTGAAGTTGGCAACAGCGCGAAGGTCGGCTGGTGTCACATCAGTAACAGTCACAAGATCACCGCGTGCCTCACCAAGAAGAATGGTGCGGTCGGCAATTGCTTGCACCTTGTTCAGAATACCAGTTAGAGAGTAAATGGTATCTGTGGCATTGTTAAGATGTTCTTTCTCCGCATCAATGATATAGGTAGAATCCTGATCAAAGAAGTCGGAACAGCTATTTAGGGTAAAGAGTAAAGTTAAGAGTGTAATGTAGAATGACACTCTTCTCTTACTTATATGTCTTTTAATGAATCTTTTCATATCTATAAATACTATTTACATTAATCTATAATCTTTCAACTTTAATCTGAATATTACAGATTAATCTTGATACCAGCCATGAAGCTTCTGCTCTGTCCAATGTAGCCGAGGTCTATACCTTGACCTATTACGGATGAAGAACTTGAGAACTCAGGATCTGTACCGAGATATTTAGTGAGCGTTAAAACATTGTTTGCCTGAATCCAGAACTGGAGTCCCTGGAGGTATGTTGAGTTGAGAGGAAGGTCATAGCTGAGAGTTATGGATTTCAGCTTGAGGTATGAGCCATCCTCTATCCAACGGTCAGAGAAACGTGAATTTCCCATTGGATCCTGGAATGTTGCCTTTGGCATGTCGGTTACATCACCTTCTGCCATCCAGCGTCGTGTTATGGCGGTTGTCTGGTTCAAGAAACGTGAACCGGACTCCAATTGCTGACGCATATAGTTATATACATCATTGCCAAGACTATATGTTAAGTTGGCATCGAGTCTGAGGTTCTTCCATGAAACAGAAGTGAAGATATTTCCGTAGATGTCAGGGTTTGGATCACCGATGACAACGCGGTCATTCTCATTGATCTCGTTATCTGCAGAATAGACATTGTCAAATATCATGTCACCAGCCTCAAAGTAGTTTTTCTTTACTCCGTTCGCATCGAGTACGTACAGACCTGCATCCTGTGCCTGTTTTGTGGTAGAGAACACGCCTTTTGTGCGATAACCATAGAACAGGTTGGCTGCATTGCCCTCCTGAGTAAGGATGGTGGCACCATTGATGTCGGTGGTGTACCCTGTCTTGCCATTGCTTAGTCCAAGGCTTGTAATCTTGTTCTTATAATGGCCAACGCTTGCGCCAAGTTCCCAGCCCCAGTCCTTTGTAGCTATGATTTTTCCACGTACATTGACATCATAGCCGTTGTTTGCAAGTTCACCGCAGTTAGCCCAGTTCTGCTCTATGCCTGAAATGAAACCGAGTTCCTGAAGTGCCAGCAGTCCTGTGGTTGATGACTTGAAGAAGTTGAATCCCACAGAGAGATGGTTGTTGAGGAAGTTACCCTCAAAGCCAACGTTGAACCTGCGTGTGGTTTCCCACTTGATGGCAGTATTTCCAATGCTTGCATAGGTAAGTCCTGAGATATCGTTAAGATAGAGTGAAGATGCGAAATATGACTTGGCAGCGAATATGTCGATGTCATCATTGCCGCTCATGTCAAATCCTGCGGTAAGGCGCAGATAGTCGATGCCAGGTGTTTTGGTGAACCAAGGCTCGTTGGTTATTACCCATGAACCTTGAATTGATGGGAAGAGACCCCATACAGTGCCAAGCATCTTCATACCTCCAATAGCATCCTTGCCAAAGCGTGAAGAACCACTTGCCGTGAGGTTTACCTGTGCAAAATAGCGACCAAGGTAGTCATAATTGCCCTGAACGTACATATCCAGATTAGTCCATGACTCATCTGCACCAGTGCTTTGTCTGTTGGTAAGTCTTTCACTCATGAATGGAGTCTTGTCTGAACCTGTGTTATAGCCCAGCTGCTTACTGCGAGTGTAGTTCTCGGAATTTATGCGAACACCACCGAATATGGCAATGTTGTGGGCATCATAACGGTTGTTCCAAGACAGACGAGTGTCACTCTGTATTGAGTTCTGCTTTGTTGCAAGTGAGCTTACGAGGTTTTCGCGATAGGCTGATACGCTTGCGACATAGAATGCCGGTACACCGTTTACAGGCAAATAGTATTTGTTGTTTGTGTTCACGAGGTTATAGCTGAAATGCTCGCTAAGTATCAGATGTTCGTTGAACTGATATTTAGGAGTAACAGCGATGTTGAGCAGTGAATTCTCAAAGTGGTTTTTGTTCTCTGCCTCTGCATACTCGTTGAAGGCTACAGGGTTACCCAACTGGTAGTTATAGTTGTTGTAGCATGTAAGTGCCTCGTTGAGATAGGTCTCA
>ODAI013629710.1_pt1 | contig 11756 bp, 11 predicted proteins | sample 1539321 | NCBI WGS metagenome assembly ODAI01 (sample SAMN02144231, study PRJEB22623) | gut metagenome | biome: sheep rumen | host: Ovis aries | place: New Zealand
AAGAGGAGACGGTTGTTCTCCGTGTCGGACCAGTCAAAGTCCCTGGTGATGGAATAGGTCGGAATCGGATACTGGAAACCGCGTCCGTTGGCGTCGCCCTCGATCATGATCTCGATGAACGCCTTGTTGATCATATCCATTTCCTTCTGGCAGTCACCGTAGTTGAAGTCCATCTCTTTGCCGCCGACGATTGCGGGAAGGTTGGCCAGGTCCTTCGGGACATTCCAGTCCAGGGTGATATTGGAGAACGGTGCCTGTGTGCCCCAGCGGGACGGTGTGTTGACGCCGTAGACGAAGGACTGCACGCACTGCTTGACCTCCTTCTGGGAAAGGCTGTCAACCTTCACGAAGGGGGCAAGATAGGTATCAAAGGAAGAAAACGCCTGCGCGCCGGCCCACTCGTTCTGCATGATGCCGAGGAAGTTGACCATCTGGTTGCACAGGGTGCTCAGGTGGCTTGCGGGGCTGGAGGAAATCTTGCCCGGTACGCCGCCCAGACCCTCCTGGATCAGCTGCTTTAAGGACCAGCCTGCGCAGTAGCCTGTCAGCATGCTGAGGTCATGCAGATGGATCGCCGCGCGCCTGTGGGCATCGGCGATTTCCTGGTCGTAGATCTCGGAGAGCCAGTAATTGGCCGTGATCGCGCCGGAGTTGGACAGGATCAGTCCGCCGACACTGTAGGTGACGGTACTGTTTTCCTTAACGCGCCAGTCGTTGATCTTAAGATAATCATCGACGATATCCTTGTAGTTCAGAAGCGCGGAATTGACGTTGCGGATCTTCTCGCGCTGCTTTCTGTAGAGGATGTAGGCCTTTGCAACGTCCGCATAGCCGCCCTCGGACAGAACCTTCTCCGCGCTGTCCTGGATATCCTCGACGGTAACGAGCCCGTCCTTAATCTTCTTCTCAAAATCCGCCGCAACGCGAAGAGAGAGCATGTCGATCACCGAGGGATGAGATTCCTTCCCAAGGGCATCGAACGCCTTCTGGATCGCCGCACTGATTTTGTGAATGTCAAACTCCGTTACCTTGCCGTCCCGTTTTGTTACCCGGTACATATGTGTCGCCTCCAAACAAATTTTAGATAGTGTGATTCATGCCGCACAGTTCGCGGCAAAGCTGCAATGATGACCGCGTCGGTCATTTAATTCAACCCGTAAAAAAAAGCCTGTGCAGAACCGATTCACAGGCGGTCGCTACGCAGCTCAGGCAAGTGATCATACCAGACCTGACTGGTGCGTGCAAGGTCAATCATACCAGATTTTTCATAAAAAGCAATATCTGGTATGCCGGATTTTTGAAAAATACAAGATATAGATATGACGGTGAGGCGATGGTGAGACCGGAGCGCCGCGGAACCGGATGCCGCAGGAAAAAGCCCCGCAGGCCGGGGCGCGGCGGGACGCGCTCCGCGGACTATACGCCGCGGAGTTCCACAGAGGAGACATACGGACGCACGATGTCCGCGTATTTTTGAAGCTCTTCCTTTGACGGGGTCTTAAGGCCGGCGAAGGGAACGGTGTCCCTGTCGGTGAAGGCCTGGAGAAAATATCTCTTTGCGCCCCTGATCCACGGGCCGATTGCGGCAAAGGATTCCTCGCCGTGGAGAGGATTTACGACCGTTGTGCGGAATTCATAGTCCGGCGCCGTCTCCATAAGGAGCCGGATGCTCCCGTTGATCCGGCCAAGATCCATGGACCTTACGCCGCAGGTTGCGGCGTAGCGCTCCGGACTGTTCTTGATATCCATGGCGACATAGTCCGCAAGGCCCTCTTCCAGAACGGCGTTAAGCCTGTCCGGATGATTGCCGTTGGTATCGAGCTTGATGAGGTACCCCAGCTCACGGATCCTCTTCATCAGGTCCGGAAGGCCGGGGGAAAGAAGCGGCTCGCCCCCCGTAAAGACGACGCCGTCGAGAAGCCCCTGCCTCTTTTTAAGAAAATCCAGGAACGCCGTATCATCCGTCACCGCGGGCGTCGTGCCAAGATCCAGAAGATCCGCGTTGTGACAGAAGGGACAGCGAAAATCACAGCCCGCAAGGAAGACCGTGCAGGCTGTGTGTCCCGGAAAATCCAATAATGTCAGTTTCTGTAAACCGTGTATATCCATAATAATCTTTGCCTCACATCTCCCTATTATACCCCAACAGGGGAAGAGATATGCGGAAAATACGGACAGGACAGAAATCAGAAATTAAAGTTGTCCGGATCGGAGCCGACGCGCTGGTTCTTGTTCAGCGCGCTGATCGCCGCCATATCCTCATCCGAAAGAACAAAGTCAAAGACCTCGAGGTTGGAATCCTTCATACAGTAACCTCCTTATAATATCTGGTTAATACAGGTTTCCCGCAAAGATTCCGGCAAAAACGCCGGCAGTGCGGTACTGTTTAAAGTCTATCAGCGGGGGAGTGGGCGCAGCAGGTGCCCGCCTTGACAAAAAGTCTTTCTTCATGCTATTTTTACCGCAAACAGGCGCAAATCTTGACATTTGGTATCAATATTTGCGCCTTTTCGCGCGAATGTGACGGACCGGAATGCCGGAGAACGACGCGGCGAACCCCGGGGCTGCCGCCGATCCGGAGAGTGACGAAACCGAGCACCGCCTGATTTCAGCGGCGAAGGCATACCTCACCTCACATATTCCCGACGCTACCCTTGAAAGGACGGCGCTCACCGCAGGCCTCAGCCCCTCCTATTTTTCCAGGCTCTTCCACAGGGTCACCGGGGAGACGTTTTCCGATTTCCTGATGCGTCTTCGCATGGAGACTGCAGCGCGCCTCCTTTCAGAGTCCGACTTAAAGCTCTTAGCAGGGACAGACACAATGAGAAACTATAAAATCATGGCGGAAAAGGCCCTTCAAAGGTACGGCGCGCAGATCCTGACCTCCGGCCGGTTCCGGGAGTCTCTGCCACGACCTTGGCATGCTCGGAAGATATGAAAAATACAGAAACAATGCCGAGTGCTGCAGTCGTCACCCCGGCGACTCCATCGAAGAAACCAAAAAGCTCATGCCGGACATCGACCTCAAGACACAGCAGATCATAGAGAGGCACATGTTTCCATTAAACGGTAAGCCCCCGACCTCTCTTGAAGGTGCGATTGTCTGTGCCGCCGACAAATACGCGTCGGTCAAGGATCTGATTATGGGATGAAAGGACAGCTGCCATGTCATCAGGAACTCCGTCAACAATTGAAAAAAAGGCATCTGTAAAGAACGGCATCGGAAGAATGGCTTTTGCCGTTATTTCCATATTATTGGAGCTGACTCTGATTCTGCTCCTGTTCACGATCCTGAACAGGCACGCGGAATGGATCAACCTCATGACAAGACTGTTTTCCATTATTCTTGTCCTTGTAATCTATGCACAGAAGAAGACCTCATCGATCAAGATGCCGTGGGTCATGCTGATCATGGCATTTCCCATCTTCGGCGTCGCGCTTTATCTTCTCATCGGTCTTGACGGCTCCACGCGAAAGATGCGGGAGCGGTATGAAGCGATCGATAAACGGCTCTTTCCGCTCCTTCCTTCGAACGCAGACGTTCAGGAAAAGCTTGCACAGCAGGAACCCGGCGCCGCGGGCATTGCTTCCTATATCAGGAAGTATGCGCATTATCCGGCGTATCAGAACACCGATGTGACCTATTACGACGATGCGGCAAAGGGCCTTGCGGCGCAGCTTGAGGACCTTTCGAAGGCGCAGCACTTTATTTTCATGGAATATCATGCGATCGAGGACGCCGAAAGCTGGCAGAAAATCCAGGCCGTGCTGGAGGAGAGGGTAAAAAACGGCGTCAAGGTGCGTGTCTTCTATGACGATATGGGGAGCATCGGCTTTATCAATACGGACTTTGTCAAAAGGCTGGCCGCCGTCGGGATCGACTGCAGGGTCTTCAATCCGCTCGCCCCTGTCCTGAATCTTTTCCTGAACAACAGGGACCACAGGAAGATCACGGTGATCGACGGCGTCATCGGCTATACCGGCGGCTATAATATCGCAAACGAGTATTTCAACCTGACTCACCCCTATGGTGAGTGGAAGGATACGGGAATCCGCCTTGAGGGCGAGGCGGTCAAAAGCCTTACGGTGACCTTCCTTGAGATGTGGAATGCCGTGAAGGATACGGATAACGCGGAGGATGACAAGAGATTCAGGCACTACCTTCCTCCCGTGCGGCACACCGCGTCCGGGGACGGGTTTGTCATTCCCTACGCGGATTCGCCGATGGACGATATTCATGTCGGCGAGGACGTCTATATCAGCATTGTGGAAAACGCGCGCAGCTACGCCTGGTTCATCACGCCGTACCTGATCATCACGGATGAAATGGCGCACGCCTTCAGCCTTGCCGCAAGGCGCGGCGTCGATGTGAGGATCATCACTCCCGGAATTCCGGACAAAAAGATTGTCTACGCGGTCACGAGATCCTACTACAACATTCTCGCCGCAAACGGCGTACGGATCTATGAATGGACGCCGGGCTTCTGCCATGCGAAGATGTGCGTCTCGGACGATAAGATTTCAACCTGCGGAACAATCAATCTCGACTACCGGAGCCTCTATCACCACTTCGAAAACGGCTGCCTCCTCATAAACATGCAGGCGGTAAAGGACACAAAGGAAGACTTCGAAAGGACCATGCAGCAGTGCCGCGAGGTGACGCAGCAGTACGCTTCCGGGCGCGGCGCGTTCCTTCGCCTGGGACAGCTGATCCTGCGACTGTTCGCAGCGCTGATGTAATCAAAAAAAGGACTGCACCACTTCGCGCGGCGCAGTCCTTTATTACTGTCCGGATTACCAGCTGAATACTCCGAGGCTTGCCATCATGGAGCTGATCCAGATTGCGATGATCCCGACCGGGGCGATGAAGCGGATCATAAAGCGGTAGAACTTCTTTGCGCCGAAGACGGCGCCTTCCGCCTCTGCCTCCTCGATGATCGCATCCGCGCCGATGATATACGCGGCGATCACGCAGGTAAGGAACGAAACGATCGGCATAAGGACCGTATTGCTCACGAAATCGAAGAAGTCGAGAAGATCCATTCCAAGAGGCGTTATGCCTGACCAGATACCGAAGCCGAGGGAGGAAGGGATGCCTGCGACCAGAAGATAAACGGTTGTTACTATAGTCGATTTGCGGCGGTTCCATTTCAGCTTATCCATCAGGATGGAGACAATCGTCTCCGCAAGGGAGATGGAGGAGGTCAGGGCCGCGAAAAGGACAAGGAAGAAGAAGGCGCCGCCGATCGCCTGCCCGCCCGGCATGGAGAGGAAAACCTTCGGGAGCGTGATGAACATCAGTCCCGCGCCGGCGCTCATGGCGGATTCATCGCCGCCGGAGAATACGTATACCGCGGGAATGATCATGAGTCCCGCGATAAATGCGATCAGCGTGTCAAAGAATTCGATATGGCGGACAGAGGATTCCAGGTTTGTCTTTTTCGGCATATAGGAGCCGTAGGTGATCATGATGCCCATGGCAAGGGACATGGAATAAAACAGCTGTCCAAGCGCGGCGAGGATCGTTTTTACCGACAGTTTTGAAAAATCCGGGCGCACATAATAAAGAACGCCGTCCAGGGCGCCGGGCCTCGTGCAGGAGAACACGGCGATGATGACGGAAAGTATGACCAGAATCGGCATCATGATCTGTGACGCCTTCTCGATTCCCTTCTCGACACCAAGAATAACGACGGCGCAGGTCGCGATGATAAATACAAAAAACCACAGGACCGGCTGGACCGGCTGCGAAATAAAGGATCCGAAATATCCGTCGGCGGCGGCAGCCTGGCCGTTTCCGGTGAGGAACACAAAGAGATATTTGATCACCCAGCCGCCGATTACGGAATAGTAAGGGGTAATCAGTATCGGGACGATCGCGGACAGGACGCCCAGGAATCCGAAGCGCTTATCCAGCTTTGAAAAGGCGGTGATCGCGGACCTGCCTGTTTTGCGCCCGATGGCGATCTCCGTTACCATCAGCGTAAAGCCGAAGGTGACCGCAAGGATCAGATATACAAAAAGGAAGATACCGCCGCCGTACTGTGCCGCCAGATACGGAAACCTCCAGAGATTTCCGAGACCCACCGCGGAGCCCGCGGCTGCGAGAACGAAACCAATCTTACCTGTGAATGAACTTCTTTTATGTTTTTCCATAGCTTCCCTGTTCCTCTATGATGCAGATACACGCAAGTTTTGTTATTATATCACATGGGCGTCGCGCCCAGAAAGTATTATTGGAGAGATAAATATATGTACGACGTAGCATTTATCGGCTTTGGCGCCGCGGCTGTGTACGCGGCTTACGAACTGGTCAAACAAAAGAGCACGCAGAAGATCGCGATTATCGAGAAGGGAAAGGCGCTGGACAAGAGAAAATGCCCCATCGACGGTGTCCGCGTGAAATCCTGCGTACACTGCAAGAGCTGCTCCATCATGGAAGGAGCAGGCGGAGCAGGGAGCTTTTCCGACGGAAAATATAACATCACGACGAATTTCGGCGGCGACATCGCCATGTATCTCGGCGACAGGACGGCGTATGAGCTCATGTGGTATGTGGATAAGATCAACACCGAAATGGGCGGGGCAGAGTGCAGGCTCTTCTCAACAAGCGGCAACAACCTGAAGTACGAGGCACTCAAATATGACCTCCACCTTCTGGATGCCAGTGTGCGCCATCTTGGAACGGACAAGAATTATGAAATCCTGACGAATATCATCGCGATGATCCAGGAGGCGCCGAATATCGACCTGATCTACAATACCGCGGTGGAGAGCGTGGAGCGCTCGGAAGAAAACGGCGGATGGATTATCCGGACGCAGGAGGAAGGACCGCGCAGCCAGGAGACCATCCATGCCGGAAAGGTTGTCATCGCAGCGGGGCGAAGCGGCTCAAAATGGACCTCCGGCGTCTGCGAGCAGCTCGGGATCCCGCTCAGGGACAACCGCGTCGATATCGGCGTTCGCGTCGAGCTCCCCGCACAGATCTGGAAGCCCGTGACAGACCAGGTATACGAGAGCAAGCTTGTCTACCGCGACGCGGGAACCCGCTCGGTCTGCAGGACCTTCTGCATGAACCCCTACGGCTACGTTGTCACGGAGAATACGAACGGGATCCTGACCGTAAACGGACATTCCTTCGAGGACGAGGCCAAAAGAAGTGAAAATACGAACTTCGCCCTTCTTGTAACGCACCATTTCACGGAGCCGTTCCACGACAGCAATGCCTACGGCGAGAGCATCGCGAGACTCACGAACATGCTCTCCGGCGGCGTTATGCTCCAGCGCTTCGGCGACCTTCTGGGGAACCGCAGGACCAACCGCAAGAGAATGCAGGACTCCTTCACAAAGCCTACGCTCGATGCGGAGCCCGGAAACCTTGAGCTTGTTTTCCCCAAGCTGACACTGGATACGATCATCAATATGATCGAAAGACTCGACAAGCTGGTTCCCGGAACCGCGAATACCGACACGCTCCTCTACGGCACGGAGGTCAAGTTCTACAACTCCGTCGTCAATGTGGACAACGACTTCCACCCGGTGACAGCGGAAGGAAAAACAGAGGAGAGCATGTACATTATCGGCGACTGCTCGGGAACGACACACTCCCTCTCCCAGGCCGCCGCGGAGGGCGTCTTCGTCGCAAGAGAGCTTCTTGACCGGGAGAAGTGAGATCCGCAGCGCGGTGAAAGCACAGACAATACGGCAGGCTCCGGGGATGCAGGATTCGTCCCCGGAGCCTGCTTCTGCGTTCAGTCTGTTCAGTCTGCTTAGTCCGGAAAGTCCGGAATGCTCCGGGATCAGAGCACCAGGATTTCCAGATCGTCGGGAACAAAGAGATTCCCGTCAAAATACGGCGCTCCGCCCCCGGTGTCGACAAGGAAATGCCTGTCCCCGGCGGGTCTGTCTTCATCTGTCAGCAGAAAGCATGTGTTGTAATAATCGGTGACAACAGCGTGTCCCGTTCCGAGCATTGTCAGTTTCATATTCATTCAGTATCAGAAGCCGAGACTGTCATTTACCAGAATGACATGGATTCTGCCGGGGTGCTTTGAAAAACGTGTGATCAGGAACTGGCAGCAGATGGTATCCGGAGACTTGCAGTTCATGCAGGAGCCGGTCTTCGTGCAGGGCGTCGACAGGCCGAAGCGCTGCGCGTTGATCGGTGCCGCCACGTTCCTTGCGCGCTTTAAGGCGCCGTCGACATCGTCGCAGACCTTGTTCATTCCGACGACGAAGATAACCTTCTTCGGGCCCTGGGCGATCGCGGCGACGCGGTTCGCGTTCCCGTCGATATTGACAAGAATTCCGTCCTCGGTGATTGCGTTCGCGCTCGCAAGAAAGACATCCGCGTCGAAGGCGGCCAGCATCGCGGCCCGCTTGTCTGCCTCCTCGTCCCGGTCGATAAAGTTATAATTGCCCTCTTTTAAGGCGGCAACCAGGCCGATCTCGTGTACGCTCATTCCCCCGCCCATCGTGGCAGTGCTCCCCTCCGGAATCAGGGACAGCGCGATTTTCAGCGCCTCTTCTTTGTCCGCCGCATAATAGCCGGTCATATTGCGGGATTCAAGCCCTTTAATCACCTTCTGCGCGAGCAGTTCATTTCGTGTCACTATCGCTTGATTCATTGGTATTCCTCCTCGGTAAACGCATGTTTACAGAAAAATAAATCGATATCCGGCCTCCCCTGCGGCCGGCATCAATCCTATTTTAGCATACAGACGGCCCTGTATATAAAGAGGCAGAACTGGTAAAATATTGATTGCAGAGGGTAAACCTGCGGGCGGCGGTCAGCCGGAGAGGGGAAACGGAAGCGCACGCCGGCCGCAGACAGGAAACAGAATCAGCTTAGGGGGAGATTATGGGGATAATTGGTAACGGGGTCACCGGCTGCCTGCTGTGTCTGGCAATCGGATATTTGTTCGGAAATTTTCTTACTGCCGTACCGGTCACAAGGCGCTTTGCGGGGAGGGATGTTTTTGCGCTCGGTTCATGCAATCCGGGAATGGCAAACGTGGGCAAGCAGCTCGGCACAAAGGCAGCCGCCCTGGTTCTTACGGGGGATATCATCAAGACAATGATCCCCGTGGTGCTGTGTATGGTGCTGGCCGGGGAGGGGAGCTTCTCGCAGGCTCTTGGCGGAAATGTACTTTTTGCCTCCTTCCACGCACTGATGGCAGGCCTCGGCGCAAGTCTCGGCCACAGCTATCCCGCCTGGCACGGCTTTAAGGGAGGAAAAAGCGTCACCAGCACGCTGACCTCCATGATTCTTGCGAGTCCGGTCATGGGCATCGCCTGCGGCCTTATCGGCCTGGGGGCGATCCGGATCTTCTCGGGCCTCAAGAAAAGCAGAGGGCTGAAGATCGGGGCTGTACTGATGCCGGCGCTGTATGCTGTCTGCATGCTGATAACGGGGCAGCGCAGCTGTGCTGCGGCAGCTGCAGCCATGACGCTTCTTGCAGCGCTTCGCAATGTCCCCGAAAACAAGGCGGGCGAGATGATTGTGCCGGATGACTGAGCGGCCGCGTATTAATTGTCCCGGTTGCCAACAACCACAATATCAGCACGCCGAAGACCGGAAAGTAATTGGAGGAGTAAGATGAGAAAACCGGAGGCCGGCCGCGAAGCAATGACAAAAGCCGCAGGGAAGACACTGCCCGGAGGAATCCGCCCCGGAGGAGTCCTTCTTGCGGGGGCACTTCTTGCAGGCGCTGCAGCGGCGGGTGTTTTAGGAATTTACCGCTATGCGTTTTACTCGCCGGTCGGAGAGCAGAACGATGATACCTGCCCCATCACGCCGGTCAACACGCCGGAGCTGAAGGCGGCGACAAGGAAGCTGATCGATACGATGAATGAGCGGCCGTTCCGCAGAGTAGTCACTCATTCCTTTGACGGCCTCCTTCTGGCCGGAAGGTATTTTCACAGCGATGACAGTGCTGCCGTCGCAATTCTTTTTCCCGGCTACCGGGGGACTCCCTCGAGGGATTTCTGCGGCGGGGCGCAGCTCCTTTTAAAGAACGGCTACAATGTGCTGATCGTTGAGGAGAGGGCATGCTGCTCCAGCGCGGGACACACCATATCCTTCGGCGTAAATGAGCAGAAGGACGTCCACACCTGGATCCGCTATGTCAGGGAGCATTTCGGGGAAGACAGGAAGATCCTTTTGTGCGGCATTTCCATGGGAGCTTCCATTGTACTGATGGCTGCAGAAAAGCCCCTTCCTCCGAATGTCCTCGGAATTATCGCGGACAGCCCGTATACCACGCCCCGCGCAATTATTGAACACGTCGGAAGATCCAAAGGGATTCCCATGAAAGCTGCCATGCCGCTCGTCTATGCAGCGGCAAGATTCCCCGGCGGGTTTGACCTTGACGGCGCCGATGCCGTGCGCGCGGTTAAAAGCATAAAGATACCGGTGCTGATTATCCACGGCGAGGCGGACACCTATGTGCCGCCCGAAATGAGCGAGGAGATAAGAAAGGCAAATCCGGAGCTGATCGAGAGATATACCTTTCCCGGGGCCGGTCACGGCCTCTCCTACCTGTACGATCCGGAAAGATATGAGAAAATCTTCCTTGGCTTCTGCGAGAGGGTGGGACTCAAAGGGTGAGGGAAAGCCTGAATTCTTATGATTTTCCCTGCCCTGCAAAACAAGCTGCCCCGCCTGAAAAGGCGAGGCAGTTAAAAAGCATATTTCCAAATATATCAAATATGTCAGATTCCCAGCAGGTCGCTGTAGACGGTAAGGGCACCTTCGGTGTCGCGGGCAAGGACTCTCTTAGCGAGGACTTTGCCGAGCTGTACGCCTTCCTGGTCGAAGCTGTTGATGTTCCATATAAAGCCCTGGAACATGACCTTGTTCTCGAAGTGAGCAAGGAGAGCGCCGAGGGAGGCGGGGGTGAGCTGCTCGCCGATGATGATGCCGGACGGGCGGCCGCCGTCGAAGTTCTTGTTCGGGTTCTCGTCCTTCTTGCCGCAGGCAAAGGCGACGATCTGGGCGGCTACGTTCGCGCACAGCTTCTGCTGGCTGGTGCTGCCCTCGATTACGACATCGTTGCCGATCTGGCTCTTCTTAAAGCCGATGAACTGCAGGGGAACGATGGTCTTGCCCTGGTGCAGGAGCTGATAGAAGGAATGCTGGCCGTTGGTTCCGGGCTCGCCGAAGATGATCGGGCCGGTCACATAGTCAACAGGCTCGCCGAAGCGGTTGACGGACTTGCCGTTGGATTCCATGTCGAGCTGCTGCAGGTGTGCAGGGAAGCGGGAAAGTGCCTGGGAGTAGGGCAGCACCGCGGTGCAGGCCATTCCGAGGACGTTTCTCTCATAGACGCCGATCAGGGCATCCAGCATGGAAGCATTCTTTAAGGGATCCTCTTCGAGGGCTGCCTTGTCCTGCGCCGCAGCGCCGTCAAGGAAGGCTGCGAAGACGTCGGGACCGAAGGCAAGGGAGAGAACCGCGCCGCCGACAGCGGAGGATACGGAATATCTGCCGCCGATGTAATCGTCCATGTAGAACGCGTCAAGATATCCCTCGTTCTTTGCAAGGGGAGAGGTCTCGCTCGTTACGGCGACCATGTGCTTTGCGGGATTAAGGCCTGCCTTTGTCAGGGCATCCTTTACGAAGGACTCGTTGGTCAGGGTCTCAAGTGTTGTGCCGGACTTGGAGACAAGGATAAAGAGCGAGTGCGCCACATCGATTCCGGCGAGGACTGCGGAGGCATCGTCCGGGTCGACGTTGCTGATAAATCTTGCCTCCA
>ODAI013886950.1_pt1 | contig 11756 bp, 6 predicted proteins | sample 1539321 | NCBI WGS metagenome assembly ODAI01 (sample SAMN02144231, study PRJEB22623) | gut metagenome | biome: sheep rumen | host: Ovis aries | place: New Zealand
TTAAGGATGTTACAACGACGCAGCGACTCCTTGATGACTTCCTTGGAGTAGAACTGCTGACGCAGGTTGATGTCGAAAATCTTCACGCAGTCGGCGGGGGTGTGGTCGAGGAACTTGTATATTGTCTCGCGTGCCACGAGGTTCCGCTGTGCCAACGAGCCGAAACATACGGCACGACAGTTGCGTGCCACCTTCTCGATGTCGTCGGTGAGGGGGATGTTGTCCCAAGCCACGTTCTCCTTGATGTCATAGGTAGGGATGCCCTGCTCATCAAGCTGCACCTGCACCGTACCTGTTGGATAAGGTACGCGTGGCAATAGGTCGTTCAAGCCGTGTTCTCTAAGTGCTTCGATGGTCTCGTCGGCCAAACGGTCGTTGCCCAAAGCGCTGACAGCGATGGTATTGTCCATGCCCAGAAATTGTCCGGCATGATAGGCAAAGTTTGCAGGAGCTCCACCCAGTTTTTTTCCTTCGGGAAGCACATCCCAAAGCACTTCTCCGAGTCCTACTACATAACGTTTCTGATTCATAATCTATGCGGTTTTTAATTGTTTGATATAGGTAAACAGATAAATCACACCTACTGCCATCACCAGCACAGCGCCAGCTTGACCCATTGCATCACTCAACAGTCCCATGAAAAGCGGGAAGATGGTGCCGCCAAAGAGACCCATAATCATCAGGCCTGAAACCTCGTTCTGCTTCTCGGGCATTGACTCAAGAGCCGTGGCAAAACACATGGAGAAGACGTTAGAGTTGCCATATCCCACGAGAGCAATAGCGGTGTATAGAATCCATTTCTCTTGCCCGAAGAACAACCCGCACATCGACAGCGCCATCATCACCACACTGATGATGAAGAATGTGCGCATCTTCAGCACACGGAGGAAGAACGAACCCGTCAGACAGCCGATGGTACGGAAGATGAAGTAGAGCGAGGTGGCGAAGGCTGCCTCGTTAAGCGTCATGCCCAAGCGCTCCATCAGTATTTTTGGTGCGGTGGTGTTGGTACCCACATCAATGCCTACATGGCACATGATACCGAGGAACGACAGCAACACGATGGGCGTTCCCAGCAACTTGAAACACTCCACGAAGGTGGAAGGCTTGCCCTCAATAGGCGTTTCCTCAATCGGAGTCACAAATAGCAAAATGGTAGAGAGCACACCCACGATGAGGAAAATGGCAAAGAGTACGCGCCAATCGAGTCCAAATTCAGGAATCAACTTCGTGGCACCCCACATAGCCAAATAAGGAGCCGAGAACGACGCGATAGCTTTTACGAACTGCCCGAAGGTGAGCGTAGATGCCAAATTGCCGCCACCCATGACGGTCGACACTAGTGGATTGAGCGATGTCTGCATCAGTGCGTTGCCAATGCCCAACAACGAGAAGGCTACGAGCATGATGCCGAAACTTTCGCCAAACAACGGCAGCAATAGAGACACTGCGGTCACCACGAGCGAGAGCAGCACTGTCTTCTTACGCCCGATTTTATTCATCAGCATTCCTGTAGGCACGCTGAAGATGAGGAACCAGAAGAACACGAGTGAGGGGAACACGTTGGCCACCGAGTCTGTCAGCCCGAGGTCTTCCTTCACATAGTTGGAGGCAATGCCTACCAGATCCACGAAGCCCATGCAGAAGAAGCAGAGCATCACGGGGATGAGATAAATAGACTTATTCTTCATTTTCATTAGGTTGTTTCGTTATCACTAATTCTACTTGATTTCATAGATAGTGGCCTTGCCACCCTTCACTTTCAGCATGCTATAGGGCTCAGAGGGGAAAACAAGGTTGGTCATTGCCATCTTACCTTCGCTATCGAAAGCCTCAATACTGCAGCGGTCGACGAAGATGCGCAGTTGGCGAATCGTGCCATAGGTTGGCGATTTAGTCACACATGGGAATGCCTCGCTGAAACTCACGTCGCCACTCTTCATGCGGTCCATCGTGAAAGTTTGCTTTGCAGCGTCATAAATCATCGTCACCTGCTCGCCCTTCGCGTTCGACAGCACAATTTCAGCACTGCCCTTCACGTCGACCACTATCTCGCAAGCCTCAGTTGGTTTCTTTACCTTAGCACCACGTGCGGCCAGCATCTCTTTGGAGGGCACCACGCTCACATAAGTTTCCTCACCACAAGTGAACAAACCTAAGTCGCGGGGAATGGAGTTGGCTGAGCGGAACTGCTTCGTTGGCACTTGGTTGGCATACTGCCAGTTGGACATCCATGCCAGCACCACGCGGCGCTGCTCGGGAGCATTATAGAACGACACTGTGGCATAGTGGTCTTTACCATAGTCGAGCCACTTGGTCACCTTTGGCATCGACTCGCAGGTGAACCGATGTCCGTCGAACTGCCCTACGAAATACTGCGTGGCACTGCCACCGAACGGTCCGCCAGGGTTGATGTTGCAAACGAGCACCCACTTTTTAATATTTAATTTTTCATCTTTAATCTCAAACAGGTCTGGGCATTCCCAAACGCCACTATGGTTTCCATACTCCTGACCGAACGACGACTCATACTTCCATGCCTTCAGGTCGGCAGAAGAATACAGCTGCATCTCCTGCCCCACAGCCAAAATCATCACCCAGCGTTTCGTCGGCTCAAACCAAAAGACATTGGGGTCGCGGAAGTCGGGCTTGTCTGACGTGATGACGGGGTTTCCCTCATATTTCATAAAGGTTCGACCATTATCCTTCGACACAGCCATCGACTGTGTCTGGTGCATTCCTGCTGAGGTATAGAAGGCTACGACATCAGAACCATTAGTGATGCACGACCCGCTGAAGATTGCGCCCAGCCAGTCGCTCTCCAAAGCCAACGGTTGTGGTTCCCAATGCACGAGGTCCCTCGTTGTGGAGTGCCCCCATGTCATGTTCTCCCACTGTGAGCCGTAAGGGTTATACTGATAATAGAGGTGCCACACGCCATCCTTGTAGAACATTCCGTTAGGGTCGTTCATCCACCCATAGAGCGGTGTGTGATGATACAACGGGCGGAAACGTTCGCGGTTTGTCGTGTCGAACGTATCGGCGAACTTCATCTCCCTCCAGCACACAAACTCACCCACAGCACCTTTCTGGCGTCGGTCTCCATGGAATTCGATATCCAACAGACGCGCACCCTTCAGTTCAAAAGGCACCCAGTAGTCTACACGGTCAACGGCCAACTTCACGTTCAGCCGCCTCACCATCTCGTTCCTCCCGTCGAGCACGGCAATGGCCGCTATCTCCTCGGTCTCCTGCACGGGTAGCAGCACATACTTTGACGTTTGAGGCATTTTGCCATCCCCCATCCGCAGCATGACGTGTTTCTCACCCAGCACCATCGGCGTTACCTGCGCCCCTGCTGTAGTCAGCGTCATCGCTGCTATCATTGTTATTAATAGTTTCTTCATGTTTTTTGAATGATTTATTAGGAATCCATCTTCATGTAGCACGTATATTAATTCCAGATGCGCTTGAGTGGACGGAACTGGGCTTCGCAGTCTGCACCTGTCACCGTCAGATGATCATAAATGGCAGAAGGGAACACGAGGTTAGTCATAGACAAAGTACCTTGACGAGTAAAGATTTCCACTGACGACTGATCAACGAACACATCCAGCGTCACGGTGTTGCCTTCCACACATAATGGTGCGTTCATCGACGGGATAGAGAATGTGCCATTAAACGAAGTCTTGCCTGAGGTTGCCGTACGATGGGCAGTCAGTGTGCGTGCCGAAGCACTGATGTCGAACGAGAACTGCTCACCTTGGTCATTGCTCAGTGTAACAGAAGTGCTACGGTCCAGAGCGATAGTGAGGCGCAGCTGATAGGCGTGGCCTGCATCGAATGTAGCACCCGCCTCCTGCCATTGTCCAGCAATTTTATCAATCTCCTTGACCACAGTGCTACAAAGCAAGGGTTTTCCACCATATTCCGTCAACGACAGCTCTCGAGGCAAGGTCATAGCCGAGCGCCAAGGCGAACAAGGCACTGCACCGCTATACGACCAGTTGTTCATCCATCCTATCATAATGTGACGGTCGCCAGTATTACTCCAAGTAACACCAGCATAGTTGTCCATACCATAGTCTAGCCAAAGAGGATAATCGGCCTCATCGGCAGTGAAGGTAGTGCCATCGAACTGCCCCGTAAAATACATCATACCCGAACCCACAAGCGGACCGCCAGGATTGACGCTGACGAGAAGCACCCATTTGTTGCCGACCTGGATAAGGTCAGGACACTCCCACTGCAGACTTGGACGCCCCTTCAGAGGAACGAAGAAGGTACTCAGGTGTTGCCACGATTTCAAATCGGTAGAGCCATAGAACTCCACGCCCATCTTCCATCCTTTGGCCAAAGCCATTATCCAGCGATTCGAAGGAGCATGCCAAAACACTTTGGGATCACGCAAGTTGTCGTCATCGTTTTTGATGACGGGGTTGCTCGTATAGCGGGTAAAGTTCTTACCACCGTCAGTGCTGTAGGCAATACTTTGCTGTTGTTTGCCTGCTACGTCGCCAGACTCACCAGCTGACGTATAGAGGGCTACCATGGCATTGGCACCGAAGCCGGCTGTGTTGTTTTTGTCGATAACGCATGAACCGCTGAAGACTGCACCTAGCGCGTCACGAGTCATGGCAACAGGCAGCTCTGTCCAGTGCATGAGATCGGTCGAGGTGGCGTGCCCCCACGACATATTGCCCCAATCATTGCCCTGCGGGTTGTACTGATAGAATAGGTGATACGTTCCATCTACATACACCATTCCATTAGGATCGTTTATCCAATTTTTAGCAGGAGTATAATGAATCTGAGGACGATACAACTCGTTATAGCTACTCTGCGTAGGTTGTTCTGGAGGTGTTGTCGGTTGTTCATGCTGCGGATCGTCGATGAGCGGGTTGTAGTCCTGCTTCTTATCATCGCTATCGCAAGCCATAATGGTAACTGCCACCAAGGCAGCTACCATTATTCTAGAAAAGAAACTTAATGATTTCTTCATAACTAACTAATACTAACACCTAAACTTATCTTGTCTTCAAGTATTCAAGGGAGTTCTTGGCAAGACGAAGCACATTGTCCTGATAGATATTGTTCTTCGGGTGTGCACTCTTGTCGGGTGTGCCATCGGAATTCTTCATCGAGAACTCGCAACCACCATTGCCAATACAAAGCAAAGTGCCTTGGAACTCAGTGTTGCCTTGTTGGGCTTCCCAGACGTTCATCTGACTCACCCACCAAATTTGACTGTCCCATGTGCCGAGCGGATAGACTCCGTAGGTCTGAGTGCACTGCGTGTAGCAAGCTTCTTCCTGATTGCCGATGCCAGTCCAAAGGCTGGGCAGATTGAAGTACAGACAGTTGTGATCTTCCGTCCAACCTGGGCCTTTAAAGGCGATGAGTTTCGTGTCGGGCGTAGTCTCAACCTCTAAACCTTTATATATGGGATGCGATGAGTGATCCTTCTTGAACTTGTGGTCGGGATTGAGTTCAACAGCCATCTTCCACACGTCGTTGTTGATGCCACCGCCACCGAAGCCGAAGGCATGGTCGTTGCTCTTCATCTCATCAAGATTGATGCGTCCCAAATGACCAGCATAGACTGTGGCGTGACTCCAGAGGAGCATGCTGCCACCTTGCTTATACCACTCGCGGATGAAGGGGGTTGCAGCCTCCACATCGGCAGGGATATTCCATACGTCGCTCTCGCTCACGTTTTCAAGGTCACGTAGCCAGAAGAGTACGCGGAACGGCTCTACCACATCAACAGAGGTGACGCTGGTGAAGGGTACAAACTGAGCGGTGGGATAATTCTCATGCAACCAGAGCCAAGCAGAAGCCTCGTCATCGTCACCGTCGGCAATGAGTTGCTCAGGTGTAGCATAGACGCTCAAGAAACCGATGGCTGTCTTACCAATGCGCAGCGAAGAGAATGTTGATAGCGAAGTACCCTTGTCGTTGACAGCAACGAGGGTGACGTTCCATGTATCACCAGTCTGCACATCAGGGATAATATAACTAGTTTGCGTGGCAGAGAGCGTCTCGTTGATGGTACGCTTGCCATTAGTGGCCGTGAACTTGATGCTCGAGGCGTCTGCAGCTTTGTTCCACTCCACAAGAGCATCATAACCACCAGTCTTTTCAACTTGGCTCATCTGCACTCCACTAATACTCGTGGCTCCCTCTCGCATATAAGTCTTAATGACACCGGTAGAGAGATTTTTGCCGTCAGAGAGTTTGAAAACATATTCAAAAGGAACATTCGTAGGAACATTATGCTGCGTAAAGCTATTGCCGCTAACTGTCTCACTCGAGAAAAGCGTACCATTGCGATAGACAGCCACCTGCATCTGAGCTTGCTGAGCAGGCCATGTCCAAGTGTAGTCGTCGCCGTTCAACTGGCCGGTGATCTGTGAAGCATCGGGAGCCTGCAGGGCCATAGCCTCGCGGTCGATGTCCTTGTCCTGACAGCTTGTCAGGGCTGCGGTCACACCGCAGCATACTGAACAAGCAAGGATGAACTGAAATATCTTGGTTCTCATATTTTCTGATTCTTTATTGTTAATTCGTACTCGCATTTGCGATAACTCTTAATACTTAATTCTCAACTCAATTTCTTTACAAGCTTAATTATATCCCTTGTTTTGGGTATAAAGCCCGGGAACGTAGTAGAGCTGAATGTAGGGCAAGGGGAAGTACTCGTTCTTAGCCGGTGTATAGTGGGCATCCTTGTAGTACTGGGCATAGGTCTGTCCTTCGTAGACGGCATCCTTCTCCTTCTCGAAGAATTTGTTGAGAGTCTGCGAAGCGATACCCCAGCGACGCAGGTCGAAGTAGCGACCATTCTCCATAGCCAACTCCAAGCGGCGCTCCCACTGCAAGCACTGACGGGCCTGTTCTTTCGAAGAGAAGTAGGAAGCGGGATAGAGATTGATCTCGCACTGGTCGGCAGCGTAGGCAATATGCTTGGCAACCGAATTCTTGGCACGCTGGCGGATGTCGTTGATGATGGTACGGGCTTCCTCTAAAGAACCAGTCTCGATAAGTGCTTCGGCACGCATCAACATGACGTCAGTGTAGCGGAACACATAGTCGTTCATGGCGAATGCCTGCCAGGGGTTGTCAAAAGTCTCACCCTTCGAGCGCTGCGGCACCTCTTTCAAAGAAGTATAGTAACCGTAGGTGTTGGGAGTGCGACTGTTGTCCTTTGTCATGGTGTACTCAACCTCATACTTATAGGGGAAGGTGGGCATACCAACTGTGTGGAAGAGGCGCGGATCCCACTTTTGCGCTGTAGGCACACCGTTGATGGGATAGGCAATCGTGTTGTTATAATCGTTGAACATGGGCAGTCCGTCCTTAGTCTTGAATGCATTGACAAGGTTTTGTGTAGGTTTGTGGAAGTCCCATCCGCACGACCACATCTGCCAGCATCCATTGAGCATGTTGCTCCAGTTGGCTCGTCCGAAGAGTGTGTTGTCGTCCTGATAGTCGGAGTGCTGTACGGCGAAGACGCTCTCCTTTGAGTTTTTGTACTCAGGGAGGAAGATGTCGCCATAGTCTTCTAAGTAACCATATTGGGAGTTCTTGACCACCTCGGTGTACTTCAGCACTTCCTGCATGTAGTTCTGGTTGATGTGGCTCACACCAGTTGTAGCCTCGTAGCCGTCGCCCCAAGCAATGGTGAGATAGCATTTGGCAAGGTAGGCAGCAGCAGCAATCTTGTTGGCTCGGCCGCCATCTTGTTGCTGTGCAGGCAACACGTCGTAAGCAAACTTGAAGTCGTCGATGATTTTTTGCATCAGTTCGTCATGAGTGAACTGGTTATTAGGCGTCTGCTCCTCGGTATGATTTTTATAAACATCCTCATCCACCCAAGGCACCTGATACCACATCTGCACGAGTTTGAAATAGAAGTGGGCACGAAGGAAGCGCATCTCTCCCTCACGAATCTTTGTCAGGTCTTCGCCCAACTTGTCTTTGCCATACTCGGCGAGGGAGACAAGTGCACGGTTGCAGCGCGAGATGCTGCAGTAGAAGTGATACCACTGTTCGTCCATGTGGTCGGGGGTGGATGCGGTGAGCGTCGACCACACCTCTACGGGGTGGTAGTTGGTGTCGGTAGTACCAGAGCCGCCCTTCATAGCATCGTCAGACGATACGTCTCCGTAAGGCCAGAGGTTGAAGGGATAGGTGTACCAGTCGTCGCCGAGCTTTGCATAGGCCGAGGTGACCATCTCTTCGGGCTGGCTCATGGCGAGGTCTTCGCTGATGACGCCCTTCGGCTCGACGTCAATGAAATCGTTACAGCTGGCAAGGGCGAATGCCATGATGCATCCTACGAAACCAGTGCTGAATACTTTATATGTCGTTTTCATAACTTCTATGATTTGAATTCGTTATATGATTTTGTTTTTAGAAAGAAGTCTGGATACCGAACGAGAAGCTGGTGCTGTTGGGATACATCCAACGCGGGTTCTCGGGGTCGGGGCATGTGAGTGAGTTGCTCTTCAGGGTGAGCAGGTTGTGCCCAGAGACATAGACACGTGCCGAAGAGATGTTGGCTTTCTTGAGCAGATTCTGTGGCAGGTTGTATCCAATCTGCACCTGGCGCAGCTTGGCATACGAACCATTCTCCACGAAGTAGGTTGATGTTCGGTTCTCGTTACCCACGTTGTTGGTGGTGAGCGCGGGAATCGAACTGGAGGTATTGGCGGTTGTCCAAGCCTCGAGCATGCGGCTACCCTTGTTAGAACCAGCATCGGTGATGGAGTAGAAGTCGGTTTGGAACTTCTGGTCGTTGTAGACGTCTTGCCCGGCAACGCCCTGCCAGAACATCATAAAGTCGAAGTCCTTATAGCCCAGTTCGAAATTCAAGCCCCACGAGAAGTTAGGCACGGGATTGAATATCCAAGTTTGGTCAAACTCGTTGATGATACCGTTACCATCGAGGTCGGCATACTTCAGTCCACCCACACGTGCATTCTCCTGTCCGCTGGCAAGCACTTCCTCGCGGCTCTGGAAGAGTCCATCTACAACGTAGCCCACGATGGAACCATAGGGTTTCTTGGCCTCTACGAGATTCTGCTTGGCAGTATGAACATAAGAACCGGTAGTGGTTTCGGGCAGATAGGTGACGCGCTGGCGATAGAAATCGACGTTACCATTGACGTTATACGAGAGGCCAAAGCTGGTGGTGCCGCGATAGCCCAGCGCGAGCTCCATACCCCAGTTCTGCAGCGAAGGACCGTTGAGCCAAGAAGCTCCGCCCTCACCCATAGAGCCGAGATAGGCAGGATTGATGAGCATGTCTTTCACCTTCTTGATGTATGTGTCGAAGGTGCCATACAGGCTGTTGCGGAAGAGGTTGAAGTCGAGACCGGCGTTCCACTGCTCAGTGGTCTCCCACTTCAGGTTGTTGTTCTGCGACTGTGTGGCGCGGAAGCCTGAGGGATAGATGCCACTGCCCTGCAGAGCAAGGTCGTAGGCTGTGGACTCGTTGCGACCACCGCCGTAGGTGGCGGCATAGAGGCCGTAGCGGGCGTAGTTGGAGATGGCTTGGTTACCCGTCTGTCCCCACGATGCGCGCACTTTCATATCGTCAATCCAGTCTTGCCCAAGGTGTTGGGAGATACGATAGCCGAGGGTTGCTGCGGGGAACGTACCGTAGCGATTGTTCTCACCGAAGCGGCTGGAGCCGTCGTGACGGATGGTGAACGAAGCGAGCAGCAGGTCGCGGAAGTTGTAGTCCACCTTACCAAAGAAGGAAACGAGGTTGTAACCCTCCTGAATACCTCCAGCGCGCTGTGTGCCTGTGGCGGCATCAGGCCACATGTAGTTGTAGTTTTCAAGGGCGAACATCTGTGCATAAGCCGACGAGCGGTCTTCGATGTCGCGGTGGAGCTCAACACCACCGAGCAGGATGAACGAGTGGTCGACACCGAGTGCAAACTGATAGTTGGCCGTGTTTGACCATGTCCACTTAATGGAGTTCTTGTTCCCCAAATTAGCCGACGGCGTGGAGTTGTTAACCACATCGCTATGCCAAGTATAGGTCACGCTATGGATGAACTCAGACCAATAGTCAAGTCCGAAGTTGGAGCGTAGTGTGAGACCTTTGATGGGCTGCAGGTTGATGTAGCCGTTACCGAAGATGCGCCACATCTTCAGACGATTGTCACGATTGTGATAGAGCTCGCGCATGGGGTTCTGGCGGTCGCTCATACCACCCACAGGACCTGAGAAGGTAACGCCGTCTTCCTCGTAAACGGGCAGCGTGGGCGCCATCTTCAGGGCGTTCTCCAACGGTGCGCAATCCACTTGGTTGCTATAAGTGATGGTGAGGTTTTCTCCAATAGTCACCATCTTGTTCACCTTGTAACTAGAGTTGATGCGGCTGGAGAAACTCTCGAAGTCGGTGTATTTCAAGATACCATTAGTCTTCTTATAGCCAAAGCTAACCAAGGCTGATGTCTTTTCTGTAGCATTAGAGATGCTGAGGTCGTAGCTCTGTGCGAAGCCGGTGCGAGAGATTTCGTCAAGCCAGTCGGTATCGCTGAAACGCATGGTCTTTGACAGGTTCATATAACCATCGTAGCGGCCATTCACGGTGAACTGCCTCATCTGTCCCGTAGCTGGGTCATAGGCTTGGATGGGCGTGCCAGCTGTGGCGTTGAGCGTCAGACCATAGTTGTTGGCATACTGCTCTGGGTCGAGTCCGTCGTTCATGGCAGCCTGAGCCATTGCCGTTGCATAATCGGCAGTGTTGGAGAGCTTCATCATCGTCTGCTTGTTGTAGAACGAAGCTGTGAGATTGGCCGAGAAGTCAACCCTCACCTTGTCGCCTTTCTTACCCGAGCGGGTGGTGATGATGATGACACCGTTTGCAGCGCGGCTACCATAGATGGAAGCCGATGCGGCATCCTTCAACACCTGCATGGTTTCAATGTCGTTCATGTTCAGCGTGTTCAGGTTAGTGGTCGTGGGTACGCCATCGATGATGAACAGCGGGTCTTGCGATGAGTTAAACGAGCCGCCTCCACGAATACGGACAGTTCCTGCGCCCACAGGCGAACCGTTAGAGGTGACGGTCATGCCTGGCACCTTTCCTTGCAATGCACGCATGGGGTCGGTGTCTGACGAAGTCTTCAGTTCGTCGGTCTTCACCACAGCTACCGATCCAGTGAGGTCGGCCTTGCGCTGGGTTTGGTAACCCGTAACGACTACTTCAGCCAGTTCAGAGGCATTCTCCTTCAATTCGACTTTCATGCCTGGTGCTGCAGCTATCTCTACATTGTCGTAGCCGATGTAGCTGATCACAAGCACGGCACCCTTTTCAACTTTGATTTTGAAGTTGCCGTCTAAGTCGGTCACGGCGCCATTGCCGGTGCCTTTCTCTTTCACCGTGGCTCCGATGACACCTTCTCCGGTTTCATCGACCACCGTTCCTGTAATCTCTTGCGCGTACATTAATGTACTAGCAAAGATGAGCATGAAGCTCATGAGGAATCTCCTTAGTCTTTCCATTTGCTTGTTACGTTTTTAGTTAATACGATTGTTTGTCAAAATTCTATTGCAAATGTACTCGCTAATCTTAGTTTTATATTAAAAATATCGTTCACTCCGTGCTAAATATGTTGCAATGTAACATTTTTGCAATGGAATGAACGATATTTGTTATTACAACTTGTGGGGTACCAAGTCTTCATCTATCACTTTCTGACGTCACCAGGTAACATGCCGTATTCGTCTTTGAA
>ODAI012338666.1_pt1 | contig 11754 bp, 3 predicted proteins | sample 1539321 | NCBI WGS metagenome assembly ODAI01 (sample SAMN02144231, study PRJEB22623) | gut metagenome | biome: sheep rumen | host: Ovis aries | place: New Zealand
GAGCGCCACCACGTCGGTCACATTGATGTCTCCATCGCCGTTGACATCACCCAGCAGGTCTTTGCTGATACGCAACTGCGAGGGTGCTTCCCGGGCTGAAGAGAAGAAGCAGGCATTGCCACTGGCCAGCACACCGCTACGGTAGAGGACAAATTCCGAGCCATCGCCTTCGAGCAGATAGACTTTCTTGAGCATGACATCACCTGGCGTGCCCACCATCTGGTAGTCGCCGCACGTCTTGGTGCAGCTGGTGGTCTTCAACACCCGTGAGGCTGTAGTACTGAACACCATCGGCTGGTCTTTCATCCTGGCTGGCGTACCGATGATATATGGTTCGTTGGGCATCCACTGCGCGACATCAGAGAGGACGAGGAGGTCGCCGTCGACACCGTCAAACTGCTTCAGCCAGAAAGCATTGTTGTCGGCAGCACTGTGGTTCCAGTCGACTTTCTTGCCGGCAGAGGTGACCTCCTTCACGGAGAAGGGCAGGCAGATGGTCTGCCAACCGGTCTTCTTGTTGCAACTGGCGGCAGGCGTGCGGGTATAGGTGACCATGGCATCGGCGTCGAAGGTATAGGGAATATAGAAGTCATGGCCCTCACTCAACTGGATATTGCTCGAGGCCCGTCGCTCCTTCACCACATTCTTGCCCGACAGCGAGGAAGGCACGGTTGCCAAACCGTCGAAATAATAAAGGGTGTTGGGGTTGGTATTGGGTTTGATGGTGGTCGACGAGACATCAAGGCCCTCAAAACTGGCGGCAGTGGCTGTGGACGAGACCGCAATGGCCGACGATACCTCACGCGCCTCGCGGTTGCCGAGAGCATCCCACTCCACATAACCTGCACAGACGGTATAGCACTCACTGAAAGAGCCCACATTCGTCGTGGAACCGCCAGCCGAGACGGAGAACCACACGACGTTGCCCAAGACAGCATAATAGTTGTCAACGGTGAACGTCTTGGTCTCTCCGGCCGCCAACTTCACCTTCATACTAGTATCTCTCCAAGTGTATTCATTGCTATTTGTCTTGATATAGATGCGGAACAAGACGTCGCCCTCATAGTTGTCGGCAGAGGGATTTTGGAGCGTGACAGAAGCCTGTGCCAGCGTGCCGAACATCTTGTGGTTCGCTGTATCGAGATTTTTCACCTCACAGCTCACCAGTTCAACAGGCGACTGCTCGACACTCACGGTGCCGATGACAAAAGCTTCGTCAGTATAGATGACATTCGAACCGCTGGAGGTACAGATGTCGAGCTGATAGGTGCCGGCAGACTGATTGAAAAGGAAATCGACATAGTCGGATTTGCCCGGTTCAAGATAGGCATTCTCTATGCTCTTGGTCGTGCCGTTGAGTTTGATGTAGGCTGGCCCCTTGAAATCAACCTCACCCACATTGGTCAGCGACACTCTCACCCGACGGCGGCCGCCGATGTCGGGCAACTGCTCCACATGAGTCACCTCAATAGTGGGTTCAACCACCTTGGCGACAAAAACGGCCTTGCCGTCGGCGATGGTCACCTCCAGGTATTTGTTGTCGCCTTCCTCATTGAGATACCACTCACCGGTGTTGGCTGGCTTGCTGATACATTTAATCTGATAAGTGCCGTCACTGAGATTGGCACCGATACCCCAAAGTGTAAGATCTGTGGAGAAGTACATGGGATAGGCCGACGTGATGTGGTAGGTGCCAATGGTTTGCGTCTGCAACTGCTCGCCGTCGCGGTAGAGGGCAAAGCCCATCGTATAATTGCCCTCCACGGCCACGCCGAAGGAATAGTAGAGCAACACATCGCTGAACGAACCGCCACTGTAGTCATATTCTGTGGGGACTCCGTTGGCGAGTCTGAACTCATCTACACGCACACGCGGGACATCGCCTTCGGGAGCAGTGGTCTGCTCAGTAGGACTGATGCCACACACTGCCGACTGCTTGACAGAAAAGCCAAAACTTGAATTACTGCCGCCAGTGCCTTGGACAGAGGGGTTGCAGGCCTGCAAGCGGAAATAGCCGTCGGAATTTCCGCTCCACCCCCAGTTGATATGGAAGAGTCCCTCACCGTCGTAGCCGTCGCAGATAAAAGCGTGGCCGCTCCCGTTGCAGTTAGAGCCGCCATAGATGACAGGACGGCCATGCGCCAGTTCGTTGTAGATGACACCCTCCCAGTCCGCTGTATTATAGGAGTTGCGGTTGATGACATATACAGGGTTTTCATAGCCGAAATATTGGTTGAGGGCCGTGGCACATTCAGCAGAGGAAGCCGAAGAACTGCTGGTGCCGTAGCTCATCTTCACCGCATGACCGCAATAATAGAGCAGTTGCGACACCGCATCAGCTGAGGCGTCTGTGCCGTCCTCATTTTCCGAATAGTAATTTCTCATGTGGCTCCAATCGAAAGTGGTGGCCGGCAACTCATCGAAAGTGAGATAGGCAGGGATGGGGGTAGTGGCATTCCGCGGCCAGCGATAGTAGTACATCACCTGAGCCAGCGCCGTGGCCACACAGCCGGTGACGGCCTTGGCACCGTCGGTGGTCTTGCATTTCAGATTAAAAGGATTCAGCTGGTACCACTGCGACTCGAGCATAGGGGCGATCTCCATCCGCGACAGTCGCGGACTGCCGTCGGGAGCCGCCGCCGGCGCGTTGGCCCTGGCATAGGCAATCTCTTCGGCATAGCCTTCGAGCCAGGCCCTCATATTGTCGGGCAGATGGTCGATGTCGATACTGCCGCTGTCGGCATAGCCGAGCACGCCGGGCGCGCTGTCGTCGCCGGACATGACGACAAAGCCGTCGCCGTCGCCGTTGTTGAACACATAATAATAGGGATCACTCGTGGAGATATTGGTGCCGGGCATCTTATGACGACCCTGCATGGCCAGCGACAGGCTGACGCCGGCAGCACCCTTACGCTGAGCCATGAAGGCCCGGGCCTTGGCGGCCGCGGTCTGCCGGTCGACGGGGGCTGCATTTGCTGTCAAGATGCAGAATACACCAGCAAAAAGGAGGAAAAAGTAATTACGCATCATCAGTAGATAGTTTATTATCTTGCGAAATTATATTTTTTTTTGCCATTACGCAAAAGGAATGTCGTTTTTTTCTGTTTTTAGACTAAGAAAAATCAAATGGGCCTAAGTCTTGATTACATTTCAGTGGTAGTTGCGTCTCTTTGATAGATTCGAATTTATACATGTATAACCAAATAACCTTCTTATGAAAAAACTCTCTGCAACAAGCAAGATGCTTGGCGCTCTTGCGGTGATGGCCGTGGGCTCATGGCTCCTCACCTCCTGCGCAGATACCTACGACGGGGGAGACACGTTTGAAAGCAGCGTGAGAAACTCCCAACTGGCATCGCCCGCAGAAGGCGACATCACCATCACGCCCAACACCGACGGCGACAAAATGAACATCGCATGGCCTGTGGTACACGGTGCCGGCGGCTATGAAGTGGCGCTCTACGACCTGAGCGACCCCGCCACGCCTCTCTTCAGCCAGACCGTCGACGGATGCTCTTTCACCACTTCCCGCGAGGAAGACGTCAACTACAAACTGGTGATCCGCACTCTCGGCAATTCACGCTACAACAACACCGACGCGCCCACCGCCACGGAGAAACTGTTCAACTCTTTCGAGGCTTCCTTTGCGGCCATCCCCGAGGGCGACCTCAATGAGTATTTCTCCGCGCACCCCATCCCCGACGACTCCGTGGGCATCAACCTCAACTACGACCTCACACCCGGAGGCCACTACACCCTCTCGTCGGTGCTCGACTTCGGACGCCACACCGTCACCCTGCGCACCACCAGCAAGGCCAACAATGCCGTGCTGACCTACGGGGAACAAGGTGGACTGGCCACATGCGCCGGATTCAAGGCCAAGTATATCACCTTCGAATGCGGACAGTCGACGCAACCGGTGCTCGCCCTCAGCGAGACACCCGACCCTGCCATCCTCGATGCCGACCACAACAACCACCACCAGATCACAGACCCTGTGGCTTTCCAGAACTGTATCATCAACAATGTTGTCCGCACCTTTATGTTTGACAACAAACAGAAATACTGCGTGAAGTCCTTCTCGATGACCAACGTGCTGGTGAAGTTCACACCCGACGACAAGATGAGCTCCACCGCCTATTTCCAGATCTATGACGGAGGTGGATTCATCAACGACTTCACCGCCACCAACTGCACCTTCTGGGCAGCCAACAACAATAAGGTGCAATACTTCATCCGATACAACAACTCCGGACGATGCGACAGGGCAGGATATCTCACCAACTCCATCAACCTGAGAAACTGCACCTTCTACAACATCGCCAAAGAGGGACAGATGGCCAACCACGGCGGATTCGACGGACGCAACACCTCCAACTACGACATCACCAACAACATCTTCGTAGACTGCGGTAGCGGACAGGTGCCACGCCGACTCACAGGACGCATCAACCCGGCTGCCGTCAACAACTTCGCCTATAACACCTACTGGTTCGACGGGGCTCCCGAGACGGAGGGATACACCAGCAACAGCTATGACACCAGCAACAACGCGCTGCAGACCGACCCGGCATTCACCGATGCCGCCAACGGCAACTTCACCCCCACAGGCGCTGACCAGGTGGCACGCAAGACCGGAGACCCGCGCTGGTGGAACTAATACCATAGAAAAATCATAAAGAAAGACCATAGTATGAAAAGAAAACTCATCATCAGTTTTTGCATGGCGATGGCTCTCGCACCCATGACGGCTCTGGCTCAGGACAAGACGGTGAAAGGCACCGTGCTCGACGAGACTGGCGAGCCCGTCATCGGAGCCACCATTCAAGTGGTAGGACAGAAGACCGGCGGCACTGTGACCGACCTCGACGGCAACTATGAACTCAGTGTGCCGGCCGACGCCAAGATCACAGTGAGCTACATCGGATACCTCACACAGACCGTGAAGCCAGGAGGAGTCATCCGTCTGGCAGAAGACAACCAAAGCCTCGAAGAGGTGGTGGTGGTGGGATACGGCACCCAGAAGATGAAAAACGTGACCGGTGCCGTGGAGACCATCTCGCCCAAAGATATACAAGACCTCTCGGTGGGCAGCCTCGGCGACGCCCTCGTGGGTATGTTCAACGGAGTGAGCGTCAGCGCCAACGGATACAGGCCGGGACAAAGCCCCTCGCTCAACATCCGACAGAGTGACGTGATGGCACGCTCCACCACGCCCGACGCCACACGTGGCGGTAGCCCCGACCCCACCCCACTCTACGTCATCGACGGGTTTATCTCCACTGAGACGGCTTTCAACAACCTCGACGTGAGCGAGGTGGAGAGCATCACGGTGCTGAAAGACGCCTCGGCTGCCGTCTACGGTGCACGCGCCGCCTATGGCGTGGTGCTCGTCAAGACGAAGCAAGGCGAGAACAACGCCCCCAAGATCAGCTACTCGGGACAGCTCGGATGGACCGACGCGCTCTACACGCCCAAGATGCTCAGCACCTATGACTATATGAAGGTGTATAACATCATGAGGGCCTCGCGCACCTCGACGATGGAAGACATCGAGGCTCGCACCCAACTCTTCCAGGCCGACGAGATGGAAGCCGCCCGCAACCTCGACTACAACCTGCTCGACAAGGAATGGAGCGCCGCTCTCACACAGCGGCATACCGTCAACATCAACGGCGGCAACGACAAACTCACCGCCTTTGCCGGCGTGTCATACTTCACACAGGACGGTAACATCGGACGACTCGACTACGACCGCTGGAACTTCCGCGCAGGCATCAACGCCAAGATTGGCCAGCACGTGAAGACGGCGCTGCAAGTGAGCGGCGACTGGGGCGAGCGCAACAACTCCACCACCCCGCAGGGCGGCGGCACCGACTACGACTATAAATGGCTGATGACGCACTTAGGATACGTGCCCGACTATGTGGGCGGCTATCCGCTCATCCACAGCGGCATGGAGAACAACAACCCCACCAGTGCCACACTGCTCTACAACTTCGCCGCCGTGCAGAACCACAGCGACAATGTGCAGAACCAGAACAATAACCTCAACATCAACGGCAGCGTGGAGTTCGACTTCGACTGGATCAAGCCCCTCAAAGGCCTCTCGGCCAAAGTGTCCTACTCCAAGTCTATCAGCAACACGAAGACCAACACCGTGCAGACCATCCAGGATGTCTACCAGATGCTCGCACGCACAGGCTCGGGCAGCCACCTCTACACCGGCCCCGACGCGGTCTACGATGACAACACGATGGTCGTCAGACGACTCGTGAGCAACGGAGGCCTGCTCAGCCGGAGCGCACAGAGGAGCGACAGCTACCAGTATAACTTTACCCTGCAATACGCACGGCAGTTCGGACTGCACGACGTGAGCGGACTCTTCTCACTGGAGAAGACAGAGGCCTGGAGCGAACCACTCTATGGCAGCATCACCGACCTCATCGCCTATCAGGACGGGCAGTCGAGCTCGGGAACAGGCGACAAGGACGTGTCGTTCAACCGCTCCGAGAGCGGCATGCTCTCCTATGTAGGACGCTTCAACTACGCCTACGCCAGCAAATACCTCTTCGAGTTCCTCTTCCGTGCCGACGCCTCCACCAAGTTTGCTCCCAAGAACTACTGGGGCAAGTTCCCCTCGGTGAGTGCCGGATGGGTCATCTCTGAGGAGAACTGGTTCCAGGAGAAAGTGAAATGGGTGGACTTCCTCAAACTGCGCGCATCATGGGGACTCATGGGACGAGACAACATCCGCGCATGGCTGTGGACACAGCTCTATGAGCGCAACGCCGCCAAGGGCGCCATCTTCGGCAGCAACGGGCTCAACAGCGACGTGGGCTACGCACTCATCATGCCCAAGGCCGGTGTCAACTCTGACGTCCACTGGGACAAGACCTACAAGACCAATATCGGTATCGACGCACACTTCCTGCGCAACCGCCTGACCTTCGACTTCAACTACTACTATGACCGCGGACGTGAACTCTTCGCCACCCGCACCGGCACCTCGCAGTTCCCCACCACCGTCGGCACACAGGCCACTCCCGAGAACTACGGCGAGCTCGACGCCTGGGGATGGGAACTCAACGTCGGATGGCGCGACAAGATAGGCAAAGACATCAACTACTGGCTGAAACTCTCCACCGGATTCAGCGACAACAAGATGCTCAAGACCAACTTCCAGGCCATCCCCGAATACGACGACATGGTCTACGGCGAACGCACCGACCGCGGACTGTGGGGATTCAAGTGCCTCGGCATGTTCCGCAACTATCAGGACATCGAGGAGTATTTCGACCGCTACGGCATCACCGAATACATGGGTATGACTAAGAGCGAGGTGAGACCGGGTATGCTCATCTACGAGGACCTGCACGGCGACAACAACGGCGACGGCACCTACGGGCCGAGAGACGGCAAGGTCACTGCCGGCAACGACTTCGTCAGACTCTCCGAATACACCAGCAACCCCTACGGATGCACACTCAACCTCGGAGGCAGCTACAAGAGCTTCTCGCTGCAGGCACAGCTCAGCGCCAGCTGGGGCGCCAAGGTTATGGTCGGCAACGACTACAGGCAGGCAGCCAACAACTATGAATATGAGAACATGCCCTCTTCGTTCGGCGACATGTTCAACTACGCCGACGTCCACGACGCCGCAGGGAATGTCGTGGCTCCCGCCAACCTGACAGGCAAGATGCCCAACATGAGGTACAGCAACGTCAATGCCGCCGCCTCCTCGTTCTGGCTCATCGACGCCACAGCCGTCACACTGCGCAACGTCACCGTGGCCTACAGCCTCCCCAAGGCCTGGCTCAAACCTATCGGAGTGAGCAGCGTCAGACTGAACCTCACCGTTCAGAACGCCATCAACTTCATCAACAACTACCCCGACAAGAGTTGGGCATCATGGGCCGGAAGCTACGGCCGCTACCCCAACCTGCGCAAATTCACCATGGGTATCAACGTCTCGTTCTAACCTAAAATGAGGATTTCAAGATGAAAAACAAAAATAAGTTTGCAACGGCCCTTGTGCTGACTGCCATGGCCATGGGCATGACATCGTGCAGCGACGACTTCCTGAGAGAGAAGAAGAACTACGGCAATTTCGACCAGACGACCGCCTACAGCGACTACAACGGCGCCCTGGAGCGAATCAACAACCTCTACTACTGGATGCTGCCCGTCTCCGACGGCGGCGACGGCAACGGCACCAACAAGCCCAACGACTGGACTCCCGTGGGCAATCCCGACAAATGGTCGAAGAGCACCGACGAGTACGGCGGCTTCTCCATCTTCGTCGACCCCGAGGAGGAGATCACCTACAACTTCACCGGCGCCAACTTCGACTTCTTCTACGTGGCCAACGACGTCTACAGCCCCTGGGGACATATCCGCAACTGCAATGACGTGATAGAGAACGTGGAGAGGTCTGAACTCACCGAGGAGGAGAAAAACATGCTGCTCGGACAGGCCTACTTCTTCCGCGCATACATGTACTACCATCTGGTGACCATCTACGGCGGCGTGCCCATCATCGACCACGTGCAAGACCCCATCCTCGGCACTGATGGCGACGGCTCCGACCTCATCGTGCCCAGGCAGACGACCAAAGACTGCGTCGACTTCATCTGCAAGGACTTCGAGAAAGCCGCACAGATGCTCCCGGCAAGATGGAGCAACGAGGCTCAGGACTTCGGACGCATCACCTCGGGACTGGCACAGGCCATGCTCGGCAAGATGCTGCTCTACTACGCAAGCCCGGTGTTCAACAGGGCCGACGACGTCAGCCGCTGGGAGGCAGCCTACAACGCCAACAAAGAGGCGCTGGCCAAACTGCAGCAGGGCAACTTCGGACTGGCTTATGCCGGCGACGGCGGAGCCAACAACGCCGCCAACTGGGCCAAGATCTGGATGAACTACACCGGAAGCGACGGCAACACCAACGAGGCTGTCTTCATCACCCTCCACAACACCAAGGACAATGTCTCGGGCCAGCCCGACTACGGCAAGTATAACCGCTGGGAGCACAACATCCGTCCGCGCAACACCAACGGCAACGGCGGATACACTCCCACGGCAGAGATGGTGGATGCGTTCCCCATGGCCGATGGACTGAGACCCGGAGAGAGCAGCATCAAATATGACAAGGTGAACTTCTGGCTCAACCGCGACCCGAGATTCTACCGCACGTTCGCCTTCCCGGGCGTGAAGTGGGAGTGGAGCGAAGGCAGCGTCAGCCTCACCGACCAGTCACTCAGCGGCATCATCCCAACCGATGTCTATACCACCGGCAAGAACTACGCTCTGTGGAGCTATATGTGGAACGACAACGAGGACGACCTCGAGAGGGTGAGCACCTCCAACGGATACTGGGCCGAACTGCTCACGCAGTCTACCGACAAGGCCGGCAGCCACTCCGTCTATGTGCGCAAGCGCACCGACGACCTGCACCTGCACTCCACTCCTTTCTATGAGTATATCAACAGCCAGAGCAATCCCAAGGGCTTCATGAAGAACGCCGCGCCCCTCATCACTATGCGATATGCCGAGGTGCTGCTCAACTTCGCCGAGGCCGCTTGCGGCGCCGGCCACTACGAGGAGGCTGTCAACGCGCTGCAGCAGATCAGGGCCAGAGTGGGATATACCGCTGCCAACAACTACGGACTGCCCGCAGGCATCAACGGCGACAGGGCACGCCTCTTCGCCGCCATCCTCTATGAGCGCCAGATCGAACTGGCCTACGAGGGCAACAGATATGGCGACATGCACCGGTGGATGCTCTTCGACGGCGGCGAAGGACAGGCTGCCATCAAACCCTCATGGGCGCTCACCGGATTCGGAGGCAACACCTGCAACTACCTCGGGCTCAAACCGCTCAACGGCACCAAGCGCCACCAAATCGTGCTCTACTGCCTCGACGCCTCTACCACCGACCCCACGGAAGGCAACCGCCCCGACCCCATCACTCTCGATGAGGACCTCACCAGCACCGACGGGCAGATCAACGACAAAAAAGTGCGCGAACTGGCTGAGTTCTACGAAATCTTCCTCGGAAGAAAGGATGTCAACCTCGACGGCAACGACGACGCGCTCACCATCCAATACCGGCCTACCTACTATTTCCTCGGTCTGAGGCAGAACGCCATGCAGACCAACCCCACCCTGCACCAGACAGTGGGATGGCACGACCTGGGAAGAAATGCCGACGGACTCTTCGACCCGCTCTCCGACACTCTGCCATGACACCATCCATGACAAACTTTTCCAAAGAGGGCATGCACCGCACAGTGCATGCCCTCTCTGCGTTTCTATATAGTATTATATAGCCAATATATGACACAGGAATCTGCCATGCTGACACTTTTCCGACAAAAATGGCAGTTTTGGCACACCATTTGCAGAATATACAGCAGAGCCACCCGACCTTCGGGCGCTCCATGACAAAGAATCATTAAATAATAAGGTAATATAGAAATCAAATAACAAATAAAATAGTACAACAATGGGAAAAATTATCGGAATTGACTTAGGTACAACCAACTCGTGTGTCTCCGTATTCGAAGGCAACGAGCCTGTAGTGATTGCAAACAGCGAGGGAAAACGCACCACACCGTCGGTCGTGGGATTCGTCAAAGACGGAGAGCGCAAAGTGGGCGACCCCGCAAAACGACAAGCCATCACCAACCCGCAGAACACCGTCTACAGCATCAAGCGCTTCATGGGCGAGACCTATGAGCAGAGCCGCAAAGAGGCTGAGAGAGTGCCCTTCAGGGTGGTGAACGAAGGCGGATATCCGCGTGTGGAAATCGACGGACGTAAATATACTCCGCAGGAAATCTCGGCCATGATTCTCCAGAAGATGAAGAAAACCGCCGAAGACTACCTGGGCGAAGAGGTGACCGAAGCCGTCATCACCGTGCCTGCCTACTTCAGCGACTCACAGCGCCAGGCCACCAAAGAGGCCGGACAGATCGCAGGCCTCAACGTGCGACGCATCGTCAACGAGCCTACGGCAGCTGCCCTGGCCTACGGTGTCGACAAGGCCAACAAGGACATGAAGATTGCTGTCTTCGACCTCGGCGGCGGCACCTTTGATATCTCTATCCTCGAGTTCGGCGGCGGTGTCTTCGAGGTGCTCTCCACCAACGGTGACACTCACCTCGGCGGCGACGACTTCGACCAGGTGATCATCGACTGGCTCGTGCAGGAGTTCAAGAACGACGAGGGCGCCGACCTGAAAGCCGACCCCATGGCTATGCAGCGACTCAAAGAGGCTGCCGAGAAAGCCAAGATCGAACTCTCAAGCAGCACCTCCACCGAGATCAACCTGCCCTACATCATGCCCGTGGGCGGAGTGCCCAAGCACCTGGTGAAGACGCTCACAAGAGCAAAGTTTGAGCAGCTCGCTCACAACCTCTTCCAGGCTTGCCTCGCTCCCTGCCAGAAGGCCATGGCTGATGCCAAACTCAGCACTGCTGACATCGACGAGGTCATCCTCGTGGGCGGTTCCAGCCGTATCCCCGCCGTGCAGACGCTCGTGAAGAACTACTTCGGCAAAGAGCCGTCGAAAGGTGTCAACCCCGACGAGGTGGTGGCTGTGGGTGCCAGCATCCAGGGTGCCATCCTCAACAAGGAAGGCGGCGTGGGCGACATCGTGCTGCTCGACGTCACTCCTCTGACCCTCGGCATCGAGACCCTCGGCGGTGTGATGACCAAACTCATCGAGGCCAACACCACCATCCCCTGCAA
>ODAI013038849.1_pt1 | contig 11754 bp, 12 predicted proteins | sample 1539321 | NCBI WGS metagenome assembly ODAI01 (sample SAMN02144231, study PRJEB22623) | gut metagenome | biome: sheep rumen | host: Ovis aries | place: New Zealand
TCAATGACCTCCTTGGGCATCCGCTTGATCTCCATGCCCAGGCGGAGGTTTTTCTCCACCGTCAGCCACGGCATGGAGGAGGGCTCCTGAAACACAACGGCGAGGTTGTGCTTCTTGGGATCGGCGGGCTCGTTGTCGATATACAGCTCGCCCTTGGTGGGCATGTAGATGCGGGTGAGCAGGTTGAGGAAGGTGGTCTTGCCGCAGCCGGTGGGACCGACGATGGCCGTCTTGGTGCCCGGTTCGGCATGGAAGCTGAAGCCCTCGATGAGTCGCTTGCTCTTGTCGTACGAGAAGGCCACATTGCGGATGTCCACCTTGCCGCCGCGGCTGACCAGCTCGGTGGTGGCGTCGGCAGGTTCGGGCTCGGCCTCGATGAGCTCGAAGACGCGCGCCGCACAGGCTAGTGCGTTCTGCAGCTCGGTGATGACCGACGAGATGTCGTTGAAGGGTTTCATGTACTGGTTGGCGTAGGACAGCAGCACCGTGAGGCCGCCTACCGTGAGCTGGCTCGCAAGGATGAGGCGCGCGCCCACGAGCGCCACCAGGGCATAGATCACGTTGTTGACGGCGCGCGTGGAGGGGTTGGTGAGCGAGCTGAAGAAGACTGCCCGCTGCGCGTAGCCCTGCAGCTCGTCGTTGATGGCCCTGAACTGGTCGGATGCTGCTCGCTCGTGGCCAAAGGCCTTGACGACCCGCTGGTTGCCCACCAGCTCGTTGACGAGTGCGGTCTGGCGTCCGCGCGTCTCGGTCTGCCTGCTGAACATGTCAAAGGAGCGCGCGGCAATGAAACGCGCCACCAGGAAGCTGACGGGTGTGAGCACGAGCACCATGAGCGTAATGCCCACGTTCTTGGAGAGCATGAACGCGAGGGTCACCACGATGGTGATGACGCCCGAGAAGAGCTGCGTGAAGCCCAGCAGCAGGCCGTCGGAGAGCTGATCGGTGTCGGCGATGATGCGCTGCACGACGTCGCCCGAGCTGTGCGCGTCGAGGTAGGAAAGTGGGAGTCGCTGAATCTGGCGGATGGCACGGGCGCGGATGTCCCTGACCGTGTGATAGGCCAGCCGATTGTTGACCAGATTCATGACCCACGTAGCGACCGACGAGACCACGATCAGCGCGAGCGCCTTGCCCAAGATGGCGGCGAGGGCCTGCAGGTTGACGCTCGTGGGCGAGACGATCTGATCGATGGCGTCGCCAAAAAGGATGGGCACGTATAGCTGCAACACCACGGTTAGTGCGGCCAGAAGGACGCTGGCCAGCAACAGGAGTCGGTAGCGGCCGATAAGGACTAGGACCTTAGCGAGGGTCTGGCGACTGGTGGCGCCCGAGGCGTTCTGGCTCATGCGATCACCCCCTGCACGCTGGCGAGGTCTCTGGTGCGGGGCCGTTCGTCGGGGAACTGCGAGTAGTAAATCTCCTGGTAGACGCGGCAAGAGCCCATGAGCTCGTCATGGGTGCCCACACCGGCCAGCCGGCCATCGTCGAGCACCAGGATCTGGTCGGCTTGACGCACGCTGGAGGTGCGCTGCGACACGATGAAGACGGTCATGGTGCCCGGCAGGCTAGCGATGGCGCGACGCAGGGCGAGGTCGGTGGCAAAGTCCAGCGCGCTGGCGGAGTCGTCGAGGATGAGGATCTGCGGTCGCTTGACCAAGGCGCGGGCGATGGTGAGGCGCTGACGCTGCCCGCCCGACAGGTTGCGACCACCCTGCTCGATGGAAGCGTCGAGCTGGCCGTCCTTGCCGCGCACCACCTCGGTGGCCTGAGCCGTGGCGAGTGCGTTCCAGATGTCCTGGTCGGTTGCCTCGGGGTTGCCCCATAGCAGGTTGCAGCGGATGCTGCCCTCAAAGAGCACGGCCTTCTGGGGCACGATGCCGATCTTGTCGATGAGGGCGCCCTCTGGGTAGGCACGCACGTCGATGCCGTCGACCAGCACGGTGCCCTTCGTGGCGTCGTAGAAGCGTGCGATGAGGTTGACGACGGACGTCTTGCCGCTACCCGTGCCGCCGATGATGCCGATGGTCTGCCCGCGTTGCGCCGCGAAGTCGATGTCAGTTAGCGCGGCGTCGCCCGTCTGCGAATACGAGAACGAAACGTGATCGAAGTGCACGGCCTCGCTGGTCGCAGGCAGGGTTGCAGGTAGGGCCTGGGGGTAGGCCATCGAGGGTTGCACCTCGAGCATGTCCTGCACGCGTCGAGCGCAGGCGAGCGCGCGGTTGATGGTGATGATGAGCGAGGCGAGCTTGACCAGCTCGACCACGATCTGGGCCATGTAGTTGTAGAGCGCCACCACGTCGCCCTGCTGGAGGGCGCCTACCTGTACGCGCAGTGCCCCTTGGCGGATGAGGAAGATGGTGGCCACGTTGATGATGAGGTAGGTGGCGGGGTTCATGAGGGCTGACAGGCGTCCCACGTGCTCGTTCATGTGGGTGAGGGCATCGTTGCGGCGGTCGAACTCGTCGATCTCGGCCTGCTCCTTGCAGAAGGCCCGAATGACGCGTACGCCGGTGAGGTTCTCGCGCGTCATGCCCAGCAGCTGGTCCAGGGCCTGCTGCACCTGGGCAAAGAGCGGGATGCTGGCCAGCATGATGCCAAAGACCACGAGCGACAGCAGCGGTATGGCCACGGCAAAGAGCAGAGCGCTGGGCACGTCGATGGCAAAGGCGCAGACCATGGCACCAAACACGATGAAGGGGCTGCGCAGCAGCAGGCGCAGCGCCAGGTTGAGTCCGTTCTGGATCTGGTTGATATCGCTGGTCATACGGGTGATGAGGGTATCGGTGCCCAGGGTGTCCAGCTCGCGGTACGAGAGACTCTGGATGTGGTCGAAGAGCGCCTGACGCAGCTTGGTGGCAAAACCCACGCTGGCCTTTGCGGCCATCCACTGTGCCGCGAACGAGAAGCCCATGCCCAGTACGGCCAGCCCGATGAGCAGCGCAAAGCGTCCCCAGATGAGGCCTTGGTCCGCATGGGCGATACCCTCGTCGATGATGGCGGCCACCACCAGGGGCACGAGCAGGTCCATGAGTGACTCCGCCAGCTTGAGCAGCGGTGCCAGGACGCTTTCGCGCCGGTAGTCGCGCAGGTAGACAAGGAGGTCTCTCACATGCGGTCCTTTTGGTCGGGGCGACGGGAGCATTCACCACTGTATCAAATGGGGTGGCCGGGAGCGTTCACTTGTCCCGTCACGTCGCTGCGTTACACTCGTGAGGTTGTGAAGTCACTTCTGGGAGGATCCATGGCACAGGTACTCGAGGCGCTCATGCTGCTGAGCTTTGGTCTGTCGTGGCCCATCAATGCACTCAACGCCTGGAAGGCACGCACAGCGCGGGGCACTTCGCCCGCGTTTCTGGCGCTCATCACCTTTGGCTATGTGGCGGGCATTGCGTCCAAGTTCGTGGGGCACAACATCACCTGGGTCTTGGGCGTGTACCTCTTCAATCTGGTGGCGCTCATTGCAAATGACCTCATCTATCTGCGCAATCTGCGTCTCGACGCGCGGGGTTAAGGGGGAGTCATGAGCTGTGGCGCTGCAGTGAGCGAGGGCTACGTGCCCTTTGGAGAGTTTGAGACCTATTGGCGCGTGGTGGGAGACGTGCACTCAGGCAAGTCACCGCTGCTCCTGCTGCATGGAGGCCCCGGCTCCACGCACAACTACTTCGAGGTGCTCGACTGCCTTGCGCAGCAGACGGGTCGTGCCGTGGTGAGCTACGATCAGCTGGGCTGCGGCAACTCGTACGTGGAGGGGCGGCCGGATCTCTGGACGGCACAGACGTGGGTGAGCGAGCTTGAGAACCTGCGCGAGGCGCTGGGCCTGGGCCGGGTGCACCTGCTTGGGCAATCGTGGGGTGGCATGCTGGCCATCACCTACCTGATCGAATGCGCACCCGCGGGCATCTGCTCGGTTGTGCTCTCGTCCACGCTGCCAGACTCGCAGCTGTGGGGGCGTGAGCAGCATCGCATGGCGCGCCAGTTGCCAGCGGAGGAGTGGGAGGCTCTGGCCGCTGCCGAGCGGACTGGCGTCTTTGCGGGCGAGGCCTACGAGCAGGCGGTGAATCACTTCATGCAGCTGCACTGCGCCGACCTGGCGTTTGGCGAGGACGCGCCCGAGTGCCTGAGGCGTCCCAAGCGCTCGGGCCACGAGGCGTATGTCACCGCTTGGGGTCCCAACGAGCTGACGCCGACGGGCACGCTGTCACAGTGGAGCTACACCGACCGTCTGGGCGAGATCGAGGCTCCTGCGCTCGTCATCAGCGGTACCGACGACCTCTGTACGCCACTCATCGCCAAGACCATGTACGACCGCCTGCCCCATGCTCGCTGGGAGCTGATGGAAGGCTGCCGCCACATGTGCTACGTGGACGCGCATGACCGCTACTGCGAGCTGGTGGCCGATTGGATGGCCGCGCACGACGCGTAGCGTCTTCCGTGCGCGAAGCGGGTACCGTTAGAACAGCGTGCCCTTGAAGCAGACCATGGGGCAGTTGTGGTCGTAGTCCCAGCTATGGTGGGCATCGCCGCGACAGAAGCGCACGTGCTCGCAGCGGCGGCATTCGGAGCACGAGTCCGAGAGGTCACGCCTAAAGAGCTCGAAGCGACCCTCCCACACGTCACGCAAGCGCTCCGTTCGGACGTTGCCCTGGATGGTCTCGGGCCGCCGCTCGATGTCCAAGCAGGCGCCGATGTCGCCATTGGCCATGACCGATGCGGTGTAGACGCCCGCGTTGCAGAGCCAGTACCACTCACGCACTTCGGCCTCGTACTCGAGGCCCAGGTAATGGCTGCAACCGTACTCCAGCGGATAGCCCGCGGCGCGCTTCTCGCGGATGAAGTCGAAGAGCCGTACGTAGTCGTCGTGCGTGAGCATGAGGTCGGGATGCAGCAGGGCACGTCCGATGGGCTCGAGGTTGATGACGCGCCACGAGTCGATGTCGATGCCATCCATGATGGCAAAGAGCTCGTCGAGCTCTTCGATGTTGGCGTGGTTGACCACCGTGGTCACCTGCACCGCGTGAAAGGCGCCCACGTCCAACAGGTTCTGGATGCCCGCCATAGCGCGGTCGTAGCCACCGGCCAGCCCGCGCAGGCGGTCGTGGGTCTCGCGCAGGCCGTCGATTGAGACCGAGATGGTGCCCATCCCCACCTCGGCCAGCCGACATGCCACCTCGGGCGTGATGAGCGTGGCGTTGCTCGTCATGCCCCAACGGAATCCCTGCGCGTGCGCGTGGCCCATGATGTCAAAGAAGTCGCGGTTGAGCAGCGGCTCTCCTCCGGTGATGCAAAGCTGGATGCGCCTAGTGCCAAAGTCGGCCTTCACCTGGTCGAGGAGGGAGAGCCACTCCTCGCGCGAGAGCTCGTCGCCGCGTGCCGCCGTGCACGAGCTGCCGCAGTGGAAGCAGCGTTCGTTGCACTGCAGGGTGAGCTCGAAGAAGAGCTTGCGCAGCTCGGGGGCACGGTAGAGCGTTCGGGTATAGTCGGCCAGCTGGTTGAGGTGGCTGGCCTTGACGTCTTGGATGCGCATCAGTCGTCTTCGGATTGCCCATAGTCGTTGATGAGCATGTTGTCGTCTGGGTCGACGTCTTCGGGTGGACCGTAGACGTCGACGAGCTCGTTCTCCGCGGGATCGAAGGTCGTGCTTTCGCTTGAGGTGCTACCACTTTCCTCGGAGTCGTCCGGCTCGTAGTCTTCGGGTGGGCCATAGACCGTCTCGAGCTCGTTCTCGTCGGGGTCGTAGTCGTCGGGTGGCGGGCCATACACGCAGACCGGCTTGTTGCAGCTGGGAATGAACGCCGCTGCAGCGCCGAGTGCGGCAAGAATGCCCGCAGCCGTGAACTGCCTGCGCGTGAGTTTCTTCATGGTGTCCCCCAACCCGGTTCCTACTTTGATGATACCGCACTGGCGCATGGGCCCGTACGCCTTTGCGACAAGTGTGGGCAGGCAAGAACCCGTGTGGTGAGGGAGGCGCCTTCCTCTTGCCGCGGACGTTCGAATTGCACCTAAGGCTTGGGGCGAGAAGAGCACCTCTTCCCCCCAAGCCTTAGGTGCGTCTGGTTGTCTCGCGTTGGCCTACTCGTAGCCTCGCGCGAGGTCGGCTACGATGTCGGCGCAGCTGTCGATGGAGCGGATGAGCGAGGTCACGCTGCTGCCCGAGTTGACGCCAGCGTCCAGGTTGCCCTTGAGCTCGCTCTGGTAGTAGCTGCCCTGGTCGGATGCCCAAGGCACGCAACCAACAGACCGAGCAAGCCATCCGCTCTGCCGCGTGGCGCCTCTTCTTTGACCGGGGCTTTGCGGCCACCTCGTACACCGACCTTGCCGAGGCCTCCGGTGTCTCGCGGTCGCTTGTGCAGCGCTACGTCCCCAAGAAGGAGCTGCTGGTGGGGTGGTGCGTGGCCGAGATCCGCCGAGCGGCGACAGAGGTCTGCGACGAGGCGTACCCTCAGCGGCTGGGACCTCTCGAGCGCCTGTACCTGCGTGGCCAGGCCAGCATTGCTGCCTACTTTGCCTGCGAGGGCATCGGACGGTTGATGCTCGATGTGCTTTCGAGCCGCGAGCTGACGCAGCAGACCATTGTCGAGGGCTTCCGCTGGACCGTCGAACATACCCTGCCCGATCGCCCCGAACTGCATGACATCGACGAGCCCGACGAGATTGTCATGGCTACGGGCGGCCTGTACGAGCTTGTCTACGTGTACCTCCTCAAGGGCCGTACGCCCGACGTGGCGGCCGTGACGCTGCCGAGCGTGCAGACGTTTGGCAGGGTGTTTGGCGTGCCAGAGCCCGCAGAGGGGCTGGAGGCCTACGCGATTGCCCCCGACGAGCTGCAAGATCTTGCCCAGCGAGCGATCGGGCGCATCGCCTGGTAACGCATCCACCGCCCCTCGTATGCTTCGCTTCGGAGTTGTCTCAAGGGTTCCGTTGGGCATACACTAGGGCGACCAAGGGAGTTTTACGGATGCATGCCAAGAGGGGAGGGTGGCTCGGGTGGAGGGCCTGATGGACGAGCCGAGGCTTCGGCGGTATCGCGACATGCTCTCCACCAGCGGGCTTGCCATTATCGTCTTTGGCCTATGGGATATGGCCAAAGCGTTCCTAGCGTCCGTCTATGGCTCGAGCCTTCGCGTCAATGGTGGACAACTCTCCGCGGAGGTGGAATCTACCCTCAGAGCCCTGAGAGATAGCCACAGGACCTTTCTGGTCATCGCTCTCTCGGTCGTCCTGCTCTTTGTTCTGCTTGCGGGCGTGCTGCGCTTCTATGTGGGCCTGTGTGCCCATGCCGAGGCGCGTGGCAAGCGGAAGAGCTGGGCGTACGTGATCATTGCGGGGGTCATGGCAGCAATGAGCGCAACGCTCGTCGTCATGGGCCTCCTTGCTGCGGGAAGCACGGACAATGCTCTGGGCTTCCTTGCCGCGGGACTCATCGAACTCACGTCGCTTCTCGCATACGTTGACCTCATCCGCTCTGCCGTCGTGGTCAAGCGGCTCACGAGACGCCAGCGGCAAGGGCGGTGAGATGCCATGCAGGAGGACTTCCACTACTACGCGACCTATTGCGCCGCCCATCTTGCAGGCCATTCGCCGCGGGAGAGCCGCGAGATCAGTTACTGCGCGCAGCTCGTGGACCTCTGCTCAAAGACCTTCCTCAAGGTGCTCGGTGCGCCGCGTGCGGCGGCAACAACGCAGCTGCAGCTCGAGCTCATGGACGCGCGCACCGACATCGTGGGCTTGCAGGACATCACACGCATATGGTCGTCGTTCCACTTCCTGCCCCGCGACCTCGGCGCCGACCCCGGCAGGGGAGGCAAGCGGTACCAGCACAAGTACCAGCTCATTTGCGGCCCCAACGGGGAGCTCCTCGCAGATACGGTGGAGCTTGCGCGTGGTCATGGCGTGCAGGCCACGGGCCTTGCGATGCACGTGCTGGCCGATACCTGGGCACACCAGCACTTTGCTGGAACGCCCTCGCTGGTGATCAACAACGTCAGCCGCTCCTTCCGGGAGGTGCTCGGCGAGGGCGAGACGGCGCGCGAGCGTGCCGTGACCTTCCGCCACAATCCCTCGGCGGCGGACGACTTGGAGCGCGGGCTCTATGCCAACAGCGTCTACCAGCAGGACGAGGACTCGATTATGAACTTGGGGCATGGTCGTGCCGGGCATCTGCCCGACTACAGCTTTGCTCGCTATCGCTATCTACCCGCCTGGGCAGGCTACGAGGAGGTCCTCAAAGACAACCCCTCGGACTATTGGCATGCCTTTTGCCAAATGGTCTATGCAATGCGCTGCCTGCGCACGGGCGAGCCGTTTGCGGTGGGGTGCTACGACGTTGATGCAGTGGGTGCGTGGGAGCGTGACATTCGCGCCATCCTTGCCAAGCGGCAGCTTGATTCTTGCGCCGACTGGCGTGCGTTGGGCGAGCGTATGGTAGGTGTTGTGCTCGACCCGTTTGACCTGCAGGAATACCAACAGGAGTATATGGAGGCCCAGGGACGGGCAAAGGACGAGACCTTTTTGGGCAGGTTCTTTGTCGCGGCTCTTGCCCAAAAGAGCATGATCACCAACCGCATCTTCCAGACGGGAAGCCTCTTGGCAGGTATCTCGCTCGACTATGAGGAGACGGGCTTCGGCGGCATCAGGGACTACATTCGTCTGGTGCAGCGCGTGGGCGAGGAGGTGTTCCATGAGTAAAGCGCAGCGCATCAGGGAGGTGCTCATCGGCCTGATTGGCATCGCATGCGCCATTGCCATGGTGACGAGGCCCGAGTTTGGCTACACGCTGGTCATGATATTCATGAGCCTCTCGCTTACGGTGAGCGGTCTGGAGAGAATCGTCTACTACCTCACGATGGCGCGCCATATGGTGGGTGGGAAATCGGTTCTCTATACGGGCGTCCTGCTGTTTGACATGGGGGTCTTTGCGGGTAGTCTGACAAAGACACCGCAGTCGCTCATCATGATGTATCTGCTGGGCTGCCACTTGCTTTCTGGCGTGGTGTCGATCATGCGGGCGCGCGAGCAGCGCAGCCTCGAGGCTCCTTGGAAGCTGACGCTCGCCGAAGGTGTTGCCAACGTGCTGGTGGCGATGTCCTGCGTCATCTTCTTGCGCTCGACAGCAACGGTCGTCTACATCTATGGGGCAGGCCTCATCTACTCCGCATGTCTGCGCATTGCGACGGCCTTCCAGCGCACCTCGATCGTCTACATCGCGTAAGCTGGCAGCGGGTTTGCGTCTCGATGCGGCAGCGCACGTCTGGTGCAAAACCGCGTACCAGTGCATGATTACAGCGCCGCCAGTCACAACGCTATGATGAGGAGAAACGCGTGCGACAAGGAGGCTCCCATGGGATACGCGCTGGTCAACGGGCATGTGCTGGACGGTACACTGGACGAGGGCGGTCAGATGGCCGTGCACGACGGCTGGGCCGTCATTGTGGATGGCGACCGTATAGCTGCGGTTGGCGAGCTCTCTACGGCAGACCTCGTGGGGCATGAGGTCATCGACCTTGGTGGCGCCTACGTGATGCCCGGACTCGTCAACCTGCACGCGCATCTGCCGGCCACGGGCAAGCCACCCAAGGCCAACGCCAAGCCCGTCGACTACAAGCGCCTCTTTGACACCCTCTCCAAGGTGCCGCCCGTGTTGGCGTACTTTATGGCCATGGAGAAGGGCTCGGCCAAGAACCAGCTGCTCTCAGGCGTGACCACGCTGCGCACGGTGGGTGGCGTGATGGACCACGACGGCCAGATTCGCGACCAGGTCGATGCGGGCAAGGCGGTGGGTCCGCGCATGCTGGTGTGCAACACAGGCGTAAGCGTGCCCGGTGGCCACTTTGCCGGCTCGCTTGCCACCGAAGCCGCCTCGCCCGAGGAGGCGGCCGAGCATGTGCGCCAGATTGCCGCGACCAATCCCGACTGGATCAAGCTCATGATCACCGGTGGCGTGATGGATGCCAGCGAGGAGGGCGAGCCGGGTGTGCTGCGTATGCCGCCCGAGGTGGTGCGTGCTGCCTGCGACCAAGCTCATGAGCTGGGCTTCAAGGTCTGTGCCCATGTCGAGAGTCCCGAGGGTGTGCGCGTGGCACTGGAGAATGGCGTGGATACCATCGAACACGGCGCTACGCCTGACGAGCACATCCTCGAGCTCTTCCGCGAGCGGGGAGCGGCGGACGTGTGCACCATCAGCCCTGCGCTGCCTTACGCGGTGATGCCCACGAGCGAGAGCCATGCGCCCGAGATCGCCAAGGCCAACGGCAAGGTGGTCATGGACGGCATCATCGCGTGCGCCAAGGCTTGCCTGGCGGCGGGCATCCCGGTTGGCTTGGGAACCGACAGCGGCTGTCCCTTCATCACGCACTACGACATGTGGCGCGAGGTCTACTACTTTGCCAAGTACTGCGACGTGACGCCGGCGTTTGCCCTGCATACGGCCACACTCGTCAATGCGCGAATCCTGGGGCTTGAAGGCGAGACGGGCAGTCTCGAGGCAGGCAAGGCGGCTGACCTCATCGTGTGCGAGGGCAACCCGCTTGAGGACCTCACGTGTCTGCGCAGCCTGCGGTATGTGATGTGCCGCGGGAAGATGACCAAGAGCCCCCGTCCACGGCGCCAGCCAAAAGTGGACCGCGCGCTTGACCGCCACCTCTGACCACAGGGTGTATCGAACCATATTTAAGCATGGGAACATACAGTAAAAATAGAACTGGTTGTGGTGAGTTCAAAGGGAGTCCCATGCGTACGATGGCCGAGAAGACGGAGCGTCAGGACACGTGTGTCGAGTCTATGCGAGAGGCGGCCATGGGTGATCTACGCGTGAAGGTTACGCGCAGGCACTTCATACAGGGCCTCGGTCTGCTGAGCACCTCTGCAGCGCTGGCTGCCTGCGCGCAACCTGGGGGAGAGCAGGCTTCGAGTGATGCCAAGCCCGATCCGCTGTTCGTCATCATCCATACCAACGACACCCACGGGCACGACGTGGAGGTTGAGGCGACCGAGGATGCCGACGGCAACTTCTCGATGGCTGCCCTACTCGAACGACCTTGCCGTGCTCAAGCTGACCGGCGCGCAGCTGCTCGAGGCGCTCGAGGCCGCCACCCAGGGCATCGGGCAGGGCAGTGCGCTGGGGGCATTCCCGCAGGTATCGGGCATCACCTTCACCCTCGACGCGTCGGTGCCCTATGAGGAGGGGCCCATCTATCCCGATTCGACCGTCATCTCTCCTGCCACCCCGGGTGCGCGCGTGCGGATCGACGACGGGGGCGGGCGTGGGTTCTCGCTGGACGAGACCTATACGCTGGCTACTGTCAGCTTCCTGTGCGAGGGCGGCGACACCTACTATGTGTTCAAGGAAGCGTCGGACGCTGAGCAACCCGTGACCTTTGGCTATGACTTCGAGGCCTTTGCCAGCTACCTTGTGGAGGCGTGCGGTCACACGGTGCCCGAGCAGTACGCCGAGCCGCAGGGCCGCATCACCATACTGGGATGAGCTCTCCTGCGAGGAGCTCGAGGGCTTCGCGGGCGGTTGGGGCTGCCGCTGCAACGGCGGCTACTCTTACAAGAGGACGTAGAATCTTGCGTAGCTCTTATCGGCATCCAGGGGATTGGACACGTCATGATTGTCTCTGCACTTGCAAACGCCTCATTTGACGACGTCACTGCCGCACGCCTCGCGCACGCGCTCGAGTGGATCGCCCAGACCGACATGGCCTCCCTCGAGGTGGGCCGCCAGGACATCGCGGGCGACGAGATCTACGCCAA
>ODAI010141213.1_pt1 | contig 11753 bp, 7 predicted proteins | sample 1539321 | NCBI WGS metagenome assembly ODAI01 (sample SAMN02144231, study PRJEB22623) | gut metagenome | biome: sheep rumen | host: Ovis aries | place: New Zealand
GCAACTATCACATGTACAGCAGTCGACGGAAGTGGTGTATTTGCAAAATGCGAGATAGAAGTAAAGAAGGCATTCACTCCAGCAACAAGTGTTTCTATCAGTAATACACAGTTAAGCATGGAAGCTAACCAGACAAAGACTCTTACCGCACACGTCAATTCAGGAGCAACATTCACTGGAATCATTTGGCTTTCTGATAACGAGGATGTAGCAACAGTAGAAGATGGCAAGGTTACTGCTAAAGCTGCTGGCGAGGCAACTATCACAGCTATTTCTGAAGATGGCGCAGCACGTGCGAAGTGTAAAGTTACTGTCACATACGGCGAATACACTTTGACCGACGGATCAGACTATACAGGAAATGAAGACTATTTCGTCAAGAAGCTTATATACTCACGCACATACAAAACCAGGAACTGGCAGACATTATACCTCCCATTCGACATTTCCTACAATGACATAAAGGACAATTTTGATGTTGCATGGCTGAACAACGTACATCAGTTTGACGATGACGACAATGGCACTATTGATCGCACTCTCATTGAGGCTATAAAAATGTCTGCAGGCAAAACAATCAAAGCTAACACACCATGCATTATCAGAGCAAAGGTGGCAGATGCCGATCACAAGCAGAACATTGTCGTTAATAACGCTATTCTCAGAAAAGCTGAACACAAAGCAGTTGACTGCTCTTCTGTTTCTACGAAATATATATTCTACGGCACATACAAAGCAATGTCTGGCGCTGAATTGGTAGCAGGAAATTACTATGTGTTGACAAGTGGCGGCTTCAGAGAGGCTAGAACAAGCGACAACGTAAATGCCTACAGATGGTATTTCGACATCAAGGATAGAGATGCTGAAAGCAAGTTCGCAAATAGCAAGATTTCAATCATTTGTATTGATGAAGACGAAGCAAATGGCGAGGCTACAGGCATTGAAACCATAGCCAACGACTCTGAAGAAGTTATTGCAATCTACGATATCAATGGCAGAAAGCAAAATGAGTTTGCAAAGGGTATCAACATTGTGAAATACTCAGATGGCTCAACCAAGAAAATTATAAAATAACATCTATATGAAAAAAGTATATTTTTCACCAGAGATAAAAGTCGCAACCTTAAGATATGCCCACAAAATTCTCGAGAGTTCATGGCTCGGAGAGGGAGATGGTGAGGTTGAGGCAAAAGGCTTCTACGGAAGCTGGGAATTTGAAGATGATGATGAATAAGTATTTTTATATAGCGAAAAAGAGGAAAGCGAGTCTTTCCTCTTTTTTGCTTTATTCATAATTCAAAGCACACAATATTTAAAGTCTTCATTACTTTCTTTCCTGAATTTCTATTTTTTTTGTTAATTTCTTCTTTTTTTTCGATAAAAATTTGGTCATTTCGTAGGAAATTACTAATTTTGTACCGATTTATATAGTTACCGAACTCAAAAGAGGGAGGAAAACGGAAACATTCATTATAAATGATATAAACAAAAAAACATATAACAATATGAAAAAAAGACTATTACTTTTTGCTGCAGTTCTTACTGCAAGTGCAAACTTTATGTTTGCAGAGGAAAAGACCGTACAAGACAGTAACGGTAACACATTCATTTATGACAACAAGAATGATGTTGTTGCAGGTTCGTATGCTGGAGATACTATTTATGCCAATACAGCATCATTTGACATCATCTCAGCTCAGTACAAGATAACACTAAAAAGTGACCAGAGATATCAGGTTAATAATTGCGATATCAAATACAACGTAAAATTGGCAGGCATCTCTGAACCTCCAAGTACAATTGAACAGTTCACAGAACGCCTTAATAGCAATTTTACAAAGTACGATGTTGTAATTTTTGAAAATACAATATCTTCAGAGATTCTTGATGAAGATGATAATTTGATTGGATATGCCAAGAAAGATGGAGCTGACTACAACAGATATGTAGTGGCATGTGATAGAGCAAAAGTCATTGATGGATCCGTCATATATAAAGGTAGCGAACTTCTTAGTGGAGCATACAAAGGAAAGGTTGTTAAAGTTGACTTTGATGATGTTGCTGTTTGTTCAGACCTTTATTATGCAAGAACCAGTAAGACTGGTAAATTCATGCCAATTCTCAATGTTGACGGCGACTACGCAACAGGTGTGACATATAGCAACTCTTTCGTTACATATAATCCTGTAGGAATTGCTGATGGCACCGCATCATACACAGTTGATGGAGATGGTAAAGTTGGCTATGTACATGGTGTTGTAGATGACGGCAAGGTTGAGGAAATCTTGTCTAACACCAATTACACATACCTTAACTATGACTTCACAGATGTCAGCATTCTCGGTTCTGTAGCTACAGACATTATCGACAACAGAATTGCATATTTTAATAAGAATACTGATGTTACAGGTCAGAATATCGTTGTAGGTACAACTTGTGAGAGCTATGTTATAGCAGACAATGGCCAGGAGATTTTCGTAAACAAATCATTTGCTGCCGAAGAATCTCAGTACAAGCGTACATTCTCACCTGATTCATACGGAACAATCGTGCTTCCATTCACAGTTTCCGGTACAGGCAACATATTCGTAAAGCAGGCAAAATTGACAGGATACGTTCCTAGCCCTGATAATGAGTCATCAATCACCAACAAGTTGACATTCACAAGCACAGAAGCAATAGCTCCTAACACACCTTATTTATATAAGACTCTTGGTACTGTTAGTGGTGAATCTATATTCTTTGGCGACACAAATGGTACTGTTAAGGCTACAGAAGAGGCAAAGAGTGCTAACTTCAATGGTGCTCAGTTTGTTGGAACATTCGAGGGACTTTCTGCAGAAGAAGCAAGCAATGTCTATGTTGTAGGCATGGTTGGAGGTGTTGGCAAGATTGGTAAGACCAAAAAGGCATTGAAGCCAGGCCGTTGCTACTTCACATATGAAAGCACTAACAATGCTAAGGAGATGGAGAATGTAACTATCGAGATTATCGACGAGGACGGCTCAATTGAGACTATTGATGTTGACAAGACTGTTACTGCTATCGACGGTGTTGTAAACGGTGAAGTTGTTTCTGTTCAGTACATCTCAGCTAATGGTCAGATTTCAAACGAGCCATTCAACGGTATTAATCTCGTCAAGAAGACATTCGAAGACGGTTCTGTTGAGACATCTAAAGTAGTATTTTAATAAAAAGGAGGATTGAAAATTATGAAGAAAGAATATAAAGCACCATACTTCCGTGCAAGATATATGACTGCTATCGAGCCACTCATGGTTAGCAGAATCACCGATACTGACACCGGTTTCGAAGGCGGTTTTGATAATGATGAAGAGGACTTAGACGGCGAATAAAAATTAGCCTTCTTACATAATACGAAAAGATGAACGAGACAATCTGTTGTTCTCGTTCATCTTTTTTTTATTTTATTTTGAAATCTCAGTTTTATTGATTAATTTTGCATCTGGAATTGTATTCCGAAAATTATATTTAATCAATGGGAAAAGGTAAACTTGCAAAGTTCGCAGACATGGAACGCTATGAAAATGTGTTCCAATATCCATTCTCTGTGGTGGATAATGTTCCTTTCGAAATGAAAGGCCACTGGAGAGATCAATATTTTCACAACAATAACCCTATCGTACTCGAACTGGGGTGCGGTAAAGGTGAATATACCGTTGAACTGGCTCAACTATATCCTGATGTGAACTTCATAGGCGTTGATATAAAAGGAGCACGTATGTGGACAGGAGCAACAAAGGCTCTCGATGCAGGACTAAAGAACGTTGCATTTCTTCGAACTAACATCGAGATTATAGACCGTTTCTTTTCAAAAGATGAGGTTCAGGAGATTTGGCTCACCTTCTCTGACCCTCAAATGAAGAACGTACACAAGCGTCTTACCTCAACCTTTTTCCTTGAACGATACCGTCATTTCCTTGTAGATAATGGTATCATACATCTAAAGACAGATTCTAACTTTCTGTTCACTTACACCACTTATATGGTGGAGCATAATGAACTGCCAGTTCTCTTCCGTACAACAGACCTCTACCACACAGAGGGCATTGACGATGAGACAAAGAAAATACTATCAATACAGACCTATTACGAGTCAATGTGGATTGAGCGCGGACTTAACATAAAATACATGAAGTTCCTTCTTCCACACGAGAAGCAGCTCACAGAGTCTGAAAAAGAAATAGAGTTAGACGACTACCGTTCTTATCATCGCGATAAAAGAAGCAGTTTAGATACAGCCAAGTAATGATTGTTTGCATAGCCGAGAAACCGAGCGTAGCTCGTGATATTGCCAATGTACTTGGAGCAACAAACTCTAAGCAAGGGTACATTGAGGGCAATGGATATCAGGTGACATGGACATTCGGTCACCTGTGCGAGCTAAAGGAACCCGATGACTATACTCCCATGTGGAAAAGATGGTCATTGGGGGCATTGCCTATGATACCACAGCGCTTCGGAATAAAACTGAAAGACGACCAAGGTATCAAAGCTCAGTTTGCTACCATAGAAAAACTGATGCAAGAGGCAGATTCCATAATAAACTGTGGTGATGCCGGACAGGAGGGAGAGCTTATCCAACGCTGGGTGATGCAAAAGGCTGGGGCTAAATGTCCTGTGAAGAGACTTTGGATTTCATCACTTACAGAAGAGGCTATACGTGAAGGCTTTCAGACGCTAAAGGATCAGCAGGAATACGAGCCTCTGTATCTTGCAGGACTTTCACGCGCAATTGGCGACTGGCTACTTGGCATGAATGCCACCCGTCTCTACACGTTGAAATACCGTCCACAAGGCCGTACAAATCAGGTACTTTCCATAGGAAGGGTACAAACCCCTACCCTTGCGATGATTGTCAACCGCCAAAAGGAAATTGAGAACTTTGAACCTCGCCAGTCATGGGTGCTCTCCACTCTATACAAGGATTCAAAGTTTACTGCCATCGCCCACGACGAAGAGGCAGAGGCAGAGGATGCTGCCGAAGTTGCCGAAGCCGCAAAAAACGGGAAGACTCAGAAATCAAAAGGTCCTATTTTCCGTCAGATAGAATATACAACCGAAGAAGAAGGAAAGAAGGTTCTTGAAGCCATCAAGGACAACGATTTCCATATTGTTGACATCACAAAGCGCAAGGGTACCGAGGCACCTCCACGCCTTTACGACCTTACATCTCTTCAGGTGGATTGTAATAAGAAGTTTGGATATTCAGCCGACCAGACACTTCAACTCATACAGTCACTCTACGAGAAAAAATTCACTACATACCCACGTGTAGATACCACGTTCCTTTCTGATGACATCTATCCAAAATGTCCTCAAACCATGAACGGATTGTATAAGACACAGTTTAGCGGAGTAGCTCCTTATGCAGAACTCGTGAAAGCCATTGGTGGCAAGCCATTGAAGAAGAGCAAAAAGGTGTTCGACTCTTCAAAGGTAACAGATCACCATGCTATTATCCCGACAGGAGTACCTCCACAGGGATTGACAGACATGGAGCGAAATGTCTTCGACCTTGTGGCAAGAGCCTTCATCGCTGCTTTCTATCCAGACTTGAAGTTTGAGACAACAACTATTCTCGGAAGAGTGGCACTTACACAAGAGGCAGAAGCCTCAGGAACTGAAGCAGAAGCCCTTAATGATGATAATAGCGTGCTTTTCAGAACCTCTGTTCGTATTGTAACGGATGAAGGCTGGAAGGTTGTTTTCAAGAAGGACAACGCGATTGCGGATTCTGACAACGACAACGAGGAAGAGGATAACACATCTTCAAACGTGACCTTTACAAAGGGCGAGAAAGGTCCGCATACCCCTTCTCTTTCTGAGAAATGGACACAGCCGCCAAAGCCTTACACAGAGGCAACCTTGCTTCGTGCTATGGAAACGGCAGGTAAGTTCGTAGATAATGATGAACTGCGAGACGCTATGAAGGAGAACGGCATAGGTCGCCCTTCTACCCGTGCAGCTATCATAGAAACGCTCTTCAAACGCCATTACATAAGGAAAGAGCGTAAGACCCTCGTAGCAACTCCTACTGGTATAGAATTGATAGATCTGATACACGAGGATGTGCTGAAAAGCCCGGAACTTACAGGTATCTGGGAAAAGAAGCTACGCGATATTGAGCATAGACAATATGATGCCAGTATGTTCATTTCCGAACTCAAGGAGCAGATTACAAGTATTGTAAATCAGGTACTTGCAGACAACACCAACCGTAGAGTTACAGTTGTAGATCCGGAAGAAGAGAAGAAGAAGACCAGAAAGCCTTCAGCAAAGAAGGAAACAAAGAAAGCATCTCCAGAGACTTCCAACGCTCCTGCATCTTCCCTACGCTCAAATGCCGAGAATGTTCCCACAATATGCCCTCTATGTGGAAAAGGAACTATCATAAAAGGCAAGACAGCATACGGCTGCTCAGAATGGAAGAATGGCTGTACATACAGAAAGCCGTTTGCATAACGTATCCTGTTCCGAAGCAAGAACGCTATTCCTTCGCTATAACTCCTAACCAAACTCGATGAACCTCCGCTTTTTCTCTTATATAGAATAAGAGCTTCATCGAGTTTGGTACGGAGGAACAAGGGAGGATAAGCGGAAGAAGAACAAAGGTACTAACAAGACTTTGTTGTGAAACAATTCAGAACCAACTGCTTTTAATGCAGATTTCAAGAAAAAGTATCACAAAATAAGACAAAATCTGAATTTTCATAGACTTTTTGGGAAACTTATGGTTACACATTGTTTTTCTTGACGCTTGTCAAAGAAACATTGTTAACCTACATAAATTAACTATAATTATTTGCCTATTATGGATTCTCAGCATAATTTTGTATCCAAATTCGAAAAAACATAAAACAAAAATGAGGGTAATCCGAAAACCTCAATATTCAGGATAGAGTAGGAATAACACAAAATTAAGCAACTAAAAAATTATGAAGAAATTTTTTGCAATCGCTATTCTCGCAGTAGCATCTCTTACAGCAAACGCACAAGCTTGGCTTGGTGGTTCTTTCAATTTCAACTGGGAAAAAGGCAAGTGGGATGGTGCCAAGGTAACAACTTCATGGAAAATTGCTCCAGAGATTGGCTACAACATCAACGAGAACTGGGCAATAGCAGGTAAAATCGCTGTAGGTGGCGAATCACGCTACAAAGAAGAACATGGAGCTCTTGTAGAAAAATCAGTAACAACATTTACTGTTAGCCCATATGCTCGCTACACATTCGCTCAGATAGACGACCTCTCATTCTTCGTTGATGGTGGTATTCACTTCACATCTTACGGCAAGGACAATGGTAGCTCATTCGGTATTGGCATTCAGCCTGGTCTTGCATACAAGGTTGCAGATGGTGTAACCCTCGCTGCTAAATTCGGTTACTTCGGTTGGAAAACATACGACAAGGAAGCTGGTAACAAAGATCAGTTTGGTCTTGGTGTAGATGGCAACAATCTTGAGTTCGGTATTTATTTCGACCTCTAAAAATCAGAACATAATAAAAAACTATACATGGCTTGCGACTTCGGTTGCAAGCCTTTTTTCGTGCTTTAATCTCTTTTCACTAATAAGATTTGGAAATCTCCATTTTTATCATTATCTTTGCATTCTAAAAAGAAAACATTTTTGAACAAAATATAGCAATGAATTTATACCCAAAACTTATAACAGACGCACTTGCAACCGTCATCTATGCCGGCACGAAGAAGAACCTTATAGAATCAGGAATGCTTGCCGACACTCCAAGCATCAACGGCAATAGCGTGACGATTGTCCTTATATTCCCACGTGAAACCGATCCTTTCCTTAAATCAACAGTTAAGGCAGCAGAAGCCGCCATACACTATCACGTTGGCAAAGATGTTGAGGTAAATATCAAATTAGAGTACAAATCTGCCCCACGTCCTGAGGTAGAGGATTTACTTCCCGGTGTTAAGAATATCATCGCAGTAAGTTCAGGTAAGGGTGGCGTTGGCAAGAGCACGGTATCTGCCAATCTCGCCATTGCTTTAGCACGTCTCGGATATAGGGTAGGACTTCTCGATACTGACATTTTCGGCCCAAGTATGCCAAAGATGTTCAATGTGGAGAGCGAGCGACCATACGCTATTGAGAAAGACGGTCGTCAGCTTATTGTTCCTGTTGAGAAATACGGAGTTAAACTTCTTTCTATAGGTTTCTTCGTAGGTAAAGACACAGCAACCCTTTGGAGAGGCGGTATGGCTTGTTCAGCCTTAAAGCAATTGATTGCAGATGCTGATTGGGGCGAACTCGACTATTTCATTCTCGACACCCCTCCAGGCACAAGCGACATCCACCTTACCCTACTCCAAACTCTCCCTATCACAGGCGCAGTTATTGTAAGTACCCCTCAGCAGGTTGCATTGGCAGATGCCCGTAAGGGAATTGACATGTACACCAACGACAAGGTGAATGTTCCTATCCTTGGCCTCATCGAGAATATGGCATGGTTTACTCCAGCAGAACTTCCAGAGAACAAATACTATATCTTCGGTAAGGAAGGCTGCAAGAATCTCGCACAGGAAATGAACGTTCCTCTCCTTGCACAGATTCCTATTGTTCAGAGTATCTGTGAAAAGGGCGATGCGGGAACTCCTGCAGCTCTTGACGAGAACACCATAACAGGTCAGGCATTCCTCGCACTTGCCCAGAGCGTTGCTACCGTTGTCAACAGAAGAAACAAGGAACAGGAGAAGACCAAGATTGTGAAGACAAAGTAATGAAAAGAATATTGACCATATTGCTACTCTCTGTGCTGGCATTAGGAATGTCAGCCCAGGGAGACTATGCTTCTCTCTGGAAGCAAGTAGAGAAAGCTCAGGAGAAGGATCAGCCTAAGACGGCTCTATCAGCAGTAAAGAAGATAGAGGCAAAGGCTGAGAAAGAAAAGCATTATGGCAATCTTCTCGCAGCACTCTTTACAGAGAGGAATATCCTCCAGGAGATTTCCCCCGACTCTGTTGCCCCTATGGAAAAACGCATGGAGGCAAAGTATAAGGAACTGGAAAAGACAGCTCCGATAGCAGCCTGTATCTATCAGGTGGTAAAAAATGGCCGAAACAAAAACATAGTCGACAGCCTACTCTATCACACTACTCCAGAGATCGTAAATGAACTGACAAAAGAAAACGAAGCTCTGAAATACATTCCACTCGTAGAGAAAGGATTTGACAGCAAATACTTCAATCATGACCTTATAAGCCTCATCGCTCACAAGGTTAACAACTTTGAGCCTCTGGTGCGTTATTACTCAGAGAAGGGTAACAGAAAGGCTGCTTGTATAGCAGCAGCCCTCATGCTGGAATCCCATAGCTTTAGCGTCGGAACAGCACGTAGCAGATTCATACAGAAAGCCGACTCTCTCATCGCCGAATATAAAGACCTTGACGAGTGTGGTGCAATTGCCGTAAGGAAAACAGAATTGATGCAATATTCTGATGGTATAGCTATCAAAAAGACAATAGAATGGATTGACGAGGCAACAAAGCGCTGGCCTAAATGGCAGGAGATAAATGAACTGAAAAGACAGAAAGCAGAGCTTACATCCCCAAGTATAACTGTTCTGACAATAAACAAGAACGGACTTCTCAATACAAGTCAGGAGGCAAAAATATATCTTGAACAAATCAGGAATATATCAAGTATAACTGTTTCTGCCACCCCTTTGACAGGATTGACTTCAGAAGAAATCACCAAGCTAAGATCTGGGGAGAAAAATGATTTCGTTAAACTGAAGCAACATCTGCAAAAGGCAAAGACAATAACTCGCTCTAAGGAGTTTGACAAGCATGAGGCATACGAATTCTTCAACGACAGTCTTTCGCTTGGCACACTTCCTCTTGGCACGTATCTGATAGATGCAACCTGCGATGGTACAAACATATCATCCAAGAACGAGTTTCAGATTCTCATTGTCAGCGATTTGAAAGTCATAGCCCTTCGGCAGAGCAAGACGCAGAAAAGATATGTAGTGGTTAATGCCATATCAGGAAAACCTGTTGCCGGAGCAAAGCTGCATCTGACAGGAAGAAAAGAATACGAAAACGAAAGAGTGGTAAGCACAGATGAAAAAGGAGAATACATCTGTGAATTCACAATAGACAATGAGCCTCGATATGCCTTTGCTACAACCGACAAAGACAAGGCTATGCAGTCACAGTTCCTTCCCACAAGTAGTTTTCCAAACTATGAAAAAGACAATGAGGTAAGGAGAGAAACATCCGTATTCACAGATAGGAGACTATATCGTCCGGGACAGACCGTACACGTATCATTAGTAGCCTACGACGAAATCGGTCATGAGACAACCAAAACAGTTGCTGACAGGAATATCAACATAGCACTTAAAGACGCAAACGGCAAGGAGATTAGCAATGCCAAGGTCAAAACAGACTCTTTCGGCGTGGCTACTACCGACTTTGTTATTCCTGAGAATGTAAAGAACGGAACATTCCGCATAACGGCAGACAACCAATACTCTGCAAGTATCACGGTAGAGGAATATGTCCGCCCAACTTTCGAGGTAACTATCAACAAACCTGAAACCGCATATAAGGATGGCGACACCCTCACCGTGACAGGTTCGGCAAAGACATATAGCGGCATAGCTGTAAGTAATGCCAAGGTAGCATACACAATCAGAAGGAATAACAGCTGGTGGTGGAGAGCAGAATATGACAATACAGAATTGCTTCAAGATACCGTTGTTACAGACGCATCAGGAAATTTCAGCATGAAGATGCCGATGCTTCTGCCAAAGAAGAATAACGGGAAAAAGTCATTCTGGTTGCCTATGTTCTATAGCATCAAGGCAACAGCCGTTGTCACTGATCTGGCAGGAGAATCGCATGAGGCACAGCTTTCTCTGCCTTTGAGCAATCGCTCTACAGTCCTCACAAGCAATATTGAAGACAAATATGTAAAAACAGAAAAGCCTATTGAGGTGGTCTTCACACGCAGGAACAATGCCGGAACAGAGATTGATGGCGAAGTTTCTATTGAAATTGACGGCAAGGAACAGGAAAATGCAGTCTGTGGTAAGTCCTATGTGATTCCTATGTACCTCCCTTCTGGTTCCCATTCCATAAAGGCGATATGTGGGACTGACACAATAGAGAAAAAGTTCGTACTATTCAGTCTTGAGGATAAGGTTCCTGCAATAGAAACCAAGAATTGGTGGTATACTACAGGAAAGAATTTTCCTGCAACGATTCAGTTTGGCACTTGCGACAAGGATGTTCATGCCGTCTATGCTCTTTTCAGCGGTAACAAAATGATAGAATCAGGTTCTCTGGAACTTGACTCTTCTATTGTTACCCGTAATTTCGAATATAAGAAAGAATATGGCGACGGAATCTGCTACACCATTGCATGGGTGCGTAATGGCGAATGCTATTCCCATTGCCATACTATAACGAGAGCCCTTCCAAACAAGGACCTAAATATAAACTGGACAACCTTCCGCAACAAACTCGAGCCAGGGCAGAAGGAAGAATGGAAACTTTCCGTAACTGACAATGACGGTAAGCCTGCTAACGCCAACGTGATGGCTGTGCTCTACGACAAGTCTCTTGATGCAATAAAGCCACATTCATGGTATTTCTCAGACAACAGATTCCTATCTGTTCCTTCATTCTCTTGGCAAATCGCAAGAGTACATTCTGACATATACTTCTATTACACAAGACCAATAAACTCATACACATCAAA
>ODAI011917026.1_pt1 | contig 11753 bp, 11 predicted proteins | sample 1539321 | NCBI WGS metagenome assembly ODAI01 (sample SAMN02144231, study PRJEB22623) | gut metagenome | biome: sheep rumen | host: Ovis aries | place: New Zealand
AATGCTGTTTTACATGTGAGCATTGACGCTAATAGAGAATTATACAGAAAGGTCAAGGAGGAAAAAAATATGTATGACGCATTGAAGGATCTGATGGCCGATTATATTGAGGAAGAAAAGGAAAAGACGAGAAAAGATACAGAGGAAAAAGATAGAAAGCTGATGGTTAAGGTTATAGAAGAAGAAAAGGAAAAGACGAGGAAACAGGAAGAGAAATACAGACAAGATAAAGTTCTGAGTATCAGAAATATAATGAAAACATTAGAATATACCGCAAAACAGGCGATGGATCTCCTAATGATTCCGGAAAAAGAAAGGTCAAAATACATGACGATGTTGTGAGAGCCACGATAGACACGATTTTTCCCTCGCAGAATAGAGGCAGAGAAAAATTTGAAGGGAAAACATCATGTCAGTCTGACATCTTCAGATGTCAGACCCCCGAGAAAGATTAAAGCCCGAGAAAACCCCGTAACAAATCTATAGCAGGGTCCGAGAGGAAAAGAATATGTATGACGCATTGAAGGATCTGATGGCCGATTATATTGAGGAAGAAAAAGAAAAGGCGAGAAAAGAAACAGAGGAAAAAATTAGAAAAGAGATAGAGGAAAAAAGAAGAAAGCTGATGCTTCAAGATATAGAAGAAAAAAAGGAAAAGATTAGAAAAGAGATAAAGGAACAAGTTGCAGAGAAATACAGAAAAGAAAATGTTCTGAGTATTAGAAACATAATGAAAACATTAGAATATACTGCAAAACAGGCGATGGATCTCATGATGATCCCAGAGGAAGAGAGGCCAAAATATAAGACTCTTCTGTAAATAAGGCATGTAAAGAATATAAGGAACCGAGAGAACAGTACAATGACCAAAAAGTATGACGACGACGATTATGACTATGATTATAAAGTGCCGGAGCGGGATGAGGAAGATGAAAAGCCTGTAAAAAAGAAAAGGAAAAGCAGGCTCTTCATTAAAGGACATAGCCTTTGATGTGAATAATGACAATATGGAAATAACGGTATCATTGCCGGAGCCTGAAATATTATCTCACGAAGTAGATAACGACAGCTTTGAATACTATGATCGGAAAACAGGTCTTTTCTCCCGCTTTGATATGGGAGATTATAATGACGCGCAGACTAATTCAAAAAAGGAAGCAGAAGATAAATTAAAGGCCAATGAAGACTACTGGAAGCAGGCCAGGAAGAATATCGAGACGACCCTTACCAATTTCATGACGGCATCCGGGAAATTAGATGACTATAAGATACACTTTGAATGGGAGTAGAGGGGCTTGACCGGAGAACGGGTAAATCTTCTAACAGTAATGGGCTACTAGAGAGGGATACAATGATACCTGCTATTGACAGTTTACAGTCCTACGTGGGAGAGATAAGTCGGCTTAATAATGAGAAGTCAAAAGAATGTACTCGTTGCTCATATGAGTACCTTTTTAGGGGACAGTCAGATTTAAAATATCAGCTGTTACCAAATATTGCACGTTATAGAAACACCTCGTGTGATAGATCTATTTTTAATGGTGAAAGAAATCTTATATCCTTGGCAAAGTTTAAATTTCCCGATATATTTAAGGATGAAATGAAGCCATTAGAGTTGTTAGCAATACTTCAGCATTATGGAATACCTACAAGATTATTAGATTTAACGGAAAATGCACTTGTGGCGCTATTTTTTGCTTGCTGCAGTAACCACGATGCTGACGGAGAAGTATTTGTTTTTATTAATGAAAAGAGAAATGTAGCTATTCCCCCTGTTGCTGATGCCATAGCCGATTCCTATAGGTTGACCGAAGGTGCTCCTTGCAAATTAGAAATATTTTATCGTGCTGCACTTAATCAGCCATATTTTATTGAACAAAAACACATTTTGAGAAAAGGTAATGAAAAAGCTGAAGCGGAAGCATTTATAGAAGGATGTTGCAAAAAGGTATGTTTTGTTCATGCGCCTATCCATACTTTGAGACAGAGAATACAAGGTAGTCGATTTATCCTTTTTCCAAACAGAATAATAGATAATCATTTAAAGTATGAAAAAGCATTTGATACTATAATAGATCCGATATCTAAGGATGATGAATGCATAAAGACAAGGCTTGTAATTAAGAAAGAATCCAAGGAATCAATATTGAGAGATTTGGAGACATGTGGCATTAGTAATAGCACTTTGTTTGCAGATAGTATTGATGAGGTATGTAAAGGGATAGTAAATGATGTGGTAAATATGTTATAATATAATGTCCGCGGCAGGGCCGATGGACAAACAGGGGCAGAGAGGGTATGCAAAACAGCCTGCGGAAGCCTTTGGGATAATGTATCTTATGAGAAGGTTCAAGCCGCATACGGCGCAGAAGCTTCCATAAGATAACGAGCAAACTATGTTCCGACTTTGTCGGAACTGGTTCGCGAGTGAGTTCCGGGTTAAGCGAAGCGCCGGAACAAGTCTATGTAGTGGTTTTTATAATGTAGAATATAAGAATATCGGGATCAGGTACAGAAAAGGGCTGAAATGACCGATATAAATTAGATAGATGTATTTTGTGCATAAAATGGTTAGTACTTAGAAGATATAAAACAGTTGACGTAATTATTATAGATATTATGAGGGTTTATTACAAATCGAGGGAGAAAAATATGGATAGAGGAGTGGAAAATATATATATTTGTGAGAGGGGTATTATGATGAGGAGAATTCTAAAGGCACTGTTAGTATTGTTTGAATTTTGTTTTGTTTTATTGATACATCCAAGAATAGCATTGGCTGAAGATTCAACACCTACGCCAGAACCAACCCCATCCATTGCAATTAGTTATAATATTGGGACAGGATTGTCCGTTAACGGTCATATTTCAGAAACTGATAAAAATAATACTTATAGTGGGTTTGTGATTAGTGCAGCAGATACGTCGTGTCTATCCTCAGAAGAAACAATTTCGTGGGATAAGACTACATTTGTTGGTACGGGTTTTAACTATGCTATTGGGGAAAAAGAAGTAATTGAAAAGTTGTTTAAAAAAAGTGCTACACTAAGTGAAACATTAAAGTTTAAAGCAACGTTAAAAAAGAAGGATGGTTCGCTTGATGGTACATATACTAATGAAGCCAACAATGCGTTTACAATATATAAATTTGAGCTAAAATCAAGCTCAATGGGAACAACATCAATTGTAAAAGATGATTCATATACTACTGGTGTAATCAGCAGTAGTAATGACCATGTTATGTGGGGTACTGCAAGTGATACATGTAAAATTATTGCAGAACCAGCTTCGAGTGATTACCAGTTTCAAGGATGGAATGTTCAAAACCTAGGGTTTGCTAATGAAACAAGCAGTATAGACAATCCTACCATTATTCAACTAACTGATGAAGTGGGAGAAGGCAACTCCAAATTTGCTAAAGTGGGATTTTATAAGGAAGTTACAGGCGTGACTGCCACTCCGACAACTGTCGTGTCTGGAAAATCAACTCCGATTACTATAAGTATATCTCCCACAGATAGTGGAATCGAAAATGAAGATATTTCATGGTTGCTTACGGGTGAAAAGAATTGTGAAATAACAACAACAAAAAATGGAACGGGAAATAAGTTTAATGTTAGCGCGACGGGTGTAGTAGGAGGTTCTTTTAATCTAAAGGTTACAGTACCTGATTACTCATCATCAAGCACAACTGGTACCAAAAGCTATGATATACCGATAAAAGTTAGTCCTGTTGCGCAGGTAAATGCGACTTTAAAACCGACTTCGACACAGTCAGACCCGATTACACTTAATGCAGGAACCCCTGTGACGCTTACAGTCGAGAATCTTCCGACAACGGATCCAACTAAGTATAAGGTAATATGGTTACCTGATAGTAGAGTTAGTCTTTCTAGTGTGACTACTCAAAATACAACAGGTTCAGTATCGACAACAGTAGATGTTAACACTTCTTCAAAGACGGTTAAAGTAAATGATGTGGTGCAGGTACAAGCAATCGTATATTACAACGAGACTTTGCAGATAAGTGATCCACTTACTGCATTTGTAAAAATAGCAAGTGTTCCGAATACCCCAACCACAACCCCTGACCCCACCGGTGACCTAACCATAACCCGCACCAAAGGCACGAGCACTACAAACGATTACACAGTGATCCAGAGTGGTTCAGGTCAGACTCTAACCCTGAGTGTGGATAAGTCCGCTTCGGATACCGATTATGGCTATATAAACTGGTCAGCAAGCCCGGCATATGTGACATTTACACCGACAAGAACCCCTCAAGATGGGACTGCGACAGGTAAGGACACTCTTACAACCGTTGTATCTACTTCCGGGACTGGAACCGGGATCGTCAAGGTTACTGCGAACGGATTTGCTTCAGGAGCTACAAGTGCTTCAAGGGTTGGGAGTACCTCATTAGTAGTAGCAGACATAATCGGTGAGCCTACCTCAATAGCCCCAGGTGAAACCTCCTCGAAACTTACGGTAGAACCTGGAACAACTACTGCATCAAGCTACTATTCAACAATAACTTGGTCTTTAGCTTCTCAAAAAACTGGTGTATCGATAAATTCGGCAACTGGCGAGGTAACTGTAGGAACTGGCGTTTCAAAGGGGACTGAGATCCAGATTCTGGCGACCTTGAAAAATGACAAAGGAACCACGGTTGGAGTACTGAGCACCGATCTGATCACCGTATCGGCAAGCTACGTAGTCTCCACCAACCCTTCGATCCTGACCTACATCACCACCGGCTACACCCGTACCGCTACGGCCTCCGTGTACCCAAAGACGGATATCAGCGAATATATCTGGGATATCTCGGAAAACCCGAATGTAAGTAAGATAAGCCTCGATCCCTCTAAGAAGAAAAAGAACAGAGGCCTTTCAAAAACAGTCACTATAAAGGCGGAGGGCCCCGGAAGATGGACCTACGATAACGTAGATGAGGACAACATAGACGAATACCTTTCATCCCTCTATGTAATGGCGGATGATGAGGTAAGCGACGACCTCTATGTAGAGGTTTATCCCAAGCCCTCACTCTCCATGAGCAAGAACAGTAGCACCGTGACCCTTACAGGTACTCTTCCCGACAAGGTGCATACGGACAAGGCCGATATAGAAGACGTGACCGGAGGTTACTACGTCCTTATGCAGGGCGATTCGCAGCTGTACTCGACCTCGGCCACCCGTTCCTCGACCTCAAGCGCCACGAGCCAGGCCATAAACATACCGATAACAACAATAAACAGCTCCATGAACAGTAAATCAAGCGGCTCGGAGATTAAGGCGAGGGTATACCCCATAGGCTCCGGAGCCTCCTCCACCTCCGCGGAAATATACGGAGAGGCCGGCCCCCTTGAGGTCGGCACCGTAGTAGTATCCGGCCCCGGTATAGTATCAAGGACATATTACGGCGTAGAAGGCTCAACCACCAGCATTACCGCAAGCTCCTCCGCCTCGCCCTTCAGGCAGTGGTATGACGGAACCACCAGTGCCTCAAGGACTATAACCTTCGGAAACAGCAGCACCACCCTTTCCGCCACGGCGGGGGCAAGCTCAAGCTCCATGGGCTCCAGTATGACAAACACCACCTCCATGACCACCACCCCGGTAAACGCCGCGGGGGACGCGGGAGGCACAGGCGGAAACACCATGGACGCCGTTCCCAAGACCGGAGAGGGCAACCGCTTCCTTTATATAATGCTTGCGATGGTGGTCTGCGCGGGGATCGCGGCGGTATACATGTTCAAGGCAATGAGAAGCGGCACTGAAAAAGCGGGAGATATGACCGGATCGGTCAATGACCTTTCGGATGAGACGGATGATTCCCGGAGGGATATTGATTAAGAGAGGTCAGACCATCTGTAACGGAAATGGACGGATCACTTAAAAGGAATCCAACAGAAAAGCTGCCGGCGATGCTCGGCACAGAAAAAGCGGAGGGTACAAGGCATGGGGGTACCCCCCTGCTTTTTGTGTCGGTATATCTGGGGCTTTTGTTTGCGGTATGCTTTTTCGGGATCAGATACTTCCTGGGAGGCAGCAACTTAAGAGGCCTCAGGGAGGACGATGAAGAGAAGGCAAGGATAGAAAGAGGGCTGGAGGCGGCCCAGGCCTTTAACGAGCAGAACGCGGGGGTCAAGGTCATACCCGATAAGGATGAAGAGCCTGAGGTTTCCATTCCCCCGGCACTTATGCTCGATAACATGTCAGAGCTCTACGCCCAAAACGAGGACGTCATAGGGTGGCTTAGGATAGAGGATACAGTCATAGACTATCCCGTTATGCAGACCATGGAGGATGAGGAATACTACCTCTACAGGGACTTCGATAAAAGGGACAGCGTTGAAGGCTCACTGATACTCGATACCGATTCCACCTCCGGAACCGGCACCCTTAAAAACAACTATGAGGACGGCACCGCTCCCTCCACAAACCTCATCATCCACGGCCATAACATGAAAAACGGGGCCATGTTCGGGGACCTGGACAAATGGCGCTCACAGGATTATGAAAAGACCCATAACATAATAGAGTACTCAAGCCTCTACGAAAAAAGAAAATATGAGATCGTATCCGTTTTTCTTTCGCAGGTATACAGGGTAAACGACGAGGTCTTTAAATATTACAAGTTCTTTAATGCGAACAGTGAGGAGGAATTCAACGATTTCTATAATAATATAAAGGAAATGGCGCTTTACGATACGGGCGTCGAGGCTCATTACGGCGATGAATTCATTACCCTTTCGGTATGCGCTTACCATGTGGAGAACGGGAGACTGGTGGTCGTCGGGAAAAGGATAGAATGATGCAGTACAGGAACAACAACGGGAAACAGGATCTTTCGGCTCTGGGCTTCGGCTGTATGCGCTTTAAGAAAAAGGGCGGCGGCTTTGATATGGAGGAGACCGAGAAGGAGATAATGTATGCCATAGAGGCCGGGATCAACTACTTTGACACCGCCTATATCTATCACGGGAGCGAGGAGGCTCTGGGAACGATCCTTGAGAAGAACGGAGTCAGAGATAAGGTAAACATCGCTACAAAGCTTCCTTATTATATGATGAAGAGCAGAGAGGAAATGGAAAAGAACTTAAGCGAGCAGCTTAAGCGCTTAAGGACCGATCACATTGACTACTACTTAATGCACATGCTCCCCGATAAAAAGACCTGGAACCAGCTTATAGAAAACGGCGCTCTTGAGTGGCTTGAGGGCCTTAAGCAGAAGGGCACCATAAAAAACCTGGGCTTTTCCTACCACGGAAACACTGATTCCTTCATAGAGCTTTTAAATGCCTACGACTGGGATTTCTGCCAGATCCAGTATAACTACATGGACGAGAATTCTCAGGCCGGAAGAAGGGGGCTTACGGCCGCCGCACAAAAGGGGATACCTGTCATCATAATGGAGCCCTTAAGAGGCGGAAGGCTTGCAAACGATCTTCCGAGGGGCGCGATAGAGGCATTTTCGGAATCCGCAAGGGGGTACAGCGCCGCGGAATGGGCCTTTCGGTGGCTCCTTGACCAGAAGGAGGTATCTGTCATCCTTTCCGGCATGAACTCCATGGAAATGCTTAAGGAAAATATACGCATCGCTTCGGAAACGGAGCCCGGCTCCATGACACCGGGGGATCTTGCGACCATAGAAAAGGTGAGAAAATCCTTTAAGGACGTTATAAAGGTGCCCTGCACGGGCTGCTCCTACTGCATGCCCTGTCCCTTCGGAGTGGATATCCCCGGAAGCTTCCGCTGTCTTAACGTTTCCTATACCGATAACTATTTCAACGGCTTCAGGGAATATTTTATGTGCACCTCCATGAAGAAGGATCCCTCAAACGCGGGGCTGTGCAAGAAATGCGGAAGGTGCGAGCAGTACTGTCCCCAGGGCATACATATAAGGGAGGAGCTTTCAAGGGTGAAAAGGAGATTTGAAAATCCGATCTATAAAATAGGAAGAGCCATATTTAAACGGTTTATGTGAGGTAGTCTGTATGGGGTCTCTCGTAGCTGGGAAGATACGAATTTTAAGCTATATAAGGTTTGGAGCGGTATTACTGATAACATTGTTATGCATAACGCTTGCGGGCTGCAATAAGGAAGGCCAGGGTGAGGATGAGGCCGCAGCCGCAGGTGAGACCTCCGAGGAAGGTGCGGCGCCGACAGAGACGCCGCCTCCTTTTGAATTTGAGGGTACTGAAGGCTCGGACACCGGCTCAGGTTCGGGCGCTGGCTCGGACACCGGCGCAGGCTCCGGCACCGGGTCTTCGGGAATGACCTCGGAGGAGCTTTTAAACCAGCCCATAGGTAATGAGCAGCAGAACACCGGCGGGATGACCGCAAATATCCCTTCCAATATTAATGCGGTGACGGGAAACAACCTTCCCGCAGACATCCCCGCCTTTAATGCGGCGCAGACCTCTTCATCTGAGCAGGAAAAGCCGAAGGAGGAGGATACTTCTACCCCGGTGACCCCTGCAACTGCTAAGGGGATTTCGATAAAGCCCGAGGAGATAATCCTCTATATAGACAAGACCCAGGCAAGCTATACCGGCGGAAGCGCCACCGTGAACGCGACCCTGTATAACGGCACCGGGACCATTGTATGGAAGAGCGGGGACACCTCGGTGGCCCTTGTGAACGGAAACGGGAATACCGCCACCGTTGACGGGATAAAGGCCGGGACCACCACCATAACCGCCTCCATAAGCGGAACGGACTATTCCGCGACGGCCATCGTTGACGTAAGGGCGGCTACCCCCCAGTCCTTTGAGGTGGACAGGTGCCTTGTGAACAAGGGCGGTGAGTATTCCGCGGCGGAATGCGATAATATCATTGCCGCGGTAAACCAGGCCAGGGCCGAATACAATATCCCTGCCTGCGTCAAGAATACGGGCCTTTGCAAGGTGGCGGACGTAAGGAGCAAGGAGATATCCTACTCCTTTATGAATGTAAGGCCGGACGGCTCGCCCTATACCTCCGTTGCCCCGGAATACTACAGGTCGGAGGGGATCGCGGTCCTGCCGAAGGGATCGTCGGCTGTTGCCGCGGTTAACGGCCTTAAGAACTATACCACCACCAGGAGGGACCTGATGGACGAAAACTTCCGCAATATCGGAGCCTCCTATTATACCTGGGGAAACTATACCTATGTAGTTGTGGCGCTGGGATATTAGGCTGCGGCATTAATTGACAGCCGATGCTTCCTTCCTTCTTGCGAGCTTTTCGTCTATTGCATCCGCCACAAACTGATTTAAGGATATACCGTCGGCCGCAGCCTCCAATATTGCCTCACGGTGTGCTCTTGGGGATATCCTTATGTTAAATGATCCTCTGAACTCTTTTTCCGGTTGTTTTCCGGATTCATTACACCATTCTATATAGTTATTGATACAGTTCTTGAAGGACTCCGCAAGCTCGTTTACCGATGTACCGTGAAAGCCAAGCATATCATTTATCACCATCTTCACCTGATAACGGTATAGTTCATTACCGGGATGAGGTGCATCATATCTCTTATATCGGATAAAGTCAACAAAAAAAGCCGGGCATAATATCTGTCCGGCTTTATTCTTTCTTCTGCACGCTTTTCTTAGGAGCCCTCTTTCTTAAAAGCTCCTCATCCTGGAGCCTTCTTCCGTAGGAATCCTCCCTCGCTATAAGCAAAAGATCCGTATCTATTTCATTCAAAGTATGGAGTACCGCCGCGTAAGCCCCGATGGAAACGGCCTGAGAGCCCTTTTCGATGGCCCATACCGTCGTCCGGCTTATACCGGCAGCCTTTGCCACATCCTCAACCGGCATTTTCCGCCTCAGTCTCGCGAGCTTTATCTGTTCGCCCATCTCGCCAAGGATCTTCACAGTCGCCGGCTGAAGATTTACCGCCTTCTGCATCCCTGACCCCTTAAGATACATTGCGGGCAGCTGTCCCAAGCACTGCCCTTAAGCGAAACCCTCAACGCTGCGCCGATTTTCGAAGAAGCTTATTCGACATTTGCGAAGCAAATATCGAATTGGTTCGTGCGCTTAGGTGTGAACTTCAGTTCACGCCGATCCGTTCGATCCATCGAACGGATCATTTCCACTTTGCATGCTGCGGTGTAAGGAGACCTTACGGTGATCGTTACTATTCACGGTATGGATAATATACCGCGAATAGTAACACCCATACTCCCCAATTTATATAAAACTCCCTACAACCGGGTTCATTATAAACCGCCTTCAGGATAATGTCAATATAATCGAACGTAATAATTTATAATGTTCAAATAAACAAACATAATATTACAGCCTCAAGCGAACGGGAGTGAGGCTTTCTTCCTGACCTTCTCCTAGACTGAAAGCATGAAAAAAATAAAATGAATGCTGAATTAAAGTCATTTCGTTTTTTTATTGTTGAAAATAAAATGGTATAATGATACGCTATTGCTTAAGGTTCAGGTACTGAGCGGATAATTTCCTTATAATAGGAAAGGAAAATACTGACATGGATTTTTCTATGGATAATGAAAAGGAAATATATGAGTGGGCGTCGGGGCTCTGTGCTTCCTGCGGGAAGGACAGGAGCTTTCTTGACGAGCTGTTTCGGCGGTTTGAGGAATACCCTGCGCTGTATGAGGAATTTAAGTATTTTTATGATAAGGATGATTTCCTCTGCAGCTTAAGCGTTCAGGGCATCACCGTTACGGATATACTCATATGGCAGACGGACAGGTTTAAGGCTGCCCTTGACGAGGGAAGGTTCGGGCTCAAATATGACAGGAATGAGATGATCCTCATGGCTTTTTACACCATGTATGAGGTCATAAAGGATCCGGGGAGCTTTCTTGCCCGCTTCAGGGAGGAGACCGGAACCGATTATTACGGAAAGACAGCGTGCTTTACAAAGCCAAGATAGGGAGTAGAAATTGGCACAGGATACAGATGTAAAAAAGGTAAGGCGGAGAAGGAAGAGAACCGGTACGCCTGAGGAATTAAAGAGCGGAAGAAGCGCTGCCAGCGTAAGCAGCCTTTATCAGAGCCAGATGAATATGAAGCTGGCAGATCCGCCGGCGATGCCCGGGGAGGAGACCGAGCCCATAAGTCAGAGGTCTGTTTCCGGAATGGGTCCGCAGGCAGGAGAGCCGGGGCGCGTAAGCGGTGAGAGGGCCCAGGGGCGGTCTGTGTATGAGGTTAAGCGAAGGCCGGGAGAGCAGGTGGTTCCCCCCGGTCAGTCCGCGCCACGGGGACAGCAGAGGCCGCAGGAGGCTGTGTCCTCAGGAGAAAGGCCCTTACAGCAGGAGGGACAGCGTCCGCAGGGACGGCCCATGATGCAGGAGCGGCCGATGCCCGCGGGACCGCTACCTTCGCAGAACGGCCAGAGAGTGCCCATGCAGCCGCCGCAGAACGGCCAGAGAGTGCCCATGCAGCCGCCGCAGAACGGACAGAGGGTACCCACGCAGCCGCCGCAGAACGCTCAGAGAGTACCGATGCAGCAGCCCCCAAGACCGGAGACAGCCGGTATACATGAAGGCCTTGGACAGCAGGGAGAGCCCGCACGTCCGGAAAAACCGGAGTCAAAGCCGCCCGTAAGAGAAGCCCTGGGAATGGAGGGCATAAACACAGACAATGAGCGTAAATCCGCCCTTGACAGTATCTCGACCTTTTCCGGGGGAGAACAGGGGGAAAAGCCCGCAAAGGGCGGGTCCCGGAAAAAGCAGGAGCCCTCAGGAGAGGCACAGGGCAGGGATCGGAATGAAAACATTTAT
>ODAI010166040.1_pt1 | contig 11752 bp, 7 predicted proteins | sample 1539321 | NCBI WGS metagenome assembly ODAI01 (sample SAMN02144231, study PRJEB22623) | gut metagenome | biome: sheep rumen | host: Ovis aries | place: New Zealand
GGAACCGTCCCTGATTCCCAGTTTCCCATTATTCAATTCGCCCGTAGGCGTAATCCTCAACGAGATTGACACCCTTGGCTTTGGCCAGCTCCGTGACGGAGACGACCTTGAAGCCTCTCCTGGTGAGCTCAGGAAGGAAAATCTCTACCGCGTCCACGGAGGTCTGGTAGATCTCGTGCATCAGGATGATATCGCCGTCCTTGACGTTGTCCAGAACTGCTCTTACGTTGGATTCGGTGTTCTTGGTATCCCAGTCCAGTGTGTCCAGGGACCAGATGATCATCGGAACGCCCATGTCGTTGGCCAGAACGGTATCGTTGTAGGCGCCTCCCGGCGGTCTCCAGAGCCAGGGCCTCTTGCCGGTGACTTCCTCGATCAGGTCAGCTGTCCTTGAGAGCTCGTCGTAAACCTCTTCCCCGGAAAGATCCCGAAGATTCTTATGATTGTAGGAGTGGTTGCCCAGGTCCATACCGGCCTCGTAGATGTGCCGGGTCTGATCCTTGTAATTTGCCACCTCCGTGCCAATCATGAAGAAGGAAGCGGTGGCGCCATTTTTTTTCAGGATTTCCAGCAGGCGGTCGGTGTAGTAGCCGGGGCCGTCATCGAAGGTCAGGGCGACCATGGGCATGTCGGTCTCCTTCTTGTTGGGATCATAGATGCCTTCGCTGGAGAAGTAACACATTTTCCCGTCCACACTGTTCCAACCGGTAAGGGCGGTCAGAGTCTCAGGATCCATGTAGTAGCGGTTGCCGGAGTCGTCCGTCACCCAGCCTGACTGGGCGGAGCCGTCCGCACCGCCGAAGAAGTAGGTGCCGGTCTCGAGGTGGATGATGCCGGTCTTTTTGCCGCCTTCCTCGTCGAAGTAGTAGAGCTTGCCGTCCTTGTGGGTCAGACCGCTGGCCAGGATACCATCGTCGCCGAAGACGTAGGTCTTGCCGTCGATCACCTGCTCGCCGAGGGCCATGGAGCCGTCCTCCAGGAAGTAGTACTGATCGCCGTTGATCCTTGTCCAGCCGATGTCCAGAATGCCGTCCTGGCCGGGGAAGTACTTCTTGCCGTCCAGCTCCAGCCAGGAGTGGGCCATGGTGCCGTCCTCGAAGAAGTAGTACTTGGATCCGTCGGCATCGGTGAACCAGCCGACTGTCAGGACGCCGTTCTCATCGAAGTGATAACGGGTATCCCCGATGTCCGTCCAGCCTACGGCCATGCGGCCGTCGCCCTCGAAATAGTAGACCTTGCCGTCGATCTCCGTCCGACCTGTCCGGCGGATGCCGTCGCTGCCGAGATAGTAGGTGGCGCCGTCATCGGTCTTGAGCCAGCCTGTGTCGGCGTAGCCGCCTTTGTTCAAATGGTAGGAGTTGCCCGACTCATCCTGAGCCCAGGTGTCGACTTCCAACTCTCCGGCCAGCGTGAAGTGATAAAGCTTCTCATCGATGGTCTTCCAACCGGTGGTCATATGGCCGTTTTCATCGAAGTAGTAGATCCGGCCGTCGATGGTGGCCCATTGGCTTGTCAGCGGATTGCCATCCTCTTTGACATAGGACCAGCCGTTGTCAACGCTTTGCCAACCATCGGCACTGAGGGTCTCAGCTTCCGGGAGAGTGGGCTCCGGCGTGACCTCAGCGGGCGGGCTGTCAGTCTCTGCTTCTGCGGCCGTGCTCTCCGCATTCTCCCCGCTGCTGCCGGCAGCGCTCTCGGGCGGGCTGGTGTCGGCTCTTGACGGGGCTGGATTTCTGTCAAAGATCAGAAACACTGCCAGGATGAAGACGAAGGCGACGCCAAGCATTTTCAGCGCTTCGATCCGCCGTCGGAGGATCCGCTGCCTTTTAGTAATTTTTCTTCTCGCCATGCTGCTTCCTCAAGCTATCTGGTACACTGATGATCATATTAATTGCTCACAGGTACCGGGAACGCAGGTCCGATCATGGAAATGAAAATCGGGAAGCACGGCTCTTTGAGCAAATGAATAAGAACACATATTTGGGAAAAACCTTTCAACATACAATCATACCATAAACCATGTATATTTCAAGTTGACATTTGTCTCTGTTATTGTGGTATTTTGGGGAATTCCCATTGTTCCCGGAAAGGAACAGCGGGAATGGGAAGCTACCTTGCCAGGAGGTGCCTGCATTTCCCGCCGCTTCAGCACTGAATCTGAAGTGCGGCCCGGGGTATGGGGAGAGCAGCCGTTCACAATCTTCTCCGCGCTGCATAGCGCGGGCGCACAGGGGGCAGCAGCCGTTTACAAGCTTCTCCGCAATGAAAAGCGTGGACGCAGCCGGGGCACAGGGGCAGCCGGCGGATACTGATTGCTTTTCATTTCCAATAATGATAATATGAATTAGTACATTTTCGGACCGGCAGCGGTCCTCTTCGGGCGGAGGCGCCGGAAGAGAGGCGGCGCGTCGGTTCGCCGGCAGAGGACCTTTCACGGCGGAAGGGCCTTTCACGGCAGAAGGGCCGGACTTTACATCTGGCCGGCGTTTTGTTTTATAATCCCGGGAGGGATTGTCTGGAGAATTACCATGGAAAATGAAACCAAGAGTATGAGACTCAATAAGTATCTGAGCGGAACGGGCCTTTGCTCCCGCCGGGAGGCGGACAAGCTGATTGAGGAAGGTCACGTGACCGTGGAAGGGCCTGATGGGGAGGTGAAGACGGCCACCCTCGGTTCTCGAGTCGGAGAGAACGATAAGGTCTATGTGGATGGCAAGCCCGTCCGGGACAAGGGCGAAGAAAAGCTCTATATGGTGATCAACAAGCCCAAGGGCGTGATCTGCACCGGCGACCGGAGGGTCAAAGAGAACATTATTGACTTCGCAGGCCTGAACCATTATATTTCCTATGCCGGCCGGCTGGACCGGGAGTCCACCGGACTGGTCCTGCTGACCAATGACGGAGACCTCAACGACAAGATCATGCGGGCCGCGGGCTTTCATGAGAAGGAGTATATTGTCAAGGTCGACCGATATATCACCGATGATTTCCTGCAGAAGATGAGCCGGGGGGTGAGCATCGTCCTCGATGACGACCGGCACCTGGTGAAGGACGGGGAGGACTGCCCGAAAGGGACTCGCGTTACGACCAGGCCCTGCACCATTGAGCGCCGCGGCGCGAGGAAATTCAGCATCATTCTGACCCAGGGATACAACCGTCAGATCCGGCGCATGTGCCAGGCACTGGGCTACACCGCCGTCGAGATCAAGCGGGTCCGGATCATGAATCTGCGCCTGGGCGGTCTCCGGGAGGGCATGAAGCGTTTTCTGACCAGGGAGGAGATCGAGGGCCTGAAGCAGCTGGCGGATGCGCCCGGTCCCGAGCCTGTGGCCAGAGTGATTACCAATACAGATAAGGCATACCCGCCGCGCCCCGAAGGGGAGAGATCACCCAGGTATGAGAATCGAGACAACCGGGGCAGTGAGCGGATTTATGGTGACAGACCGTATCGGGACAGTCAGAGCGGTGAGCGACGCTACGGCAACAGACCGCAGCGTGACAGCCAGGACGGTGAGAAACGGTACAGCGAGAGACCGCGTCGGGACAGCCAGAGCGGCGATCGGAGCTATAGCGACAGACCGCGTCGAGACAGCCATGATGGCGAGAGACGCTATGGCGAGAGGCCGCAGCGTGACAGCCAGACCGGTGATCGGAGCCACGGCGAGAGAACGAGGCGTGACAGCCAGGGCGGCGAGAGACGCTACAGCGACAGACCACGTCGAGACAGCCAGAGCGGCGAGCGGAGCTACGGCGACAGGCCGCGGCAGGGAAGCTCCGCCGGTTACGGCTCCCGTGAAGCGGGAAAAAACTATGAACGCCGGGGCCGTGATGGTGAAGGGGTTGCGTCTGCCTACCGAAACAACCGCCGGGACGGCCGGTCTTCTCAGGACAAGCCCTATCCGGACCGCAGGGAGAAGAGGAACCATGACAGAAATGACACTTGAGGCATACCGGGAGCTTCAGGATAAGATCAGACTTTACAACGAACGCTACGAGTCCGGCGAGCCGATCGTCTCGGACTACGAGTACGACATGCTGATGCAGTCGCTCAAGGCGGCGGAGAAGGAACATCCGGAGTACGTGGACGCAAGCTCCCCCACCCAGACCGTGGGGGCCAGCGTCAAGCGCGAGGCCGGGGTGACGGTCACCCACAACGTGCCCATGCTCTCCATCCAGGACGTCTTTACCCGGGAGGAGGTCATCGAATGGGTCCACGGAGTCCGTGAACTCCACCCGGACGCGGTCTTCTCCGTGGAGGAGAAGATTGACGGCCTCTCCATGACCCTTCGCTACGAGAACGGCGAGCTGACCATGGCCGAGACCCGCGGGGACGGCCTGGTGGGCGAGGACGTGACCCTCAATGCCCTGGTCATCCCGGATGTAGTGAGAAAGCTCAAAGACGAGCCCGACTACCTGGAGGTCCGCGGTGAGGTCTATATGAGCCACGCGGATTTCGACCGCACCAACGAGAAGCAGGAGCTTCTCGGCAAGAAGGTCTTCGCCAACCCCAGGAACTGCGCGGCGGGCACCCTACGCCAGCTGGACCCGGCCATGACGCGGGAGCGCGGGCTGAGCTTCTTCATATTTAATGTGCAGAACGGTCCGCAACGCCTCATGGCATCCCACACGGCGGGACTGGACGAGCTTGCCAAAAAGCAGAAAATGAAGACAGTCCCCCATCGCCGCTGCGTCACCGACGAGGAAATCCTCGCCGAGATCGACCGGATCGGCGAATCCCGCGGCAGTCTCGACCACGACATCGACGGTGCCGTGGTAAAGATCGACCAGATCGCCTACAGAAGAGATTTCCCGGCAGGGACCAAATACTCTGCAGGGCATATCGCCTACAAATATCCTCCGGAGGAGAAGGAAGCAGTCATCACAGACATCGAGATCTCGGTGGGCATGACCGGCCGGCTCAATCCGACGGCTGTCTTCACGCCGGTCCGCCTCTGCGGGACCACCGTCTCCAGGGCCACCCTACACAACCAGGACTTCATCAGCAGCCTCCATATCGGCATCGGAGACACGGTCAGGGTCTATAAATCCGGGGAAATCATCCCCAAGATCCGCTGCAGTGTTCCGGAGAAACGGCCGGAGGGCGTGACGGACTACGTTCTGCCCGACGTCTGCCCGGTCTGTGGGGCAAAAGTCGTGCGGGAGGAGGGGATGAGCGATGTAAAATGCGTCAACCCCGGCTGCCCCGCTCAGCTCGAGCGCCATCTAATCAACTTTGTGGGCCGCGACGCCATGGACATCAAGGGCTTCGGCGAGGAGATCGTCCTGGCACTGGTGCGGGATGGTTTCATTTCCAATATTGGGGATATCTATCTGCTGAAGGATAAGCGGGAGGAGCTGCTGGAAAAGAAGGTCATCGGCCTTGTGAAGAGCACGGACAAGCTTCTGGCCGCCATAGACAAGTCGAGGGACAACGATCCCTGGCGGCTGTTGGCCGGACTGGCCATCTCCGGCGTAGGCCGGGCATCGGCGCGGACCATCATGAATTATTTCGGATCCTTCGACGCCCTCATGGCCGCGGACCGGGAGGCACTTCTGGCCGTTCCGGATATCGGCGGCGTCACGGCGGACGCTATTTTGGACTTCTTCGCCCGCGAGGATAACCGCCGACTCATGGAGGACTTAAAAAAAGCCGGTCTCAAGATGGAAAATGAGAACCATGCCGCCGGAACCGCCCTTCTGGGCCTGACCTTCGTGGTCACCGGCGACGTCCACCATTTTAAAAACAGAGGGGAGCTGCAGGATTTCATCGAGGCAAGGGGCGGCAAGTGCGCCGGCAGCGTCTCGAAGAAGACCACGGCCCTCATTAACAACGACCCGGCGTCCACGTCGGGCAAGAACAAGAAGGCGAGGGAGCTAGGCATTCCGGTCCTGACCGAGGATGACTTCCTTGCCCAGTACGGGAGGTGAATGCGAATGCCCATTAAAATTCCTAATGATATGCCCGTCAGGGGGATCCTTGAGGAGGAGAATATTTTCGTCATGGACGAGGACCGTGCCATCCACCAGGATATCCGGCCGATCCAGATCCTGATCCTGAACCTCATGCCCATGAAGGAGGACACGGAGCTGCAGATCCTGCGGGAACTGTCCAACACACCCCTGCAGATCGATGTCACACTCATGTACATGGAATCCCATACCTCCAAGCACACGCCGAGGAGCCACCTGAAGGAGTTCTACAAGACCTTTGACGACGTCCGCCGCCACCATTACGACGGTATGATCGTGACAGGCGCGCCGGTGGAGCAGATGGAGTACGAGGATGTGGACTACTGGGAGGAGCTGACCCGGGTCTTTTCCTGGATCAACACCCATGTGACCTCCACCATTTACCTCTGCTGGGGTGCCCAGGCCGCCATGTACTATTACTACGGCCTGCCCAAGAAGGCCCTGGGCAAGAAGCTCTTCGGCCTCTACTGGCACAAGGTCTACAACCGCAAGGTGCCCCTCCTTCGGGGCTTCGACGACCAGTTCCTCATGCCGCAGTCCCGCTACACGGAGGTCCCGGCCAGGGAAATCCAGGCCTGCCCGGCCATCACGGTCCTGGCCAAGTCCGAGGAGGCCGGCGTCTCATTGTCCATGTCGGACAACGGGCGCAAGATCTTCATCATGGGCCATCCGGAATACGGCCGGATGCAGCTGCGGCGGGAGTACGAGCGCGACAAGAAGAAGGGGCTGGACATCGACCTGCCCGTCAACTATTTCCCGGACAATGATCCGGGGCGGCGGCCTATTCTCCTGTGGCGGTCCCACGCCAACGCGATCTACACCAACTGGCTCAACTATTACGTTTACCAGAGCACGCCCTACGAGCTGGACGGGACGCCCTGGGGCGAGAGTCTGCCGGATCCCTTCCGGGAGCATTTGTGATTGTGAAAAAAAGTGGGAATCAGGGACGGTTCCTTTTCCCAGTTTTCAAAGAAAACTGGGAAAAGGAACCGTCCCTGATTCCCACTTTTTTACGGTCTGTTGTATTTTCTGATAAAGGTGATCCCCACCGGGTCGGGCCCGGTGTAGGTCCCGATGGTGACGCCCACCTGGAACTCCGGGATGGTGAGGGAACGTCCGATCAGCTTTTCGAGCCCTGCCTTGACGGTCTCGGCATCGGCTGCCGAGGTGTAGCCCTTGCAGATTCCGAAATCGTAGTCGTCGTAGCTCAGCTTGTTCTTCTTGAAATAGTCGCTGACCATGTCGAGGACCTTCTTCATGGCCTTTTTCCGTCCTCTGGCGGTGCCGTAGGCCTGGAGCTCGGCGTCGTAAAGCTCGAGCAGCGGGTTCAGGTTGAGGAGATTGGCGCCGACAGCGGCCGCCTTGCCGACCCGGCCGCCCCGGGAAAGATACTCCAGGGTGCCCACCGCGAACATGATCCGGGAGGTCTCCCGAATCTCTTCGAGGCGGCGGACGGTGTCCGCAAAGGAATAGCCGGCCTCACGCATCCGGCAGGCCTCGATGACCGTGATCCCCTGGCCGCCGGTGGCCTGCCAGGTGTCGATGACCCGGATATCCGCATCCGGATAGTCCTCCAGAATGATTTCCCGGGCATCCATGGCCGCGTTGAAGGAGCCGGAGAACTTGCGGGTGATGGTGAGGCAGCAGATCTCCCTGAATCCGTCCGCAATGGCCGCCTGGAAGGCGTCGCAGTAATCGCCGATGGAGGGCATGGAGCTCTTGGGGAAGATCTTCTCGGAGGTCAGCTGACGGTAGAAGACCTCCAGAGAGAGTTCCTTCTTCTCCCGGCGGTAGATCTTCTGGTCAAAGGAAACGTAGAAGGGAATGACCCTGATATCCAGTTCCTCGAGCTGCCCGTCGGACAGGTCGCAGGAAGAGTCGGATATAATGCAAAAGGGTTTCATTTGAAATAAGAACCTCCGATACGCGGGGCATTTTTGGCAAACAATGATATACAAGGGGGAGTATATCACACCGGAAAATAATAACAAAGCGACAGTTAGCCCAAAACGTATCGTAAGAGGGCTGTTTTCTTTCTCCCCAAAGAGGGCTTTTAAAAAAAAGAACTTAATGCTATACTGAGTTACGTTCTATTTTTGCGGGAAACCACCTATGAAAGTATATTATTAATTAGGAAGCGAAAGCTTCCCTGCCAACGGAGTGACCGAATATGAAAAAAATCCAGGATATTCTGACTGACCATTTCCAGGCGGCCTTTGAGGCGGCCGGCTATGACGCCGCCTACGGCCTGGTGACCCTTTCGAACCGCCCTGACCTCTGCGAGTATCAGTGCAACGGCGCCCTTTCCGCCGCCAAGAAGTACCACAAGGCGCCCTTTATGATTGCCGACGACGTTCTGGCCAAGGCCATGGAGCCCGCTGCCAACGGCGGCACCTTCCGGGCTGAGGTGGTGAAGCCCGGCTTTATCAACATCGTCGTGGAGCCGGCCTTCCTGGCCGACTATGTGGATCAGGCTTCCCGTGATCCCTTCCTGGGCATCGAGCAGGCCGAGAAGCCGAAGAGGATCATCCTCGACTACGGCGGACCCAATGTCGCCAAGCCGCTCCATGTCGGACACCTGCGCTCGGCTGTCATCGGAGAGGCTATCAAGCGCCTCTGCCGGGCCTGCGGCCATGAGGTAATCGGCGACGTGCACCTGGGCGACTGGGGGCTGCAGATGGGCCTTATCATCCGGGAGCTCAAGGAGCGGAAGCCGGATCTCATTTACTTCCGGGAGGATGCCCCGGAGGACCTTTCAGCCTATCCGGAGGAGGCTCCTTTCACCATCAGTGAGCTGGAGGAAATCTATCCCTTTGCCTCCGCTAGGTCCAAGGAGGACGAACAGTATAAGGCGGAGGCCATGGAGGCCACCCATGAGCTGCAGATGAAGCGGCCGGGTTACTACGCCCTCTGGCAGCAGATCATCAAGGTGTCCGTCACGGACTTAAAGCGCAATTACGCCCGGCTGAACGTGGACTTCGACCTCTGGAAGGGCGAGTCCGACGCCGATCCCATCATCCCGGGCATGGTGCAGCGCCTCAAGGACGAAGGCTATGCCCACTATGACCAGGGAGCCCTGGTCATCGACGTGGCGGAGGATACCGACAAAAAGACGGTGCCGCCCTGCATGGTCCTTAAGTCCGACGGTGCTTCCCTCTACAACACCACGGATATGGCCACCATCGTCGAGCGCATGGACCTCTATCATCCCGACGAGATCATCTACGTGGTGGACAAGCGCCAGTCCCTCTACTTCACCCAGGTCTTCCGGGCTGTCCGCAAGGCCAAAATCGTGGGGGAGGATACGCAGCTCATCCACGTCGGTTTCGGCACCATGAACGGCCGGGACGGCAAGCCCTTCAAGACCAGGGCCGGCGGCGTCATGCGCCTGGAATCCCTTCTTGACGACATCAAGGAGGAGATGGTCCGGAAGATCCGCGAGAACAAGAATGTCCGCGAGGAGGACGCCGAGAGGACGGCCGAGATCGTTTCCCTCTCCGCCATCAAGTACGGTGACCTGAGCAACCAGGCGGGCAAGGATTACATTTTCGACACTGAGAAATTCACCTCCTTCGAGGGAAATACAGGCCCCTACATCCTCTACACCATCGTCCGCATCAAGTCCATTCTCGAGCGGGCTGAGGACGACCTGGACGCGGCAGCTCTTCTTCCGCCGGAGACGCCGGAGGAGAAGGACCTCATGTTGGATCTGTCCAAGTTCGGGCCTATGATCCATGATGCCTGCGAGGAGCTGGCGCCGCACAGGATCTGTGCTTACATTTACCAGACGGCCAACGACTTTAACCGCTTCTATCACGCCACCAGGATCCTCTCCGAGGAGGATGCGGCCAGACGGGCGGGATACTTGAGGCTTCTTCTGGTGACCAGACAGGTCCTGGAGAAGAGTATCGATATTCTGGGCTTTATGGCCCCTGACCACATGTGATTTCTGAGAGGTTTCGAGGATGTGGACAACAGTATTCTTTGATCTGGACGGAACGCTGACCGACTCCGGCGAAGGTATCACGAAAAGTGTCCAGTATGCTCTGAAGAAGGAATTCGGCATTGAGGTGGAGGACCCGGCCACCTTGAGGAGCTTCGTCGGACCGCCCCTCAAGGAGCAGTTCATGGCCTACACGGGCTGCGATGAGGCGCAGGGCGAGCGGGCCGTGGAGGTCTACCGGGAGTATTTCAAACCGATCGGCATTTTTGAGAACAGTCTCTATCCGGGCATCCCGGAGATGCTTCGGCAGCTGAAGGAAGAGGGCCTGTGCCTGGTCCTCACCTCCTCCAAGCCGGAGGGCTTCTGCCGCATCATCCTGGAGCACTTCGGAATCGACGTCTATTTCAGCGCCGTCGTGGGCTCTGAGATGGACGGCCGGCGGACGGCCAAGGCCGACGTCATTGAGGAGGCCCTGTTCAGGACGGGCATGCGGGACCGCCGCCGGGAGGTGGTCATGGTCGGCGACAAGATGCACGACCTCTTAGGCGCTAATGCCTGCGGGCTCGACGCCGTCGGCGTCACCTACGGCTATGGCTCCAGGGAGGAGCTCACCGGCCGGGGCGCGGTCTGCATCGTGGATTCGACCAGGGAGCTGAGGAACCTTCTCATCGGGCAGAAGCGCGCCGGGGAGAAGAGGCATGCCCCGGTGGGCACCATGGGCAGGATCGCCACAGGACACAAGGCCATTTTCAGGGTCTGGCGGGTGCTGTATCCACTGCTCCTTTTCTACGCCATCTCTTTCGGACTGGCCCTTGCGGCCATTCCTGTCCTGAACGGGATCATATACCGGCTCGTCGATCCAGAGCTCTACCAGAAAATATGGGATATCTTTGCCCAGGGACTTGGCGTGACGGTCATTGCGGATGCCGTGGTGGTCCTGGTCGCCTATATCTGCTATTCCAACGATGAACGCTGGCGCAGGAGACGGGGCGGCGGCTTCCTGCAGAAGCTTCACTTCGGTCCGGTGGACATCGCCGGAACGGCCTGCCTGGCCATCCTGGCCTCCACCATGGTCGGCTATGTGGTGAGCTTCCTCCAGATCTCCGACGCTGCCTATGAGGCCAGCAATGAAGCCATCTATACCTATACGCCGGTGCCGCTCCTGGCCCTGGGAATCGTCGTCTTGGCACCCCTGGCGGAGGAGCTGATCATGAGGGGCCTGATCTATCGGCGCCTCAGGGACTACGCCGGTGTGCCCGTGGCCGCCATTATCTCGGCCGTTGTCTTCGGCGCCATCCACGGGAACCTGGTGCAGGGCATCTACGGTTTCCTCATGGGGTGCTTCATGGCTCTCATATATGAGCACTTCGGCACCATCTGGGCTACCATCACCATCCATATGGCTAATAACCTTTTAGCCCTTCTCGGCAACCTGCTCACCAAAGGCACTTTGGGCATGCAGATCTTTAATATCGCTACCTTTATCGTCATGTGCGGCGGGTTCCTGTATTTCCTCTATCTTATGAGCCGGCGGGAGCGCGTGAATGTGGTGTGAAGCCTCCAAATGAGTATTGACTTCATTTTTTACCCTATGCTATAATGTCATCTGTTGCAAAAATCACATATGGGAATTCCGGTGATCGGTGCCCTGTTGGGTCTCGCCGGCTGGAACCATATGGGTGGCAAAAAACCAAACAAAGGAGAAACTGAAAATGAGTGTTATTTCCATGAAGCAGCTGCTCGAAGCAGGCGTCCATTTCGGACATCAGACCAGACGCTGGAACCCCAAGATGAAGCCGTATATCTATACGGAACGCAACGGCATCTACATCATCGACC
>ODAI011060726.1_pt1 | contig 11752 bp, 7 predicted proteins | sample 1539321 | NCBI WGS metagenome assembly ODAI01 (sample SAMN02144231, study PRJEB22623) | gut metagenome | biome: sheep rumen | host: Ovis aries | place: New Zealand
ATATTGAGAAGAATCGCGCGGGGCGGGCGTTTTTCTCGCAGGTCCTTTGTCATTTTCGTATCTCCGTTTTTTCTTGATGCACGGCGAGCGAGCCGGCGTCCCCTACTATAGCGCGGAGGCGACCGCCGGTCAAGACATTTTGGGGAAATACAGCAGGTCTGGCAAAAATATGAAGGACTCAGCGGCATATGCATATAATCAAACATTTGTTTGCTTTTCTGAATCGGACGTGCTATGATATCCTCATACCAGCATCGAGGGGGGCAGCCGATGAAGGACCGTGTCTATGTCGCGATCGACCTCAAATCGTTCTACGCAAGCGTCGAGTGCATCGACCGCGGGCTTGATCCGCTGCCCACCAACCTCGTTGTGGCGGATGAGAGCCGCACGGACAAGACCATCTGCCTCGCGGTCTCGCCCTCGCTCAAGGCCTGCGGGCTGCCGGGCCGCGCCCGCCTCTTCGAGGTCGTCCGGAAAATGAAAGAAGTGAACGCGCTCCGCCTCCGCCGCGCGCCGGCGCACGAATTCAGCGGGAGTTCGTTCAATGCGGAGGAGCTCGCGGCCGACCCGCGCCTTAAGGCGGACTACATCGCCGCGACGCCGCGGATGGCGCTCTACATGGATTACAGCAGCCGGGTTTACGAGATCTACCTCAAATACATCGCACCGGAGGATATCCACGTCTACTCGATCGACGAGGTGATGATCGACGCGACCGCCTACCTTGGCACCTACGGGCTGACCGGGCGGGAGCTGGCAAAGCGGATGATCCTGGACATCTATGAAACCCTCGGAATCACCGCGACCGCGGGGATCGGCACGAATCTCTACCTCGCGAAGGTCGCGATGGATATGCTGGCAAAGCACGAGGAGCCGGACGCGGACGGGGTGCGCATCGCGGAGCTCGATGAGATGTCCTACCGGAGACGGCTGTGGAGCCATCGGCCGCTCACGGATTTCTGGCGGGTCGGAAAGGGCTACGCGAGGAAGCTTGAGAAAGAAGGACTCTTTACGATGGGCGACATCGCGCGATGTTCGCTCGGGAAGAGTGGGGATTACTACAATGAAGACCTGCTCTACGATCTTTTCGGGGTGAACGCGGAGCTTCTCATTGACCACGCGTGGGGCTGGGAGCCGTGCACGATGGCGATGGTGAAGGCGTATCAGCCGGAGGAGCGTTCATTTTCAAGCGGGCAGGTTTTAAGCTGTCCCTACACCGCGGACAAGGCGCGGACGGTCGTCATGGAGATGGCGGAGGCCGCGGCGCTCGGGCTCGTGGAGAAGGGGCTCGTGACGGACCAGCTGGTGCTCACCGTGGGCTACGATATCGAGTGCCTCACGGACCCGCAGATCCGGCGGATGTACAAGGGGGAAGTGACGAACGACTGGTACGGGCGAAAGGTTCCGAAGGCGGCGCACGGGACGGAGAACCTGGGGAGAATGACCTCCTCAGGGCGCCTGATCACGGAGGCGGCGGCCACGCTCTACGACCGGATCGTGAACCCGGACCTGCTCGTCCGGAGGATGTACCTTAACGTGAATCATGTGATTCCGGAGAGGGAGGCGGCCGCCCCGGAGGAGACTTACGAGCAGCTGGACCTCTTCACGGACTACGCGGCGCGCGCGAAAGAACAGGAAAATGAAGAGCAGGCGCTCGCGAAAGAGAAAAACCTCCAGAAGGCGATGCTGGACATCCGGAAGAAATACGGGAGCAACTCGATCGTGAAGGGCGTCAACATGAAGGAGGAGTCCACCGGGAGATTCCGCAATGAAACGATCGGAGGGCACAGGGCATGAGCGATTATTCGGATATTATTGACCTGCCGCATTATGAGCCGGCGAGGCACAGGAGGATGCCGACGGAGAACCGGGCGGCCCAGTTCGCCCCGTTCGCGGCGCTCACCGGGTTCGAGGAGGTGACGCGGGAGACTGCGCGGAGGACCGGGGAGAGGGCGGAGCTGGAGGGAAATTTGGGGGTTGCTGGGGACGGTTCTTGTCCGTCTGGGACGGTTCCTCAGGAACCGTCCCAGACGGGCTTAGAACCGTCCCTCAGGAACCGTCCCAGACGGGCTTAGAACCGTCCCTCAGGAACTGTCCCAGACGGGCTTAGAACCGTCCCTGCTGAAAGGAGAGAAAATGATCAGGAATGCAGTGTTTGATATCGGCGGGGTCCTTGCGGACTTCCGCATTAAGGAGTTTCTCGCGGAGAAGGGGTTCGATCCGGCGATGAGCCGGCGGATCCTCAAGGCCACGGCGATGACCCCTTACTGGGGGATGTTCGAGAAGGGCGCGATATCGGAGGAGGAGGCATTTGCCGGCTTCATCGGGACCGACCCGGCGATCGCGGACGAGATCCGGACCGCCTTTACGAGCCTTGCGGGGATGCTGACGCTGCGGGATTTTTCCATCCCGCTTCTGAAGGCGCTGAAGGCAGCCGGATACGGGGTCTATTATCTCTCGAATTACTCCCCGAAGGCTTTTGAGGAGTGCGGGGAGTCGCTCGCGTTCATGCCGTATATGGACGGCGGGGTCGTCTCGTTCGAGGTCGGGATGACCAAGCCGGACCCGGAGATGTACCGGACCTTCCTTAAAAAATACGGCCTCAGAGCGGAGGAGTGCGTCTTTGTGGACGACACCGCGGAGAATGTCGCGGCTGCGGAGGCGCTCGGGTTCACAGGGGTTGTCTTCCGGGATGAGGCGGGCCTTGCGGAGGCGTTTCGGGGGCTTGGGATGGATACGGAGCAGTGAGATGGGCGTGTGAAAAAACGATCGTTTTTTCACACGCCCTTTTTCTAAGAACCGACCCTGAGGTTCGGACTGTTATTCCGCCTGTTTACCGGCCCTGCGGGCGGCGACCTCCGCGCGCAGCTGCGGGAGCTTCTGCTCCAGGTCGAAGCCGCGGAACACGAAGAACATCACAAGGTTGATGACCAGCGGCAGGTAGTTGGAGAAGCCGTAGATGGACATGCGCATGGACGGGCTCGCCACAGCGAGCGTCGCGTCATAGGCGCCGATGGCCAGGAAGGCGCTCAGGACAAGCGAGCCGATGCCGCTGCCGACCTTGTTGCCGAACCCGATGGCGCCGCCGGACATGGCGACCAGCTTCTTATCGTATTTCCACTCATTGTAGTCGACGGCCATGGCGGTCAGAACGCCGTAGAGGCACATCAGCGGGATCTGGACGAAGCTTCCGACCAGGGAAGTGCCGACATACAGATAGAAGTTGGCCGGTGCGAAGCAGCGGATACCGGCCATGAGCGCCGCGCCGAGGCAGCCGAAGGAAACCGTTCTGGTAACGCCGAGTTTGGCGATGATCGGTTTGGAGAGTACGAATCCCACGAGGGTCGCGATCAGGCCGACGGCGCCGATCATGGCGACCAGGTTGTCATTTCCGAAGATCCACTTGCAGTAGTAGGTGCCCGAGGAGGCGGCGACTGCGTTGGTGACCGCCGTGATCAGGTTGAAGAGAAGGACGATGACCCAGTATTTGTTCCCAAACAGCATGCCCATGGCCGGGCCGAAGGGAACCGGTTCTTCCTCCTGCTGAATCGCGGCGCTGCTCTCATTTTCTTCCTCGCGGGTGAACGGGGCGTTGTGGCCGTTTGCCCAGCAGATCAGGAACAGAAGCAGAACGACGAGGCCGAGCACCACGCCGTATTTGATCCAGGCGTCCTGGGTGCCGCCGAGCATGTTCGTCACGGGGATCGTCGCGATGGCGATGACCATGCCTGCGCCGTAGGAGCCGGCTGCACGGAACACGCCCATGCTGGCGCGCTCACTGTTCGATCTGGTGCGCACGACCATGATGGCGGAGAACGGAGTGGCGATCATCGTGTAGATGACGGCGCTGAGCAGGATGTTCGTGATGAGCGCATAGGCGACTTTCACGATATCCGCGGTATTTTTCGGTACCATGAACATCATCGCCACGATCGCTGCCGCCGGGACTGCCAGCATGATCATCCAGCGGAAATACTTTTTGTTGCCGCCGCGGGAGTGGTCGACAATATTTCCGAAAATAACATCCGTAAACGCGTCCAGAATCTTTGAGATGGCCATCACCACGCCGACGGAACCGACCGCCATGCCGACCTTGTCGGTGTAGAAATAGGTCATCTGCCCGACCAGGTTGCCCATGATGCCCAGAGCGAGCTGGCCGCCCATGTCCGCCAGATAGTCGCCGGTGCGCATCGTGAGTTTAACGCCTTCGGAATCGTATTCTTTCTTTGCCCGTGCCATTTTGATTATCCTCCTTTTTTTTCTGCAGGGGTGTTTCCTTTGTTTATGAGTTCATTATAGACAGTCAGCGGTTTCCGATATTGCGGAATCCCGCCTGTAATTGTAAGATTTCGTCAAAATGTGACGCTCACCTGATGCAGTTTCCCGTCCCGGAAATCCGGCAGGCAGGCGCCTTCGATCCGCTCTCCGTCGACCGTGATGCTGCACCGGCCGGTCCGGACAAATGCAAACCGGTAGTCCGCCCCGCGGAAGCGCCGCGTAAGTTCCGCTTGATCCCAGCCGGAGGGAAATGCCGGCTCGACCCTGAGCCCGTCGTAATCCCGCTTTACGCCGAGGATCCCCTCGTAGAGCCCTCTTAGGCACCAGGCTGACGTGCCGGTCGTCCAGGACTGGTAGGAGCGGCCGTAATACTTCGGGTGCACCGACCAGCAGTTGGTGAAGACGTAGGGCTCCGCGCCGGACTGCGCGGAAGGGTTCAGCTCACTGTCCGGCATGATCTTTTTCATGGTCCGGAGCGCGTCATCGCCCCGGCCGAGCGCGCAGTCCATCAGGACCTTGAAGGCGCTGGCGTGGCAGTAGACGCCGCCGTTCTCGAAGAGGCCGGGCAGCATGCCGGACATGCGGCCTGCCATGCGGTCGTAGCCCTGATAGGGCGGATCGTTGAGCGGGAAGCCGAAGTCGCGCTCCATCCCGTCCACCGCGGCAAGCACGGCGGGGAGCCTGTTCTCCGGCACGATGCCTGAAAGGACGGCCCAGGTCTGGCTGTTGAGGTAGATCCTGCTGCCCGTGGAGTCTTTTGAGCCGATATTTTCCGTCGGGGCCAGCGCGCGGCAGTACCAGGCGCCGTCCCAGGCGGAGGCGTTGACGGCGGTTTTCAATTCCTCATAAGCGGAAGCGCAGAATTCCGCATACGTCTCGTCGCCGAGCCGGCGCATCAGGCGCGCAAGCTCCGAAAGAGCCATGCAGAATTGCTCGGAGAGCATGACGGACTCCGCTTCCTCCTCCGGCGGGATATTGAGCGCGTCGTTCCAGTCGGCGAAGAAGATGCGGACCAGGCCGTTTCTGCCCCGGTCGTCAAGGAGGCGCTGCACCGCGGCTTTCACGTGGGTCAGCACATCGGCGGAGCCGCCGTCCTGCCACTCGATCTGCCGGTCGAGGATCGAGAGATCCCCGGTCTCTTTGATCAGTTCGCATACAGCCCAGATGATCCAGAAGGGCTGGTCGGAGTAGCGGGTATCGTCGTAGGGATACCAGGTCAGCACCGAGTGCCCGGCCTTAAACTGGTGGCGCAGGCACTCAAGGATCTCCTCTTTCGCCTTTTCCGGGCGGTAGTTTAAGAGCGCGACGGCGATCTGCAGATTGTCGCGGACGCCTTTTTTGCCGACGATGCAGAAATCCACCTGTTTTTTGACCCAGAGGTTCATGATACGGTTGATCTTTTCGTCGGGGGTGCGGACGGAGAGAGAGCTGTATTTTTTAAGAAAAATGGCCTCCGCCTTGATAAGCGCAGCTTCCTGCGCGCCTTCGCCGGTGTAGACCGCCGCGCAGGTTTCAGCTTCCTGCTGCGTTTCGGACACGCCGAGCACCAGGCGGATCTCCCGGGTCTCTCCGGGCAGGAGCGTCACCGTGTGCTGGAGCACCGCGCCGGGGATGAAGAGCGCGCCGTCGGAGCCGGAGCAGTTTTCACCGGCAAGGAGACGCTTCGGCCTCTGGTACAGGGCGGAAGAGGATGCGTCCGGCTCCGTCCGGGTGCTGAGGCTCCCGCAGAAGGCGGTCAGGTCGCCGTCAAAGGAGCGGACCGGCTCGGAGGATGCGAGATAGGCGTTGTACCTTTTGTGCGGCGCGAACGGATGGGCACTTCTTAAGAAGATCCCGTTCATCTTCGCGTCGAAGGAAGTCTCGATGCTGCGGTACATCTCGTAGTAGCGGGGGTGCGCGAAACCGTCCATTGAGAAGCTGACCGTCGGGAAGACGCTGAGCATCCGGGCCCGGTCGTCGTTATTTGTAAGGCGGAGCGTCCAGCACTCGCCGGTGAGGTCGGAAGGGACGAAGATCCGCCACTCGGCGGCAATCCCGTCCTTTTTTGAGCGGACCCTGGAGAAGGCAAGCGCGTGCACGGCGGAGTAGTCCTCCACATCCTCGCACAGCGGTCCGAAGCCCGCGTTCCAGCAGACGCCGTTTTCTTCATCGCGCAGATAGATATAGCGGGCGGCGTCCCTGTTTATCATGCACATATCCGCCTTTTCATTCAGATAATAACTGCGCCCGTGCCCGATCTGGGAGACCTGGGCGCAGTAGCCCAGATCGTTCCAGAGGTAGTTGTACCAGTAGCGGGGCGTTTCGGGGTCGCGGATCACGACGGCGGTGTTATTTTCGGCAAATTCATACACGGCCCTGCCGAGAGGCCCGGTCTTTTCGTTCATGTCAGTCCCCGATCACAAGATGATACTGCACGCCGGGCAGATCGCCCAGCATATTGAAATAAATGCCTCCGTCGCGCGACTCGCCGGTAATCTCGCCGAGCTCGCGGCCGACCGGGTCGAGCACGGTCATCTTTGCGGAGGAGGCCTTCACGAACACGCTGCCCTCCAGGGTCTCGGCATAGAGCTTTCCGTCCATGCGCACCATGGTGAACTTGATGCCGGGCATCAGCTCCGGACCCGGCGTGAAGCTCTGCGCGTCCGTTCCGGTCTTGCCGATGGCGGTGAGCAGGAAATCCTTCGCCGTCTCAAGATCCTCCTTGTCTCTCGGCAGGAGGGCCAGCGTGATGCGCTCGTTGGCGGCTTTCACCGTCACGCGGCCGGAGAGGACCGTGCTCTCCTCCGGAGCGCCGCTGAAATAAGCGCAGGACGGCGTGCTGACGGAGAAGCGGGCGTGATCCGGATCGAACATGATCTCGCCGGTGTCGGAGATCAGTTTTCCGTCCACATAGCCGCGGGACTCATCGAGGAGGCCCCATTTTTTCATGGCCATGTCCATAAGGGAGGCGAACTGCCTGTAGTCGCCGGCCTGCGCGATCTCTGCGACGTCGTCGAGGACAAGGGCCTGATCACCCAGATGAACGCCGGGCTGCAGTTCTTCCGTGTTTCGGGCGGCATTTTTCAGGCGGTCTCCGCCCGGATAGCGGCGCTTCGCGTCCCGGAAGGGCGACCAGGCGTAGTACACGCCGTGCTTTGCGTCGGAGAGATCGCCGCCGTTCAGGAAACCTGCGTTGATCGCCACATCTGCATCGCCCTCATAGCGGTCGCCGCCGTCCAGGAAGACGTTGCGGAAGGAGCTGATATAGGGCATCGTGCACATGGGCATTGCATGGAAATTGGGCAGGGTCTTCCAGTCGTTCTGCGTGTAGACAACCTCCACGCTGTTCTTCGCGGGACTGACCAGGCCTTTTAAGAACATGCTCGCCATGAAGCCCCACTGGGAGATGAGCGCCGGATCGTTGTAGGCGTCGAAGATCGTGAGAATGCTGTCCGCCGGCTCGTCCTCAGGATGCTCGGAGGTGTTGTAGTTGTAGAGGATCAGGCCGTCCCAGTCGTTCAGGCAGGCGTAGGCGACCGTCTGGACGAAAGCCGTGGAGTGGAAGGGATGGAGGCCGTACTCGTTCCACTCGCTGAGCATGAAGGGCTTGCCCTGCACGATGGCCACCTAGGCCAGGCTGAGGAGGGTCGTGCCCATGGCTCCGACGCCGCGCTGGACAGTCAGGGGATTGGTGGAGACGTACTCAGCCGGCCCGAAGACCATGTAAGTGTCGTTCTGCACCGGCAGCAGCGGGTGGTTGAAGTAGGTGTTGTTCTCCATGAGATCCCCGTCGGTGTGGCCGTAGACGTCGGCTGCCCCGGCCATCAGGTTGCTGGCGACGATGGGGACTTTGACGCCGAGGGAAATGAGATAATCCTTCATATCCTGATAGAATGCGCGGTTCATGCGGGCCCCGAATTCCATGAAATCGGCGTAGCGGGCCGGGCCTTCCGGAGCGTCCCATGCGCCGGTGGGCTCGTTCACGGACTGATAGAAACCGCCCTCGATGCCGCGCACGGTGCCTTCCGCCGGGTCCTCGTCCGCTCCCAGAGCGGAGACGCCGTTTTCCGTCCAGGCTTTTTCGAGCTCTTTTCGGGTGTGGTATTTCATGAGCAGGAAATCGCCGAAGCGGCGGGCGACCTCGTCGCGGGAGGGGTTCATTTCCTCGCCGGCGTCCCCGCCCGTATTGCCCTTGATCGCGGTCTCCTCGTTGTTCATCTGGACCGTGATGACCGCCGGATCGTCCTTGATGGCCAGACCGGTGTAGGGGTTCACGTGGCAGAGGAACTCGCGGGCGTACTCTTTCTGCAGCTCGATGAGGCGGGCGTTGTACATCGGGTAGCGCTTCATGCAGGACGGGACGGAACCCGGGGACTCAAGACCGTCGCCCTGAAGGAATGCGCGGGCCACGATGAGGTCGATGTGCAGGTAAATGCCCTTCTCCTTGAGCTTTGCGAAGAGATAGTCGAAGCGGTCCAGCCCTTCCGGGTTGAACAGGCGCGTCGTGCCCCTGTCGTAGTCAAGAAGCGGGGCCACCCGGCAGCTCGACCAGTTTCCGGCGCCGTCGCCGAGCGGCGCGTCGGCGGCGTGGAGGCGGATCACGTTCACACCCATGCCGGCAAAACGGCAGGCCAGCTTCTCCGCATCCTCGTGGGTCGGCGTGTTGGAGCGGGTGGCGATGTTGAAGCCCAGAAAGCGGGCGCGCATGCCGTCCTCAAAATAGAAATGTCCCTTTCTGGCCCGGACAAATCCGTGGCAGCCTGCCGGCGCGTCCAGCAGGTGGGAGAAATCAAGAGCGCCCGTGGCGGGCTCGACGGGAGAGATCCGGATGTTCTGTTTCATGATGGCCTCCTTTGCGGTACGGTTTTATTTCTGAGGCTACTGTAACAGAACGGAAGGGGAACATATTGCAAAATACGGCTTGAAATTGTAATTTCACGCTTGCCCCGGATCTTTTTATTTTCTATACTGGAATGAGAAAGGAGTGAGGAAAATGGACTATCTCTCTTTTTGCCGCCAGCTCTACTCGGCAACGGGCATCCCGGCCGTTTTGTACCGGAACGGCCACGTGATCTATTCCTCCCTGGCGGAAATGCTGGGCATCGAGCCGTCGGACGAATGGAAAGTCTACGACCCGGACCGCAACCCGGAGTTCGCGTCCATCAATCCGGATCTCGAGTACGGACATGTGCGCATAGAGGGTACCGGGTATGATCTCTTTCTGGGACCGGTCTTCACCTGTCCGGTCACTGAGAAGCTGATGCGGGAGTTCTTTGAGGAAGCCGGGACGCCGCCGGAGCTCCGTGAGAACGTGGCGGAGCTGGTGTACGCCATTCCGATCAACAGCCACGCCCGTTTTGTGAGGCTGCTTCTTCTGCTGCATTTTGTTCTCAACGGAAAAGAGGGGGATATAGCGGATTTCTACGCGGAGGCGGAGGCGAACGGCTCCGGCCGCGGCACGCGTCTTGCAGAGAAAAGCGTGGACGCGAAGGAAAATGAAGAGCGCCGCAGCTCCTATGACTTTGAAAAAGAACTGTATTACCATGTGCAGCAAGGCGACACGGCGCGGCTGAAGAGTTTTCTCGAAAGGACGAGGGAATTTCCCTCCGAGGGAAAGCTCGCGCACACGCAGCTGCGGCACGCGAAAAACAGTTTCATCGGGCTGGCCTCCAAGATCTGCGTGCTCGCCGCGATCCCCGGAGGCATCGATCCCGAGCGGGCCTACCAGCTGGCCGACCTCTACACGCTCGAATGCGAGCAGATGCAGTCGATCGAGGACGTCCATCGCCTGCAGTACGTGATGCTGATGGATTTCTGCAGGCGCTGCGGCGAGACGAAGGTCCCGGAGGGGGTCTCCGCGGAGATCAGCCGCGCGATGACGTTTATCCGGAATCACACCAACGGCGTAATCAGCCTGGACGATGTGGCTGCGGAGATCGGCCGCAGCACCTCCTACCTGATGCGGCGGTTTAAGGCGGAGCTTAAGATGAGCGTGGGCGATTATATCACAAAATGCAGGCTCGAGGAGGCGGAGGAGCTGCTGACCTACAGTGACCGGAGCCTCGCGGAGATCAGCGCGTATCTGGGGTATTCGAGCCAGTCCTATTTCCAGAATGTGTTCAGGAAGCAGTACGGGATGACGCCGATGCAGTATCGGAGACAGAGGAAGGGCGGGTGAGGAGCAGGGGAAGGTTTTTCAGGGACGGTTCTTGTCCGTCTGGGACGGTTCCGCAGGAACCGTCCCAGACGGGCTTAGAACCGTCCCTGGTGTTCCCCAGACGGGCTTAGAACCGTCCCTGCAGTTTTGGGGACGGTTCTAGGCACCAAAAGAGGTTCTCGCAAAGAGAACCTCTTTTGGTACAAGAACCGTCCCTGAGGCTCTGTGCTCAGCCTTTCGCCCGCAGCTCCTCGTTCGCCTTCTCGACGTTCAGGCGGGTGAGGATCAGGGTGATCAGGAGGTTGAAGCACATCGGCATCCAGAGGTACATGATGTGGAGCATGTTGATGCAGGAGGCGGACTGCTCCGCCGCGCCGCCGACGTAGCCGCTGAAGGCCAGCAGCCAGCCCGCGAGGGCCGTGCCGATCCCGCCGCCGAGCTTCGTCCCGAGGGAGGTGCAGGAGTACATCGTCCCGTCGACGCGCTTGCCCTCGGTCAGGTAGGTGTACTCGGAGCAGGTTGCAATCAGCGCGTTCATGTCGCCCTGCAGCGGGCTCATGCCGATCGCGGCGACCGCCGTGCAGGCGAGCATGAGCGGGACCGAGCCGAGGTAGCCGGCGATGACCACCCCGAGGCGGCCGATCGTGCCGACCGTGTAGCCGGTGAGGTTGAGGCGGTACATGCCGCCCCATTTTGCGACCAGGGTCGGCGTGAACAGCAGGCCGATGATCATCGGGATGTTGATGGCCCAGGAGAAGACGCCGAGGAGGTTTGCATTTTTCAGGACATAGGTCATATAGTAGATGCCCATGTTGAGCGTCGCGGAGTAGATCTGCATCAGGATGTAGGAGGCGCAGATCATGAGGTAATACCTGTTTTTGATGAGGAGGCCGAAGGCGTCGATGAGGCTGTATTTCTCTTCCTCCTCCGGAGCCTTCTGAACCTCGCCCTCCGCGAGCTCCTCCGGGGAGAGCTCCTTCACCGAGAAGACCGAGAGCGTGTTGGAAATGACGCCGACGACCGCATAAATGATCGCGACCGTCCGCCAGGCCGCCGCGCCGCCGCCGAAGTAAGCGACCAGCCCGACCGTGATCGTCTGGATCAGCATGCTGGTGCCGAACGCGAACATAAAGCGGATGGAGCCCATCTCGACGCGCTCGTGGTTATTTTTCGTGACGAGGGCGGTCAGGGCGGAGTAGGCGATGTTGTTGGCGGTGTAGAAACCCGCGTTCAGGAGCGTGTAGGCGATGAAGAACCAGGCGCACTGGTCGGTCCGCGCAAGTGCCGCGGGGCTGCAGAGCATCGCGTCCGGGCCGAGCCCTCTCACGGAGACGCCAG
>ODAI011095716.1_pt1 | contig 11752 bp, 7 predicted proteins | sample 1539321 | NCBI WGS metagenome assembly ODAI01 (sample SAMN02144231, study PRJEB22623) | gut metagenome | biome: sheep rumen | host: Ovis aries | place: New Zealand
GAGTGTCCGCCCGGGAAGTGCAAAACGGTGTGGCATTCTTTGTGAAAGAAACTGTTGCGAAATTCACAGTTTTCCACAGGCATTCCGTCACACAGGACGCAAAGGCTTATTTTTCAACGATCCCACATTGTGGAAAAGTTGTTCAAAAGGTGGATGATCCGGAAATGGCGCCCTTCGGGGCCCGGAGTGCCCCCGGCGGGGCAGGGCTTCTCCGGATGAAAATCAAAAAAAATGTTCCACGTGGAACATTCTGCATTCGGAGAAAATCGAAGAGCGGCGAAAAGTGGGAAAAAAAGATCCCGGATCTTACTCCCGGGAAATGGAAAACAGCTGAAGGGACCGGACCAGGTCGCCGAGCCTGCCGGCGGCGGACAGGGGAAGCGTGCAGACATAGAGCCCGCTTTCCGTCTGAAGATGCAGGCGGAGGCGATCGGCGCTCTCCATGCGCACGGAGGGCTGGCCGAAGAGGGTGGGCCCGCTGACGCCGCTGAAGTGAAACGCGGGATCCGTGATCAGGGACAGGGCCCGGGCCGGATAGATGCTTTCCAGCAGAACCGTTTCTCCCTCCCCGGTCCCCCAGCGGCTTAAGAGCCTGCGGCCGAAGCCCCCCTCAAAAGGAACGCTTTCCACGGAGGCCGACAGAAACTGCAGGCCGGAGCCGGACAGAAAGCTCATGAAGGAAACGGGAAAATGCTCCGCCAGATCCTTCAGCTCCAGCTCCTCCGAGGCGGTCAGGGGCGCCTCCTGGGTCAGCACCGGCTGCGGGGCGGATTCGGAGGGCGCATCCGGCCGGGCCAGGATCAGCGCCACCCCGGTGAGGATCAGCAGCAGGCCGCACAGCATGCCGGTGATCAGGCGCAGGCTCAGATGAAGCGGCTTTTTCCAGCGTTTCAAGGCAAACTCCTCCCAGGCGGATCAATTCAGGGAAATGTACCGTTATTATAATGAAGGAACGGGGCGATGTCAAAACGCGCCCGCGCTTGCCCTTCAAATAAAAGTGATGTATACTCGCACACGAGGCACATCATGAGAATGGAGGAAGGTAAACCATGAAAATTCTCCGTGTTCCGGTGATGCTGATCTGCGTTCTGACGCTCTGCGGTCTGCTGGGGCAGGCGCCCGCGGAGGAATGGCATATAGAAACAGATGGGCTGGAGCTCATGGAAAACAGCCTCGCCTATCCGGTGCTTTCCGGCGGAAAGGATGAGGAGGCGCTGGACCGGATCAATGAAATGATCCGGGAGGAGACGAAAATACCGGACTACCTGACCCGGATCAGCCAGCTGATTTCCGGCGGCTCCCTCCGGGTGACCTGGGAGGGCGGCGTGCTGGGAGACATCTTCTCCTGCGCGGTTTCCGCGGAGGGCGCCCTGAACACGGGCCGCTGGGAGCATGCCTGGACCTGGGCGACGGTGGATCTGGCCGAGGAGCGACAGGTCGCCTGGGCGGACTTAACCGGGGACGAGGCGGCCCTGCGCGGCCGGATCGAGACCCTGCTGGAGGAAAAAATCGCGCCCGAGCTGAGCGATCATCTGCAGAGCAGCGAGCTCACGCCGCTGCCCGAGGGCTTCCGCCTGACGAAGCCGGGGCTGATCCTTCTCTACCCCGCCCGCCAGCTGAGCACCCTGACGGAGCATGCCGGATCGGTGCGCCTGGCCTGGAGCGATCTGGAGGAGGATCTGGATCTGCGGGAGGGCAGCGTGCTTGAGCGCGCGGGAATCGATCAGCAGCTGCGGCTGGATTCCGCCTCCGCGGAGGCGCTGCGGCGCATGACGGAGGCGGGCGCCTTTCCGGATATCCCGGCCCGCCTGGGAGATGCCCTGCAGGAAATCACGGACCGCTTTCCCCTGCTGACGGATCCGGATCTGTATGCCGGAGGCCGCCTGTTTTCGCTGGAGGGAGCGGACTTTCAGCAGGTGCAGCTGCTGACGGATAACCTGACCCGGGACTGGGAAAACAGCCGGGTGGAGGGAATCCGGCTCAATCAGGGCTGCGTGTGGGGACTGCGGATCGGAGAAACGGCGAAGGAGGCCTGGCGCGCGGAGCTGGGCGAGCCGGAAACCACCGTGACGGTGACGGAGGAAGCGGCGGAGCAGTGGCGGGTGCCGGCGGGTGAATGCGATTATTATGCATGGGGAGAGCACCGGCTGTGCCTTTACGCGGATGAGGAGGGCCTGCTGAGCTGCGTGCTGCTCCAGGAATAAAGTAGAAGAGAAATGGGAGGACCTATGACACAAAAACGGACGGAGGGAAAACGGCGTGCCCCGACCTATTCGGCGGATACGCTGGCGCTCCGCTTTCTGGCCGGCCTGGCGCTGATCGCGCTGGGCGTGGTCATTTTTCTGGCGGTGATCCTGCAGATGCAGGGGCAGATTTTTACCGGTCTGCGGGAAATCAGCTTCGGTCTGTGCGGAGGCGCCGCGTATCTGATTCCGATTCTGCCGGTCTGGGCGGGCATTCTGATGATCTGGTCCACGCAGCGCCGGGCGCCGGTGATGCCCTGGGTGTACGCGTTTCTGGCCATGATTTTTTTCTGCGCCTTTCTGGTGCTGATCACCCATACGGCGACGGCGGGCTATCTGACCTATGTGAAAAACGCCTACGGCTCCCTGTCCCCGGGCAGTGAATGGGGCGAGGCCATTCATGGGGCCTATCGGGACGGCGCGGCGCATCACTGGAGCGGCGGCGCGGTGGGCGTCATTTTTGCCTGGCCGCTGGATCGCTTTCTGGGATCCTTTCTGGGGGGCGTGCTGACCTTCGCTGCGACGGCCTTCCTGCTGCTCATGAGCCTGAATCTGACGCCGGCCCGGATCCGGGCCATCGTCACGGGCCAGGCCGGACGGCTGCGGGAGCAGCAGCGGGCGGAGCGGCAGCAGAACGAGGCCCAGCAGATGGCCTGGCAGCAGGAGCAGGCGCGGCAGCGGGAAATGTGGGAGGCGCAGCAGCGACAGATGATTGCGCAGCAGCAGAGCGCCCAGGTGGCCCGGCAGCAGGGTGCGCAGAGCGCACAGCCCGGTCCCGCCCAGCCCGCGGCCATGCCGGAAAGCCCGGCGCAGACCGCCCGGCAGGTGGCCGCCGGAAGAGCCGCGTCGGAGAGCAGCGTGGCCGCCTGGCAGCAGCAGATGGAAATGCAGCAGGTGACCGATCAGAACCACGTGAGCCGGATTTTCGGCCGGAAGCAGGAGGCGGAGGCCCAGCCGAAGCCCGACCGGGGCTGGAAGAGCCGGATCTTCAGCCGGAAGCCCCAGGAGGAGGACGGTCTGACGGATCCGGAGGCCGTGAAGGCCGCCTCCGGAGCGCAGGTGCGCCGCACCGCCACCGGAGAGCGGATCACCCGGCCGGAAACCCGCTGGACCGCGCCGGAGGAGCAGAGCCCGGCCCGGACCCCGCGTCCGGCGGAGGCGCCGGCGCCCCGGCAGCCCGCGGAGGATGTGCGCGCGCAGGCGCTGAAGGAGGAGGCGCAGCGCGAGGCCCGGGAGGAGCAGGCGCAGCGCGAGGCCCTGGAGCAGGCGCGCCGCCGGAAGGCGGAAGAGGCCGCGGCAGAGCCGGTCCGGGAGGAGCCGCGGGCCGCGGAGCGGCCGGAAGCGCCCGCGGAGATGCCGGAGCCCCGGAGGGAGATGCCGGCCCGGAGGCAGAAGGGCAGCGGAGAGCAGGCCGAAACAGAGAAGCAGCCCTCCCCCTGGAGCCGCCAGGTGCAGGCCGCGCTCAGCGCGCAGCAGAATCCCGCCGGGCCGGAGCCGGAGCCCGCCTCCGCGCCCCGCGAGCCGGCGCAGCAGGTCATGCAGGTGCCCCGCGCCCAGATGCGCATCGGTCAGGAGGCCTATCAGCCTGAGCTGAAGCTCCCGCCCCGGGAAAAGCCGGAGGCCGGGGAGGAGGAGGTCTGGACGCCCAGGCCCTATATCTATCCCCCGATTACGGATCTGAAGCTGCCGGAGGAAAACCATGAAAACACCGAGGCGGAGGATGCCATGCGCTCCCGCCGCCTGGAGGAAACCCTGGCCAGCTTCAAGCTGCAGGCCCGGGTGGTCAACGTGACCCACGGCCCGGCCATTTCCCGCTTCGAGCTGGAGCTGGCGGCGGGCACCCGCGTCAACAAGGTGGCGGAGCTGGAAAAGGACATCGCCTACGGCATGGAGGCGACCTCCGTGCGCATCGAGGCGCCGATTCCGGGAAAGAGCCTGGTGGGCGTCGAGGTGCCCAACCGCAAGGTGGCCAAGGTGACGCTGCGGGAGGTGCTGGAGAGCGAAAAGATGCAGAGCGCCCGGTCGGTGCTGACCGTGGCGCTGGGCAAGGATATCGCGGGCACGCCCATCATCTGCGACCTGGCCAAGATGCCCCATATGCTCATCGCCGGCCAGACGGGCAGCGGTAAATCCGTCTGCGTGAACGCGATCATCAACAGCCTGCTGTACCGGGCGGGCCCCGATGAGGTCAAGCTGATTCTCGTGGACCCGAAGGTCGTGGAGCTGCAGTGCTATAACGGCATTCCGCATCTGCTGATTCCCGTGGTGAACGATCCGCACAAGGCGGCCGCGGCCCTGGCCTGGGCCGTGGCGGAGATGATGGAGCGGTATGACAAATTTGCCGAGCGGAAGGTTCGCAACCTCGACGGCTATAACTCGGTTATCGGGCCCGGGGAAAAGCCCATGGCCCGCATCGTGATCATCATTGACGAGCTGGCGGACCTGATGATGGTCTGCAAGAAGGACGTGGAGGAATACATCTGCCGCCTGACCCAGCTGGCCCGTGCCGCGGGAATCCATCTGATCGTGGCCACCCAGCGTCCCTCGGTGGACGTCATCACCGGCCTGATCAAGGCCAACATTCCCAGCCGCATCGCCTTCAAGACGGCCTCCTCCGTGGACTCCCGGACCATTCTGGACCGGAACGGATCTGAGCAGCTGCTGGGCTGGGGCGACATGCTGTATCTGCCGACGGGCTCCTTTGCCCCGACGCGGGTGCAGGGCTGCTTCCTGAGCGACGAAGAGGTGAACCGCATTGCCGCCCACGTGCGGGAGGCGAACCCGGCCACCTATGATCCGGATATTCTGGAGAAGCTGGATCAGCTGGCCGGCGGCAGCGCCGGCGACATGTCCGGCGCGGACATGGTGGCGGGAACCGGCGAGGTCGGCGGCGTGGACGGCGGGCTGTTTGAGCAGGCGGTGGAGTTTGCCATCGCCGACGGCCAGATTTCCACCAGCACCCTGCAGCGGCGCCTGAAAATCGGCTATGCCCGGGCGGGCCGCCTGACGGATGAGATGGAGGAGCGGGGCATCGTGGCGGCCAAGGACGGCAGCAAGCCGAGAAAATGCCTCATCACCCGCGAGGAGTGGGAGGAAATGAAAAAATCAACGGAAGGGATGGTCTGACCGTGGCGAACATGATTGACTATCTGGCCTGGCGGGGAGAATTTCCCTTCGCCGTGACGCCCTGGTGTGCCGTGGACGGCGTGCTGATGGCCACCGTGAGCTATCTGAACTTCCACGGCATCGAGGACGCGAAGGGCTGGACCTTCTCCGAGGCGGAGCGGATCGGCCTGCTCCGGGACGACAGCGAGGCCAGCAGCAGCTTTGAAAACCGCAGCCGGGCCTTCCGGGCGATGGCCGAAAGCGTGCGCTTCCGGGACTGCCGGATGCATCACTTCATCGCCATCAGCGACGCGGAGAAGAAGATTCAGTTTTCCGCCATGTGCATCGACCTGCCGGACGGAACCATGTGCGTGGCCTTCCGGGGCACGGACAACACGATCGTCGGCTGGCGGGAGGACTTCGATATGGCCTACCAGGTGCGCGTGCCGGCCCAGGAGGCCGCCGTGTACTATCTGGCGCAGGCGGCGGAGTGCACCGACCGGCCCCTGCGGGTGGTGGGCCACAGCAAGGGAGGCAACCTGGCGGTGTACGCGGCGGCCCTGGCCGACGCGGACGTGCAGGACCGCATTGTGGCGGTGGAGTCCTTCGACGGGCCGGGCATGAACCGGGAAATGGCGCAGGAGGAGGGCTATCTGCGGCTGAAGCCGAAGATCCGCTCCTATATTCCCCAGAGCAGCATCATCGGCCTGCTCATGGAATACTATGAGCCCTACACCGTCGTGAAATCCACGGCCTCGGGCATTACGCAGCACGATCCCATGACCTGGCAGGTCTACGGTCCGCGGTTTGAGGAGATGGAGGGCATCGATCACATGGCGGAGGTGGTGCGGGACACGCTGCACGAGTGGCTGGAGCAGAGCACGCCCGAGCAGCGCGGCGCCTTTGTGGAGGCCCTGTTCCAGATGGTGGACGCCACGAAGGCCACCCGCTTCAGCGATCTGACCGGGGAAAAGCTCCGGAGCCTCCTGACCATGGTGGGCAACCGGAAGGATGTGGAGCCGGAGACGCGCCGCGTGTTTAACCGCCTGATGGCCCAGGCCGTGACGCTGGGCTTCGGCAATGTGGTGGACCTGGGCAAATCCATCCTGAAGCGGGCGGATGCGCCCTCACACGGGGAGGAAAAGCCCGCCGTGCCCGCGGCGGAGGCGCCGGAGGGCGAAAAAGAACCCCCGGACATGGGTCCGGGGGAGAACAGGGCGGCCGAAGCGGCTACAGATCCTCGGGAATGAGGGTAATAATCTCCTGAATGCTCATGCACTCCGCGTCGCATTCCTGCGCCCGGTGGTGCTCCAGGATGGACCGGGCGGCCCGCTGCATGGCGGGGAACCCGGTGCGGGTCAGCTGGTTGGCATAGATGACGATGTTCGCGCCGGCATCGCGCAGCGTCTCCTCCGTGACGCTGCTGTAGCTGGAGGGGACGAGCACCACCGGCGTGGCGGCGTCCGTTTCGCGGAAGGCCTTCAGGAAGGCCAGAATCTCATCCGGCTCCTTCCGGCGGGAATGGATCATGATGGCGTCGGCGCCGGCGGCCACGTAGGCCCGGGCCCGGAGCAGCGCATCCTCCATGCCCGCCTCGAGAATCAGACTTTCAATCCGGGCGCAGATCATGAAGTCGCGGCTCTTCTGGGCCGCCTTCCCTGCCCGGATTTTTTCGCAGAAATGGGCCACGGTGTCCTGGGTCTGGGGCACCTGGGTGCCGAAGAGGGAATTCTTTTTCAGCCCGGTCTTGTCCTCGATGATGATCATGGAGACGCCCATGCGCTCGAGGGAGCGGACCGTGTAGACAAAATGCTCCGTCAGGCCGCCGGTGTCCCCGTCAAAGATGATGGGCTTGGTGGTGACCTCCAGAATATCGTCCACCGTGCGGAAGCGGCTGGTCATGTCCACCAGCTCGATGTCCGGCTTTCCCTTGGCCGTGGAGTCGCACAGGGAGGAAATCCACATGGCGTCAAACTGGCGGGTTTTTCCGTCCTGATACACCTGGGTTTTTTCCACGATCAGGCCGGTGATGCCGCTGTGCGCCTCCAGGGCGGTGACGAAATGCTTCATCTCCAGCAGCTTCCGGAGCCGGCCGCGGCGCAGATCCGGAAGGCTCAGCTCCGAGCGGGCGCGGCGCTCCAGCGCCTGGAACCGGGAATCCTCCGTATACGGATATTCCACCAGCTGCCCGCCCCACTGGGCCAGCAGCCGCTGCACCTCCTCGCGCACGGGCTGCTGAAAGCCGGTCCGCCAGTCGTCCCCGTGGACGACAAAGTCGGGCCGGTATTTTTCCAGGTTTTCCCGGTAGCTCAGCGTCTTCTGCTCGACCACCTGCTCCACGCCGGCGAGGCTTTCGAACATGGCCTTCCGGTCCTCAAAGCACAGCAGGGGAAAGCGCCGGTAGCTGGCGACCGCCTCGTCGGACAGCACGCCGATCATCAGCTTTCCCAGGCGGCGGGCCCGGCGGATGATGGCGATGTGCCCGGCGTGCACCATGTCTGTGGAAAAGCACATATAGCCCCGGCGGTTTTCCACCTGCCGCAGGGCCTCCGTCACCCGGGCGAGATCCTCGGGATTGTCAATTTCCGCGCACAGCAGGGACCCCACATCCGCCGGCAGGATCCGGCAGCGGTCCGTGATGTCGTTCAGCGCGTTTTCGGCGTAGCAGGAGGTTTCCCCCCGGGCGACATAGCGCTCGATGCTCTCCAGCCACAGGTCCGTCTGCTCCGGATACAGGTGGTAGAGGGGCTGGGCGGCCAGGGCGCTGTCGAAGCGGTGAATGTCCACCGCCTGAATCCGCCCGTCCGCGATGACGGCCTTGAAGTCCTTCTCCGGCAGGGGCACGGCGGAGGAAACGGCCATGCAGCTTTCCGGGCAGCCTAAAAGCTGCTCCAGCACGCGGCTCTCGAACACCAGATCCCCGTGCAGCAGCACAAGCTCCTCCCCCCGCAGCAGCTCGCGGGCGCAGAAGATGGAATAGATATAGTTGGTCTCCGCAAAGCGGGGATTATGGACATAGGTGATCTGCAGCGGCAGGGAAAGGCCGGAGCAGTATTCCTCCAGCACCTGATGAAAGCTGCCGGTGGTCATGACCACCTCCCGGATGCCGAAGTCGGCCAGCAGCCGGAGCTGGCGGGAAACGATGGTTTCCACGGAGGAGATCTCGGTCATGCACTTGGGATGCTCGCTGGTGAGCACCCCCATGCGGCGGCCCAGGCCGGAGTTCAGGATCAGCGCCTTCATGCCTTCTCTTCCCTCAGCTCCGCCAGATACCGGTCCAGCGCGTCCTCCACGGTGGGCATGGGGCCGAAGCCTGCCTCCGTCAGGGTCCGGGCGGAGAGGCGGGAATTCAGCGGCCGGCGGGCGGGCGTGGGATACTCCGAGGAGGGCACGGGAATGACCCGGCAGGCCAGGCCGGCCTTGCGCATGATCATTTCGGCAAACTGGGCCCAGGAAATGTAGCCCTCGTTGCGCACGTGGTAGATGCCGTAGCAGTCCGTGGGAATCAGATCGCAGATGATCCGGGCCAGATCCGGCGTGTAGGTCGGTGAACCGATCTGATCGCACACCACGCGGATCTCCGGCTTTTCCGCGCCCAGGCGCAGCATGGTCTTCACGAAATTATGGCCGTTCTTGCCGAACACCCAGCTGGTGCGCAGCAGGAAGAAGCGGGTCATCAGCGAGCGGACGGCGGTCTCCCCCTGCACCTTGCTGACGCCGTAGACGTTCTGCGGGCCGTAGGCGTCGTCCACCTCGAAGGGCTGATCCCCGGTGCCGGGGAACACGTAGTCCGTGGAGATGAAGACAAACTTGGCGCCCACCCGCAGGGCGGCGCGCACCAGGTTCATCGTGCCCATGCCGTTGACCGCCGCGCACACCTCCGGCTCGGATTCGGCCCGATCCACATTGGTGTAGGCCGCGCAGTGCACGATGACCGTCGGCTGATAGGCCAGAACGTAGTCCATGACCGCCTTTTCGTCGGTCAGGTTGAAATCCGCCACGTCCACCCCCTGGCAGGGAACGCCCCGTTTCTCCAGCAGGCGCACCACGTCATAACCCAGCTGACCGGCGACGCCGGTGACCAGTACCTTCATGGTTTTTCCCTCCGATGCTTCGTCTCGATGCTTAGCCGACAAATTCATGATAGATGGCGTGAATGGTCGCCTCAAAATCGCTGTCGTTGACGCCGACGATGATGCTCAGCTCACTGGAGCCCTGATCGATCATCCGCACGTTGATGCGGGCGCGGCTCATGGCGGAGAAGAGGCGGGCGGCGGTGCCGCAGTTGTGCACCATGCCGCGGCCGACGGTGGCGATGATGGACAGATTGTCGCTGGCGGAAACGGAGCCGCTGCCCCGGACCAGCTCCTCGATCCGGGAAATGACCTCCTCCCGGTGGGGCGCCAGGGCGCGGCTTTCCACCACGACGCACATGCTGTCGATGCCCGTGGGCAGATGCTCAAAGGGGATGCCGGCCTCCTCAAACACCTGGAGGACCTTGCGGCCGAAGCCCACCTCGCTGTTCATCATGCTCTTTTCCACGTTGATGACGCTGTAGCCCTTATGGCCGGCGATGCCGGTGATGGTCGGCACGGAAACCTCGTGCGGCGCGTCCCGGCTGATCATCGTGCCGGGATGATAGGGCTTGTTGGTGTTGCGGATGTTGGTGGGAATGCCGGCCTGATGCACGGGGAACATGGCGTCCTCATGCAGCACGGAGGCGCCCATGTGGCTCAGCTCCCGCAGCTCCTTATAGGTGATGGAGGAGATTTCCGCCGGATTTTCCACGATGCGGGGATCCGCCATCAGGAAGCCGGACACATCCGTCCAGTTCTCATAGACGTCCGCCCCCACCGCCCGGGCCACCAGGGCGCCGGTGATGTCGCTTCCGCCGCGGGAGAAGGTGCAGATATCGCCGCTCTCCATCGCGCCGTAGAAGCCGGGCACGACCGTGGAAACGCCGTCCGAAAGGGCTTCGGAAAGCCGGGCCTGGGTCTGCTCGGCGTCGAGCATGCGGTTGTCCCGGAAGACGATGCCCTGCGCGGCGTCCAGAAAGCGCCAGCCCAGAAAGTCCGCCATCAGCAGGCCGCACAGGTATTCCCCGCGGCTGGCGCACCAGTCCCGGCTGAGCCCGTCGGCAATGCCGCGGCGCACCTCCTCCAGGTGCTCCTCCACGGGGAGGGGCAGCCGCAGATCCCGCGCGATGGACAGATACCGTTCTTCGATCTTGGCGAAGGTTTCCTCAAAGGATTTGCCCTCGGAGGCCTGCGCGTGGCAGAGATAAAGCAGATCCGTAACCTTGTCGTCCCCGGGAAAGCGCTTGCCGGGCGCGCTGGGCACCAGGTAGCGCCGGGTCGGCTCCAATTCCAGAATGCCGCGGACCTTGCGGAACTGCTCCGCATCCGCCAGAGAACTCCCACCGAACTTGGTGACGATACAATCAAGCACAGGCGTACCTCCAGACTTCACTACATCACAGGCGCAATTCTACCGCCTTCAGGCCCTTCATGTCAAGTAAAGCAGGGCTTTCGGGCGCTTGTTTTTATGATCCCTTTATGATAGAATAAGCGCCTGACGAATCCGGGGGCGGAGGGCCGTCCCCGTGGAACCGAAACAGGGAGGGAATGACCTATGACGACCATGACGACCCGGGAGCTGAAGGAGCAGCTGGCCGGTCTGCAGGGGCAGGAGGTAACCCTGCAGGGCTGGATCCGCAACCATCGGAAGCAGAAGGGCCTGGGCTTTATCGATTTCTATGACGGAACCTGCTTCCGCAATCCCCAGGTGGTGTACGATCAGACGATCCCGGACTTTGAGGCCATTCAGGCCCTGCGGGTCGGCGCGGCCATCCGGGTCACCGGCCGGGTCGTGCCCAGCTACCGGGATCCGGAGACGCCGGAAATTCAGGCCTCCGGCATCGTGCTGGAGGGAGACAGCCCGGAGGACTATCCCCTGCAGCCCAAGCGGCACACCCTGGAGTTCCTGCGGGAGATCGCCTATCTCCGTCCCCGCACCCGGCTCTTCCAGGCGGTGTTCCGCGTGCGCAGCGTGGCGGCCATGGCCATCCACACCTATTTCCAGGACCGGGGCTATGTCTATGTCCATACGCCCCTGATCACCGGCAATGACGCGGAGGGCGCGGGCAACACCTTCACCGTGACCACCCTGCCGCCTCAGGAGCGGGACGATCCCTCGAAGGACTTCTTCGGCAAGCCCACCTCCCTGGCCGTGACCGGTCAGCTGGAGGGCGAGACCTTTGCCATGGCCTTCAGCAACATCTACACCTTCGGCCCCACCTTCCGGGCGGAAAACAGCAACACCAAGACCCACGCCGCCGAATTCTGGATGATCGAGCCGGAAATCGCCTTCTGCGATCTGGAGCAGCTGATGGATCTGGAGGAGGA
>ODAI013324522.1_pt1 | contig 11752 bp, 9 predicted proteins | sample 1539321 | NCBI WGS metagenome assembly ODAI01 (sample SAMN02144231, study PRJEB22623) | gut metagenome | biome: sheep rumen | host: Ovis aries | place: New Zealand
GGCGCCCGCGGTCCCCCTGCCCGGCCCGGCGGGCCCTCGACCCCTGCTTGGCCTGGGGGGCGCCTCTCGGGTCCCCCCCAAGACACCGGCGCCCCCCCGCCGCGGGCCTTTCCTGCGCCGGCACTCGCCTCGCCTGCCTAGACCAGGTCTGCCCGGATCAAGTCTGTCCGGCCCAAGTCTGCCTGGCAAAGCCTGTCTGCACCGCGCCTGCCTGGAAGGGACGCACCGCTTCATCCACCAAGGAGCTGCTATGGATCTACTTCCCATCCGACGCGCCATCCTGAGCGTCACCGACAAGTCCGGCCTTGCCGAGTTCGCCGGCTTCCTCGCCGGCATCGGCGTGGAGCTCGTCTCCACGGGCGGCACCATGAAGGCCCTGCAGGCCGCAGGCCTCCCCGTCAAGCAGGTGAGCGACGTGACGGGCTTCCCGGAAATCCTGGGCGGCCGCGTCAAGACCCTGCACCCGAAAATCCACGGCGGCATCCTGTGCAACAAGGATCTCCCCGAGCACCTCGAGACCCTGAAGCAGATGGACATCGTTCCCATCGATCTGGTCTGCGTCAACCTCTACAACTTTGCCGGCGCCGTCTCCCGCAAGCTCTCCCTGGAGCAGGCCGTGGAGGAGATCGACATCGGCGGCCCCTGCATGATCAGGGCGGCAGCCAAGAACTACCACTCCGTGCTGGTGGTGCCCTCGCCCGAGTGGTACGGCCCCGCCATGAACGACCTCAAGGCCCACGACATGCGCTCCTCGCTGGAATTCCGCCAGCTCATGGCCTCGCGCGCCTTCGACGCCACCTCGCGCTACGACGCCCTCATCACCTCCTACATCCGTCCCTAGCGGAGGCCCGGCATTTCCCGCATCGACGGCAATCTCCAGGGCCTCAAGCCAAGCCAGCTGAAGGCCCTCGACCGCCTGGCCAAGCGCAAGTTTCCCGAGAAGGAGCCCTACACCGCGGAGCAGGCGCGCGAGCTCGCCCTGCTCTCGCGCTCCTTCGGCCGGCAGATAGGCCTGCTCGTCGACCGCCGGGGGCGCGTGGCCATGGTCGTCGTCGGCAAGCCCGACAGCATCTGGATCCCGGAGCTCCCGCGCCAGCGCGAGGGCGCCCTGCGCCTCAGGGGGCTGCGGCTCCTGCACACGCACCTTGCGCCTGCCGGCCTGAGCGAAGAGGACCTCACGGACATGCTCTTCCTGCGCCTGGACGCGGTTGTGTGCCTCACGGTGAGCCCGGACGGCGAGCCTGTCCAGTGGCAGGCAGGCCATCTCCTGCCGCAGGGCCTGCAGGGGGCCCTGGGACCAGAGGGCTCGTCGGGCGCGCCCTACCGGGCAGGACCCCTGCGCCCCTGGGATCAGACCCAGGGGGATCTGCTCGCCACCGCCCTCGCCATCGAAGAGGAGCTTGGCCGCGCCGAACAGACCCGGGATTCCCGGGGGCTTGAGCGCGCCCTCGTGGTGTCGGTGTCGGCAGAGCCGAGGCGCCTGCAGGAGCGCAACCTCGACGAGCTTGAGGAGCTTGCCCGCACGGCCGGGCTCGAGGTCTGCGGACGCATGGTCCAGCGCGTCAAGCAGGTGAATCCGCGCTTCATCCTCGGCAGAGGCAAGATGGCCGAGCTCGAGGTCAAGGCCCTCATGGGACGTGCCGAAACCCTCGTCTTCGACGGCGAGCTCTCGCCGGCCCAGCAGCGCAGCCTTGCCGACATCACCGAGCGCAGGGTGCTCGACCGCACCCAGCTCATCCTCGACATCTTCGCCCAGCACGCCGTCACCAAGGCCGGCAAGCTCCAGGTGGAGCTGGCACGGCTCAAGTACGCCCTGCCAAGGCTCTCCGGCGCCAGCAGGAGCATGGACCGCCTCATGGGCGGCATAGGCGGCAAGGGCCTTGGCGAAACCAAGCTCGAGCTCGACAGAAGGCGCACCCGCGAGCGCATGGCAAGGCTCGCCAAGGAGCTGGAGACACTGCGGCGCCAGCGGGCCTTCACGCGCTCAGGCCGCGAGCGCAGCGGCATCCCCACGGCAGCCCTGGTGGGCTACACCAATGCCGGCAAGTCCTCGCTCCTGAACCGCCTCACCAACTCTTCGGTGCTGGCCGAAGACAAGCTCTTCGCCCCCCTCGACACCACACCCCGCCGGCTCCGCTTCCCCGAGGAGCGCGAAATCGTCGTGGCCGACACCGTGGGCTTCATCCGCAGCCTCCCCAGAGAACTCATGGAGGCCTTCCGGGCAACGCTCGAGGAGCTGGGCGAGGCAGACCTGCTCATCCATGTGGCCGACGCCAGCCAGAGCGACCTTGTCCAGCAGACCGAGGCCGTGCTCCAGACCCTGGCCGAGCTTGGCTTCGACCGCACGCCGAGGCTGCTCGTCCTCAACAAGTGGGACCTGCTGGCAACCGAGGCCAGAGCCTCCCTGGGAGATCTGTACCCTGGCGCCATCCACGTCTCCGCCAAAACCGGCGAGGGACTGAAGGAACTGCTCTCGGCCATAGAGGAGAAGCTGCTCCGGGCAAGCTACGCCCTCGGGAAAGAGGAGCTTGAGAGCGCTCCCGAAGCCAGCCCCTGCGAGGCGCCGGATCATCGCGCGCTTTGGCCCGAAGACTGGGACGCGCCGGTCCAGTAGCAACGTACTGGACCGGCATGCTCCCTTCACAAGACGATTTCTTTGATCGCCTTCTACCTTACGCGACTGCGGATACATTTAGTTCTGCACTTTTACCTCTTTCATGCGGAACAAGCCTAGAGAAGAACTGTCATATTTTTCTAGTCAACAGTAGGTTGCAAAATTGTCTAGGTCCGCACAAAAGACTGGCGTTTTCCTGCGTCTCGTATATATTCGTGCGCCTTCGAAGCAGACTGCGCTGGCGACATTTCCTTGTCAGGCAGCCTTTTTTCATGGCCTGCGCCAGCACGCCTCGGCTTTGGCAGCCGGCCGCCGTTCCGCCGTTTCATCCAGCCACTCCGGCCATGGTACCGCACGCAGCCCATGGCCGCTCCACGTAGGCGAAGGAGCACGCCCATGAGCAGCAACGCATTCGACCCCGTCAAGACGGCCGCCATCGGCAGGGAAGTCATCCTTCAGGAGCAGAAGGCCCTTGGAGAGCTGGCCGCCATGCTCGACGGCGACTTCTCCAGGGCCGTGGAGGCTGTGCTGGCCTGCCGGGGCAGAATTGCCGTGACCGGCATGGGCAAGAGCGGACACGTGGCGCGCAAGATAGCCGCCACCCTCGCCTCCACGGGCACGCCCGCCTACTTCCTGCATCCTGCCGAAGCGGGGCACGGCGACCTTGGCATGGTGACCACGAGGGATCTCGTCCTCGCGCTCTCCAACTCGGGCGAGACCAGGGAGATCTTCAACGTCCTCGACTTTGCCAGCCGCCACGGCGTGCCCGTCATTGCCGTCACCAGCAGGCGTCAAAGCGTGCTCGGCCGCATGGCCGACATCGTCCTCGAGCTGCCCCAAACCGGCGAGGCCAAGCCGCTGGCCTGCGCGCCGACGACAACCACCACCATGAGCCTGGCCCTCGGCGATGCGCTGGCCATGGCCGTGCTCCACGTGCGCGGCTTCACCGAGGAGCAGTTCCACGAGTTCCATCCCCACGGCGCCCTCGGCAGGCGCCTGGCGCTGGCCGGCGAGATTATGGCGCCTCAGGACAAGCTCCCGCTCGTCGGCGAGGACACGCTCTTCCAGAACTTCGTCTACGTCATGAGCAGCAAGGGCTTTGGCTGCACCGGCGTCGTGGACGCCAGCGGGCGCCTTGTCGGCATCGTCACCGACGGCGACCTGCGCCGGCTCATGGACACCCTGAACGCCAAGAACGGCAAGGGGCGCGATCTCATGAGCTTCAAGGCCTGTGAGGTCATGACGCGCCACCCCCTGACTGCCACTGAAAGCGAGCCGGCAAGCCGCATCTTCGCCACCATGCACCGCAGGAAGGTCACCTGCATCTTCATTGTCCGCGACGGCAGGCCCGTCGGCCTGCTCCACGTGCACGACGAAGAGAAGAGTTGAGCAAAGCGCCAGGCCGGAACCGCAGGCGCGCCTCAGCGCGCCGGCCCGCAAGGCCCGCCGGAATGCTGGCCTGACACGGATTCAGGTCACGCCAGCAGCATCATATCCGCGAGGACAGCTGAACTTGACAGCTTGACGTCAGGCCCAAGCAGGACAGGCAGGCCGCGCCCCAGAACGCCGAAGGCGACGCCCGGCCCCCTGGGGAAGCGCAGACGCCGCCTTCGTGCAGAAATGCCGCGGCATTGCCGCCGCATTGCCTGGAAAGGGCCGCAAAACCTCGCCGGCACGCGGCCGGTCCGGCTGCATGACTGCCTGGCTACTTGGCTTCGGCGAGCTTTTCCTCAAGCTCCTTGAGGAAGCCTTCCTGGACCTCGAAGCCGCCGGCCTGGGCCTTCTGCACGGCTTCCCTGGCCTCGGCGTACTGGCCCTTGTCGAAGAGCACCAGCGCGAGGTTGTTCCAGGCCGGCGCAAAGGCGGGCTCGTCCTTCAGGAGCTCCCGGCTTTCCTTCTCGCTCTGGTCGAGCTTGCCCTCCATGTAATAGGCGACGGCGAGGCCGTTCCTGGCCTGGGAGAACTTGGGATCCCAGCGCACGGCCTTGTCGAGGTGGGCAACGGCCTTCTTGGGATCGCGCATCTGCAGGTAGCAGAAGCCGATGTTGCTCTCGGCCACGGCGAACTTGGGACGGCAGGCGGCTGCGTCCTGGTTGTACCGAAGGCAGCCTTCGAGGTCGCCGCGCTGCATGCAGATGCCGCCGAGCTGGACCATGGCCTCCGCCATGTGGGCGGACTCGCGCAGGCATTCGCGGAATTCGTTCTCAGCGCCCACCATGTCGCGCTTGGAGAGCAGGGCGAGGCCGAGCTGGTAGTGGTGGGCCGCGCACTGGCCGCCGGACTGCTCGATGGCGGCCTTGAGATCGCTGATGTATTCGTCGAGATTGTCGTACTTGTCTTTCATCTTCTCCCCTCCCGGGCGGTGCTTGGCCGGCGTGGCGCCGGACGGACTCCTAATCCTTCTTGGCGTGCAGCTGGTTCAGGGTGACTTCCAGGTGCCCTTCGCGCTTGAGCAGGTCCACGTACCACAGGCAGAAGTCCATGGTGCCGATCATGGTCTCGTCGCGGTTGACGATGCCAAGGGCGGCCTGCAGCGCGCCCTGGGCGTACTCGTTGCTGTAGGCCTCGCCATTGGTGCGGGCAACGGTCTGGAGGAACTCCCGGATCAGCTCCTGGGTGGTCCGCTTGGTGACGTCCTGGCGGATGTCGAGCGGATCGTTGGGCTTCATGAAGGGATCCCAGTTCTCGTAGCCTATGCGGTCCACGTACTTGCGGCCGCGCGGCTTGAGCTGCTCGTACATCCTGCGCTTGCTGGCCTCCTGCTCGGGGGTCAGCTCCTGCGGCGCGCCGGCGCGGTACATGGAGGCGTGGATGTTGGCTAAAAAGCTTGGCATGGCGTTCTCCAAAGCTGGGGGCGCAGGGCCAGCCCTAGTCTTCCTTCCTGGCGGGGCCGATGCCGAGGAACTGCTCGTCGAAGTCGGTCAGAAGCGCCATGGAAAGGGGCATGTAGACCTCGTGGAGCTTGTCGAAGCGGCTCTTGACGCCGCGCTCTATGGCAAGGCTCATGTCGTCCAGGGCCGCGTGGATCTTGTCAAGCTTCACGGTGGGGTACTGGCCGCCCCTGTCGAAGCCGGAAAGCCCGCAGACATGGCCCTGGCCGGCAATGACGGTCGGGATGCCGTAGATCCGGCAGGTGAGGGGCCTGGCCTCGTAGAGGGCGCAGAGGCCGTCGTCGCCGAGCAGGGGGCAGCGCATGCGCTCGCCGGCTGCCTCCTTCATGATGGACTCGGGCGCGATGCCCTTCTTCTCTTCGCGGAAGAGGTCGCGCTTGAGGCGGGCGAGCCTGCGGTCGACCTCCGAGGCGCGCTCCAGGATGGCGGAGCGCTCGGGGCCAAAGCCGTAGGCCTTGCCGAAGGCCCTGTTGAGGTACATGGCCTCGACCAGGGTGAGGTCGAAGAGCGCATGGCAGCAGTCGCTGCAGCCCTTGCGGCAGGTCACGCGCTCCGGTCCCTGGGAGGCCAGCACCTGGGCGAAGATGCCGTCCACCTGGTCGCGGAGCTTTTCGTAGGCGGTAAAAATCGGTGAGAGATCGGGTATCATGGACGCTTCTTCCGTTTCGGTTAGGCCGCGAAGGACGCGGCGCGAGTGGCAGGGGCGGCTCGGGTCTGCAGGGCGCAGGACGGCTGAAGGCCGCATGGCGTAATATAAGACGCCTTGGCCCTTTGTTAAGGGGCGCTGGCAAGCGCCTTCCGCCGGGCCTGGCTGCAGGCGGGCATGCGCCGAGATGCGTCGGGACCGCATCGGGGAAAGGACCGGCAGCGGCTTTGGCCTGCCAGAGCGGCAGGCCAAGGCTTTCCTCGAACGGCTTCGGCTGGCCTCGGCCGGCTTTGGCGCGCCGACGCAGCCGCACCCAAGGAGCCGCAGAGATCGCGGGACGGCGGAGACAAGCCGAACCCGACGCCTGGCTTAGGCCAGATGCCTGCCTCTGCCAGGAAATGCCCAGATCTGGCTCGAACTGGTCGAACCTGGCCGAACTTGGCCAGATCTGGCCGGACATGCCTCGATCTGCCCGAACTTGCCGAACTGGCCGGACTGGCCGGACCTGGCGGGAACGGCTCAGAACTGCCCGGAACTGGCCGGACGCCAAGGCTGTCTTCAGGCACCAAAGTGCCGCCAGACGTGACGTCCGGCGGCACCTTGCATTCAGAATCGGAGCAAAGCTCCTTTCAGCGCCAGCTACTCTTCGGTGACGGTGATGGCTTCCTGGGAGCAGACTTCCACGCAGGATTCGCAGCCAAGGCACTCTTCGTAGTTGGCGGGATCGGACTTGCCGTCTTTCATTTCGTACACCTGGGCGGGGCAGACATCCACGCACTCGCCGCAGCCAACGCACTTGTCCTGATCGACACTAACGTTCCAACCCATGATCATCCTCCTAACTCGCAGGGTGTGCAGCCACCCTGTCCTGGTTATTGGCGGGAAAGCCTCCCGCATGGCTCCTTCGATAGCTTTGAGACGCGCGCCCTGTCAAGGAGCATGCCCCTTTTGCGACTTGGGGAAGGGCGTTTTCGCGGTATCTGGAAAGGCCGAAAGAACTTTTTGAAAAGCGCTGTCGATTTGACTGGTCTAGTCGAGGCGAAGCCTCGCGTAGTAGCCGCGGCCGCCCCGCTCGACGCGCAGGAGCACCTGGCTCGAGAGGCGCTCGCAGCGGAAGGCCTGCACCAGATCGGCCAGGGATTCCACGCGCATGCCGCCGACGCCGTAGACAACGTCGCCGGGCCTGAGGAAGGAGGCCGGCCCCTGGCGGTCGACGCGGCGCACGGCAAGCCCCTGGCCCTGAGGAAGGTCGGCCGCCTCGAAGCCCCAGCGGCGCTCCATGAGGCCCTGGGCCATGGCGTCGGTGAAGGCTTCGGGCTCGACCGCCACCCGGCGGAGCTTTTGCCGCTGGCCCGCTTCCTGGCCGTTCTGCTGGGCAAGGCTCGCCACCTCGAGCTCGAGCTTCGCACCCTCGACCTGGTTGCGCAGGAGGTTCAGGTAGTCCCTTCTGTCGCTGATGGGCGTCTGGTTGACCGAGCAGATGACGTCGCCTGGCTCGAGGCCGGCGCGGGCTGCGGGCGTATCCTTGAGGACGCCCGTGACGAGCACGCCGCCCCGGCCATGGGCCAGGCCCATTTCCATGGCAAAGCGCTGGTCGATGTCGGCGGCCTCGATGCCAAGCCAGACAGGCGACATGCCGCGCTCGCCCAGCAGCCCCTCCATGACGCGGCGGGCCTTGTTGACCGGAATGGCGAAGCTGATGCCCCAGCCCTTGCCGTAGACGGCCGTGGTGATGCCCACGAGGCTGCCGTCGAGGTTGACCAGGGGACCGCCGGAGTTGCCGGGATTGATGGCGCAGTCGGTCTGGATGAGGTCGGTGAAGAAGCCGGACTCGCTGTGGATGCTGCGGCCCACGGCTGAGACCACGCCCGTGGTCACGGTGTGCCGGAAGCCGAAGGGGTTGCCGATGGCAATGACGGTCTCGCCGGGCAGGACGGTGTCGGAATCGCCCAGGGGGAGCTCCGGCAGATCGCTTGCGCCCTTCAGCTCCAGCACGGCCAGATCGAAATCGGGGTCAGCGCCCTTGAGCTCGGCCTGGAACTCCCGGCCGTCGTTCAGGCGGACAAGAATGTCCGTGCCGTTCTGGACCACGTGGGAGTTGGTGAGCACCAGGGCCTTCTTCCCGTCCACGATGACGCCGGTGCCGAGGCTCACGCGCCGGCGCTGGCGGGGCTGGCGCGACGGGAAGGGACGGCCGTCCCAGCCCCGGAACTGCTCGCCGAGGAACTGCTCCAGCGGGGAAAGGCGCACGCCCTCGACGCTGGAGCTGGTGATGTTGACGACGGCAGGCGAAGCCTTGGCCGTGGCAACGACGACGGGCGTGCGCCGGGCTTCAGAGACGCCGGCAAGGGGATCGGCCGGCGCGGCCTGGGCTTCGGTCGGAAAGACGGACGGGAAGGGGGGCACGGCGATGGAAAGCGGAAGCGCCATGGGGAGGGCAAGCATCATGGCAAGGAAGGCCAGCAGGGCCAGCGGCTTGGCAGGCATGGAAGGTATCCTTACTTAAGGGTTGTCGTGGCAAAGCGGGGCGCCGGACGGCGCGCAGGCCGGCCATGGAGGCAGAGCGCTCGGCCGGCGGGATGACGGGAAGCATGGTGGCGGAGAGATCTCGGACGATTGGCGCCGGACGATTGGCGAAAGAAGATTGGCAAAAGAGATTGGCACAAGACAGGCTACCGGCCGGCAGAAGGGCCGCGGAGCGCAGACGCATCGCTGACAGCAGGCGTCTGCCTCGCCGAGAGGAACGCTTCAATGCGACCTCTCGCCTGGGGAAAGGGAAGCACGGCTTCGGGATCCTTTGGGCGGGAACCGAGCGGCTTTTCCATCCAGACCACGCCGTACCAGCGGCCGAACTTGAAGCCGCACTGGGGGTAGGCTCCGATCTGGCGAAAGCCCCGTGCCTCGTGGAAGGCGACGCTTGCGCCGGTCAGATAGGGATCCGGGCCGTCGGCGACGGCGATGCAGGCGCAGAGAGAAAGCAGGCCCTGAAGTCTGAGGGCGCCTTCAAGCGCATCGTAGAGACGGGTGCCCAGGCCCTGGCGGACAAGCCCCTGGCGCAGGTAGATGGAGACCTCGCAGCAGTAGCAGTAGGCCTGCCTGCCGTAGTAGGGGCTGGCATAGGCGTAGCCGAGCATGTCGCCCGTGCCGGGATGCTCGGCCACGAGATAGGGAAAGGCGGCAAGGACCTTGGCAATGCGCGCCTTCATCTCCTCAGGCTCCGGCGCGCTCCACTCGAAGCTCACGGCCGTTGCTTCGACGTAGGGGCGGTAGATGCCGGCAATGGCGCCGGCATCATCGGGGCTGGCAATGCGGATGCGGGCCTGCTGGAGCTGGAGCGCATCCGGGACACTCCCGCTGGAGCCGACAGGCGCGGCACCTGCCGCGACGGCAGGCACGAGGGCGTCCCTGCCAAGGACCGCGGCCGGCTCCCGGCGGCGTTCAGGGCCAGCGTCCATGCCGTCCCGGCTGCCGGCTTCCCCGCCTGCGGCCCCGCCGTTCCTGCCGGAAACTGTCCCGCAGACGCGTTTTCTGCCTGCCATGCCCATCTCCTTCCTGCCTCTGCTCGAACACATGTCCCAACCTCCCGCTTCTTAGCCTATCGGTCTCACCCGTTCAAGCGCCCAGACAGGCAGTCTGCAGGCATGCAGGCGGCAGTGCAGCGCATTCTGGCGACAGTCCAGGGAGCGCAGCGCCAGCGGGCATGTCCATGGCTGTCGGCAGGCCTGCCGGCTCCTGTCCGGCCCTGCTGCAGCCATTCGGCGTGCCGCAGGATCTGCTCTCAGGCCCCCAAAAGCACTGCGACACTGCCCATGCCGGCCTAGGCTCGTCAAGAGGGGAGAACAGCCACTGCCTGTGCGCACAGCCAGCGGGTGCAAGCTAGCCCTTGACGCCAAACAAAAAAACTTGTATTATTTCAACAAGTTAAACAAAAAACATGCTGTATTTCTACCCCTGTCGTACCTAATATTGAACAACGATAAATATAGACTTGAGCTAGGATTGTAATACTAACTTGAACAATATCTAGCTTTATATCATCATAGGATTGAATTAATATGGATATTGATGCAAGTCTTATTGACCAGCAATTAACTGGAATAATACAGAAGCATAGCAATCTGCTTCCTGCCACTAGAGACGATATTAAACAACGTTCTTTAGCATTTGTACTTTTATGTATAAAAAATTATCTTGATATAACATTAGAAGAGGCCTCAGAATTGCTAACAGATGGGAGCAATGATGGTGGTGTAGATGGAATTAACATTAGTGAAATAGAAGATGATGAGTTTCTTATTACAATTTTTCAATGTAAATATAAAATCAATAATTTTGAAAGTAATTTCAATTTTCCAGAAAATGCTGTCAAATCTTCAGTTGCTCTTGCTGAGATTTTGCTCGACCCATACAAACCGATAACCACAAACGACAGACTGACGCCAAAAGTTGAAGAAATTCGTTCACTCATTAAAGATGGATATATTCCAAATATTAAATTTGTTTTTTGTAATAATGGATTGAAATGGAATTCAATTGCGCAACAGTGGATAAATGATTTTAAAAATAAATATGGAGATAGTGTTTCATTTGATCATTTTAACCATAATTCAATTATAAATATATTACGTAGTGTAAAGAAAATAGACACAAAACTCCTTCTCAGTGGAAAAGTAGCAGTTGAGGATTTAAACTTTATTCGAGTTCTAACTGGTCGGATATCCGTCCAAGAAATATATGATTTGTTTAAAACGCATGGCGATCGACTCTTGCAACGCAACATTAGACGTTATCTTGGATTACACAACAATAGAGTTAACCAAGAAATGCACCAAACTCTTTTATCTGACAAATCAGAAAATTTTTATTTTTACAACAATGGCATAGCTGTAATATGTGAAAAATTTGAATATAATGCATTTCAAAATAGTGATTATATAGTGCGTATTAAAAATATGCAGATAATTAATGGAGCACAAACTTGCAAAACTATTTATGAAACACTCAATAACTATCCACCAAATACTGTTGGGATCAATTCCTATGTTATGATTCGTCTTTACGAACTTTCGGATAACAATCCAGAATTCATACGCGCATTGACGTACGCTACAAATAATCAAAATCCTGTCGAACTCAGAGATCTTCATTCTAATGATGATCTACAAATACAGCTAGAAATAGGCATTAAAGATTTAGGATATATTTATAAACGGCAACGTGAAGAAAGTATATATGGAGAAAATGTCATTACTAGTCCTTTTGCAGCTGAGGCCATCTTGTCAATTTGGAAAGAAAAACCACATCAAGCTAAATTTAAAAGAAAAGAACTCTTTGGAAAGCTATATAATAATATTTTCCGCGAAATAAATGCCGCACAGACAATTATTGCTACTGTTATTTTGAGAGAAGTAGGCAATCAATTAAAAATATTTCAGCTCAATACTGATGTTCAATTTATTCCTTATGCAACTCATTATATCGCCATGGTTTGTGGCAGAATGCTTCTCAAAGAAAACTCGCTGTCCTACAACGCTATAACGCATCAAAACTTCACTGCATTGCTGAGCTGTTATGAGCGCAGCAAAGAGCGCTATTTGACAA
>ODAI011183157.1_pt1 | contig 11750 bp, 11 predicted proteins | sample 1539321 | NCBI WGS metagenome assembly ODAI01 (sample SAMN02144231, study PRJEB22623) | gut metagenome | biome: sheep rumen | host: Ovis aries | place: New Zealand
CGAGGGAACTTGTTTACAGTACTCTCGATGGGAACCATTCGAACCTTCATGACAGATTCGTGAAGGTTTGAAGTAACGCTCTCAAGATATTCGATCTGCTCATTAAATGATGAGTTGTTTCCTTCTGATGAAGAAGATGCGGAAACAAGTGAGTTCTTAGCGGTAATAAGCTCGGATACAAGGTTCATGAGGCTGTCGAGCTTTTCGATGTCGACACGAACCGTCTGTTTAACAGCAACCTTTCCGGGCTTCTTGTCTGCAGCCTTAGCGGGAGCTGCGCTCTGAGTGGGAGCGGCTGCTGGAGCTGCCTTGGGAGCTTCTGAAGCGGCAGGCGCCGTAGTCTGGGCTGCGGGAGCTTCTTCTGCTTCGCCTTCAGCCTCTGCGGAATGAAGCTTGGTAACATCGAGCTCTTTTCCGACTGCATCGGAAATCTCCGAAACACTCTTAGCTGCTGCAATGAGATTCTCAAGAGGCTCTTCTGAAATAACAATAAGAGTAAAGTCGTTCTCGAACTTCTCGTCCTCAAGATCCTGTGAATTGGGATTAGAAACGATAAGCTCGCCCTTTTCCTCGATAGCTTTTACAACAAGAAAAGCTCTTGCGGCTTTAAGTACGCAGGAAGGATCGACGGTAACCTTGATTCCGTATACCTTTCCGCCCTGTTTTGCAGCCTCGGAAAGAACAGATATCTGGCTCTCATCATAATTGATATCGTACCAGGGCTCGTCTGATGAGCTTTCCTCTGCTTTTTCAGCCGCGGGCGCAGCCTGTGCGGGAGCTGCGGCTTCAGAAGTTGCACCTTTGTTGTTTAAAATATCGTTAAGCTGGCGGATAAGGGGCTCATTATCATTGGTTCCCTCATCTGCTGTGTTCTTGATGTTGTCCGTGTATTCCTGAAGTGCGTCGAGGCATTGGAAGAGAACGTCAATCATCTCGGGCTGAACCTTGATATTGCCGTTTCTAACTTCAGAAAAAACATTTTCCATGTCATGGGTAAGATTCTGCATTCTCTTATATCCCATGGTTCCGGCCATTCCCTTAAGGGAGTGGGCTGCACGGAAAATTTCATTTACGGTATCGGAATTCTCGGGATCCTGTTCAAGCTCGAGGATCTGAGTATTCAGGTTTTGTAAATGCTCGTTCGTCTCATCAAGAAAGATTTCAAGATACTGACTGACATCCATAATTTCAAACCTCCGTTGTTTTTACTTCATGATGAAGAATTTATTTTGCGATTCCGACTCTGAGGATCACTTCCTGTGCCAAGTCGTCTAATGGAGTCGACTGGTCCGAAAGTCCGGCCGCGTCAACGCTCTTTGGCATACCGTAGATTGTGCAGGTCTCTTTGCTCTGAGAGATAACATGAATCTTCTTTTTGGCTTTAAGATTCTTGATACCTTCCGTTCCGTCGGCACCCATTCCCGTCATAACAACGCAAATGATGTTGTCGAACTTGCTATCTATAAGCGACTCGTACATATAGTTCGCACAAGGCTTAACTCCTTCTCTCGAAGGCTCGTCGGAAAGATGGATGGAGTACTTGCCCGCTGAAGATGTGGCAAGATTCATATGCTTTCCGCCGGGAGCGATATAGACCGTTCCTTTTTCTACGGCAAGACCTTCTGACGCCTCAACCACCTTGATCTCGCTGAGACTGTTAAGTCTCTCCGCAAGAGAGGCGGTAAATCCGATGGGCATATGCTGAACTAAAAGCACGGGCGCATCGAGATTTGCGGGAAGTCTTGGAATGACTGACTGAAGAGCCTTGGGGCCGCCGGTAGAACTTGCAATCGCAACGATCTTGTTTCCGGGAACCTTGTCTGCAGTCTTCTTGATGATCTCAAGGACTTTCTGACTCTTGTTCTTTTCCTCTTCGATTTTCTCTTTGCTTTGAAATACGGGGTAATTACTGACTACTACACCGCTCAAAACACGGAGAAACTCAGTAGGGAAGATACCTTCTTTACACTGATAAGCATTGTCCGGTTTATGAATAAAGTCCAGGGCTCCGAGTTCGAGAGCATCAAGAGTAGTCTGTGCTCCTTCTCTCGTATCCGTACTTGCCATCATAACGCGGGCTTTGATCTTGTACTTGCGAAGTTCCTCGAGAAGTTCAAGGCCGTTCATCTTCGGCATATTGACATCGAGAACAACCGCATCGTACTGATTTCTGCTGATCAGGTCGAAGGCTTCAAGACCGTTTACAGCCTTACCTGCAACTTCGAATCTGTCATCTGACTCGATTATATCACAAAGCACTCTTCTCATAAGTGCAGAGTCATCTACAACCAGAATTTTTTTCTTGTTCATAGCATTTACCTAACTCTTTCTGCGAACTTTTCGCTCTTCCTCGAAGATAAACTGAATAATCTCTTCTCTTGTTGCCTCATCGATATTGTAGTACTGAACCCTGTGTTCGAAAGTGCCGGGTCTTTGCTCAAGTTCCTTTACGTCAAGGACCTTGCCCACCAGTTCATATTGCTTTCTGTCGTTTCCTCTTACAAGATTGTAGGAGCAGTAGATCATGCTTCCTACTTCGTACTTCTGGTTTGACAAAAATCTTATACCGCCTCCGGATATGTCAACAATGACGCTCCTTTTTATAGGACGATTTGGCTGCAGCCATATCTTGGATTTTTTTTCAACCGCATTTATTTCTTCCTCTTCGAGATTTCTCGCGCACATCTCGAGAGCACAGCTGAATCTGTAATATTCTCTTCGCTGGTATTTTCGAAGGTTACTTGTAAGCTCGATAGCAAGGAAAAACATTCCGTCAGCCTTGTATCTGTCTATAACCCTTGCAAAGCACTGGTAGAGCCCTCCCTCAGTATAGACAACTACATTATACTCCGCATCAATAGGGAGAAGTATAAGCTTGGTCTTCTCCATAGGCATGAGGAGCTCTAAAGTATCCTCCGACGTAATAGCGGAAATCTTAGTGTAATACTGCTTCCGGAGTTCACTGCCGTCCTCTGCAAGCCTTACCTTTCCACCTACCTGCGTGAGTTCAACCCGATCTCCCTCTTTGATGAACTTATTGATCATATCGATATCTTCTCCTTAATACCCCAAATTTGATTCTACTTTTTCCCCATTATGTGTGAGAAGAATGCTGCCATTCCTCTGTTGGTTCCCTTAAGCTCGCTCTCCTTGTCAAGAAGCCTGGCGGCGATCCGCTCGTAGGCCTGGCTTGACTTTGCGGCAGGATTTGCAAGAGATACCGGTACCTGCTGCATAACAGCCCTTGATAACAGCATATCCTGAGGTACGGATCCAAGGTAGCTCATAGGGAGCTTTAAAAATCTTTGGACTACCGCATAGAGTTTTTTAAAGAGGAGCTCTCCATCCGACTCCTTCTCAACTCTGTTGGCGATCATCTTTATCTGCGAATTCGCTGCGTTGAACCTTGAGTGCCTGCTTAAGGCTTTTAACAGCGAGTACGAGTCTGTAATGCTTGTGGGCTCGGGAGTAGTCATAACGATTATCTCTCCGCTTGCCACAAGAAACTCCAAAACAGCGTCGGATATTCCCGCTCCCGTATCTACGATGATTATATCAGCAATAGAATCAAGTTCCGCAAGATTCCTTATAATATAGTTTAAATAATCTACGCTCAGATTGCTCATTCCGGCAATACCGGAGCCGCCCGATATAAAGCCTACCTCGCCCGGTCCCCAGGTAATGATGTCTCTGATATTTTTGCCCTGATAGATCAGGTCACAGAGATTGTGCTTGGGAACTGCGCCAAACATTATTTCAATATTTGCAAGTCCAAAATCGGCATCGAGGATTATCACCCTCTTCCCCATTTTTCTAAACTGTATAGCAAGATTGATGGCTGTATTTGATTTTCCGACGCCGCCTTTGCCGCTTGTGACCGTGATGACTCTCGCAAGCGTCTTTTGCTGCTCTAAGGCGGTTTTCATTCTTAAGCTTTCAGCCTGATCCATAGTACTCCTTTATCTCCCCCGGCGCCTCAGTGTTTTCCGCCAAGCAACTGCTTAACAATCTTTTGAGGATTGAAGGACTCGATATCGTCCGGTACGTTCTGTCCGCATGTGATGTAAGCAATGGTTGCTCCCGATTCGCATTTCATATTGTAAAGATTTCCGTACTCACCGGTCTCGTCAAGCTTTGTAAATACAAGCTGATAATCCGAGATCTCCCTGTAATTGTCGGCGATCTTTTTAAGGTCTTTGTATTTCGTAGTTGCGGAAAGCACAAGAAAAATCTGTGTTTCCATTTCTTTCGAGCTTTCGATAAATTCCTTTTGCTTTTGAAGAAGCTCTTCGTTTCTGTGGGAATGTCCCGCGGAGTCAACGAAGATATAATCGCAATCCGCAAAATCCTCAAAAGCCTTTGAAAGCTCATCGGGCTCGTAAATAACCCTGAAGGGTACTCCGAGGATTCCCGCGTAAGTTCTTAGCTGGTCCGTAGCGGCGATCCTGTATGTATCCGTGGTAAGAAGAGCGATCTTCTTTTTCTCCGTAAGGGATACGCTACTGGCGGTCTTTGCGATAGTGGTGGTCTTTCCGACACCGGTAGGTCCGATAAAGAATACTACTCTCGGTCCCTTCGAAGCGGGCAGTATTCCGTCGGATTTTCCAAACTTAAGTATCATCTTCTGGTAGATGTTTCCGAGGAGGAAATCCATAGAAAGCCCCGGCTTTTTAAGTACCTCGGCATCCCCTATGATTTCTCCGGCGTACTTTTCGTCCACCTCGTTTTCAACCATTGTGTTGTAAAGAAGGCGTAAGAATCTGTCTACCTCTTTTTCCTGTTCTATGATCTCTTCCTTTTTGTCCTTTGGCTCCGAGCCTTCCTTAGGTACAGCTGATCCGGCTTTATCTGCGTTTTCCTTTGATGAGCTTATAACGCTGCTTTCGCGGTTTAACTGATTTTCCAAAAGAGTCTGAAGATTATCAAGTTTCTTTTCAAGAGCGGAAGACTCAGCTGCGGAGATTGATGCGGCAGGTGCGGCATTTCCCCCGGCGGGTGAGGCTGCAGATTCCTTTTCTTTTTGGGCCGCTCCTATACCCGCTCCCGTAAGAGGAGGCAAAGATTTTTTTGAAGCTTCAACCTGGGCCTGTGCTATCTTTCTTATCTGACGGATAGGCTCCTCGTCATCCTCTTTAGCGGCGGTAAGCTCCACCTGCTTTTTACGAAATACAGAGAAGGCCCCCTTGGGTTTAACACTTCTTACGTTCATAATAACGTATCCGTCCCCAAGCTCTTTTTGTGCGGCCGCAGCTGCTTCGCTTTCAGTTTTTCCGACAAATTTTCTAATAATCATTTTATGCGGTTACCATTCCTACTGATTGTAATTCTACGTTTGATTCTATTTCGTTGTATGAAACAACGACCAGATCTCTGTAATAATCCTCAGTCATACGCTTGAAGTACATTCGCACGATAGGTGATGTTATGACAATAGGAGTCTTTCCGAGGTTCTCTAATTTCTCTACTTCTTTTCCTACAGCATCCACAATAGCTCTTGAGCGCTGGGGATCCATATTGAGGAAGGCTCCGGTTTCGGTCTGTTTGACGCTTCCCATGATCTCCTGCTCAATCTTGGGATCGAGGGTGACAACGCTGCTGGTCTCGTTAGGAGGGAAGTATTTTGTGGAGATGGCTCTCTTAAGAGCCTGTCTTACGTACTCCGTAAGGATATCCGTATCTCTTGTTGTCTGTGCGTAATCCGCAAGAGTCTCAAGGATCGTAAGAAGATCTCTGATTGAGATTCCCTCTCTAAGCAGATTCTGGAGTACCTTCTGGATCTCGCCGAGTCCGAGGAGCTTCGGAGTAAGTTCCTCCACAAGGGAAGGATTGGTCTCCTTGATATTGTTGAGGAGGTTCTGTACATCCTGTCTTGTAAGGAGCTCATCGATATGCTCACGGATGATCTCAGTAAGGTGCGTGGCGATGATAGATGGCGGGTCTACTACGGTATATCCAAGGCTCTCCGCGCGCTCCCTCTGTCCTTCCGTGATCCATGTGGCAGGAAGGTGGAAGGAAGGCTCGAAGGTTGGAATACCCGTGATCTCCTCTTCAACATATCCGGGATTCATAGCCATATAATGGTCAAAAAGGATCTCTCCTTCGCTTACCTGAATACCTTTTATCTTGATAATATACTGGTTAGGGTTAAGCTGTATGTTATCGCGAAGTCTTATAATGGGCACAATGGTACCGAGTTCAAGAGCTATCTGTCGTCTGATCATAACAACACGGTCCAAAAGGTCACCGCCCTGATTAAGATCCGCCAGTGGAATTATACCATATCCGAACTCCAACTCGATAGGGTCTACCGCAAGAAGGGAGTTAACATTTTCAGGCTGCCTTATCTCCTCCGCCTCCGCCTCCTCCTCGCTGACCTCCGTCTCAATGGCGGCTATCTTTGCCTTGCGATTAAGTCTGATACCGAGGAAGATGAAAAACGCCGCGATGATGAGGAAGAGAATATCGTTAAGAGGCGTAAAGATTCCAAGGACTATCATTACTCCGGCTACAAGGAACATCGACTGGGGAGTTCTGAAAAGCTGGTTCAAAATAGTAAGGCCGAAATTCTCCGTCTTGCTTCCCTTGGTTACAAGGATACCTGTACTTAAGGCCGTCATCAGGGAAGGGATCTGAGAAACAAGTCCGTCACCGATGGTTAATATCGCATACTTCGAAAGAGCCTCCTGAATGGAAAGTCCGCTAAAGATCATACCCATTGCGATACCGCCGATGATGTTGATAAATGTGATGATAAGACCGGCTGTTGCGTCTCCCTTAACATACTTGGTAGCACCGTCCATAGAGCCGAAAAAGCTTGCTTCTTCCTGGATCTTATCTCTTCTTCTCTTTGCCTCCGCATCGTCAATGGCACCGGTATTTAAGTCGGCATCTATCGCCATCTGCTTACCGGGCATAGCATCAAGGGTAAATCTTGCGGTTACTTCGGATACACGTTCCGAACCTTTGTTGATGACCATAAACTGGACGATTATAAGGATTATAAAGACGATAACACCTACAACCAGGTTACCTCCGCCGACGAAATTACCGAAGGTCTGAACCACATTACCGGCATATCCGTTTAAAAGGATCTGTCTTGTTGATGAGGCGTTTAGACCGATCCTGAATACGGTGGTAAAAAGGAGGAGTGTCGGGAAGAAGGACATATCGAGTACTTCCGACGCAAACATAGTTCCGAACATTATCGTCATAGAAAGCGCAAAGTCAAGTGCAAGTAAAATATCCAAAAGAAAAGGAGGGATCGGAATGATGAGCATAATGATCGCAACTACGATATAGATCGCAACCGCAAAATCTTTGAAGGGAATTTTCTTCAAAAAGTTCATATTCGTTTCCTCCTTTCGGTTATTTTTTTATTTATCTATACCTTACCCTGAAGGTGGTATACAAAGGCGAGAACCTCAGCCACCGCCTGGTAGAGCTCCGGCGGAATCGCCTGTCCTATATCTACGTTATGGTAGAGCATACGGGCAAGAGGCTTATTCTCAACGATGTGAATACTGTTTTCCTTGGCCACATCTTTTATTCGCTGTGCCAGATATCCTTCTCCCTTTGCGATAACCATCGGTGCATCGATGATCTGGGGATCGTATCTTATGGCAACTGCGTAGTGCGTAGGGTTGGTGATCACGACATCAGCCTTTGGAAGATCCTGCATCATACGCCTTCTCGAGGCTTCCATCATCTTTTGCTTTATCTTTCCCTTTATCTGAGGGTCACCTTCCATTTGCTTGTATTCGTCTTTAACTTCCTGCTTGGTCATCCTCATATCCTTTGAAAACTTCCAGCGCTGGTAGATAAAATCCGTTCCCGCGATGATTATATAAAGAGCGGATATCCTTATGCCAAGGTCGGTTACAAGCTTACCGATATTTCCAAGAGCAAAGGAAAAATCCTGATCGTAAAAAGAAAAGATCAGTCCGATATTTTTCGAAACGTAATTGTAGGCCACAAGCCCTATAAGGAGCAGCTTAAAGATTGATTTTAAGAGCTCCATAAGTGAGTTTAAGGAAAAGATCCTCTTAAATCCGGAGATGGGATTTATCTTGTTAAACTTAGGAGCTAAGGGCTTGGCCGTAGGTTTCCATCTGACCTGTAAAAGATCAGATAAAAATACAACCGCAAATCCTATAAGGAGTATTGGAAGGATGATCATCAGTATAGTGTAGATCATTCTTCTGAAAAGTATGTTTGTATCGTTAACCGGCATCTGCCCGTTCCAGAAAACAACCACATTCGATATCTCTCCGTATACAACGGAAAAAGCATTTTTAAGGCTGCCGCCTATATATCCCAAAAGTACTTTTAAAACTACAAAAAGCGAAAGGAGTGCAAGGCAGTTTGCTATTTCTCTGCTCTTTGCAACCTGACCTTCTTTTCTGGCATCGTCTAATTTTTTGTCTGTGGCGGGCTCTGTTTTTTCTCCGCCCTGACCCTCCGCAAAGAAGGTCAAAGTATATTCAAATATCATAGACCCTCCGCTTAGAGGCTAAATCATTCCTTTAACAAAAAGCACCATCATCTTTTTCATTTCGGTGTAGATCATATCCGCCGCAGCAGGAAGAAGGCTTACCGTAAGGAACAGGATTCCAAGTCCTACGATTATCTTTAGCTGGACACCGACGGCAAACATATTCATCTGGGGTGAAACCTTAGCCATAATACCGAGTATCGCATTAAGCATCAGCATTGCCGCAAATATCGGGAGCATTATCCGAAATCCGATAAGTATGTAATCCGCCATAAAGGTAAGGGCTGAATTAACCAGGGACTCGCTGTTAAAGATCGCTCCGTTAACAGGGATAAGGGTGTAGGTATCCTTTAAGGCTCCCAGCAGATAAATATATAAGCCGCTGGACAACATCAAAAGGTTAAAGGAATAGTTGTAAATACCACCGGTTATTGATGTACTCTGTCTTGTAGCCGGATCAAAGATAGTAACCATGGAAAGTCCCGTCTCCATATCCGCTATCGTACCTGCAAAGTTTAATATACTTAAGCAGATATTTGCTGACAATCCGATAAGCAGACCCGTTACCGCTTCCTTGATTACTATCAGGGCAAGCTCCACGATCGAATCGGTTACGACCGCCTGTGAGGGGGTAAGGGTATTGTACAGCAGATAAGAGATAAATATGCTGAGGAGCACTCTCACATTCCTCGGCGTATTGGTCATACTGAAAAAAGGAGCGATGTAGACAAACATGCTCACTCTCACAAATATCAGCAGAAAATATTCAAGATCATAAAATGAAAAAGAATAATTAATCATCTGTGTACGTAATAGCTAAAGGTTGTCCAAAGGTTAGTGGTATACTCAACCATAGTATTCATCATCCATCCGCCCAGTATCATAAGTGTAAGGAATATGCCTATAAGCTTCGGAACAAATGTGAGCGTTTGTTCCTGGATGGAAGTAACTGTCTGGAAAATACTGACTATAAGTCCTATTGCCATAGATACAAGTAAAAGAGGCAGTGCGGTCTCCAAGATAACATATAATGCCTGCCTGACCATTTCGGTAACGGCTTCTGTTGTCATATCACACTCCTCCTTTCTTTGCCTTCAGCAATTTATATTCTTTCTTTAAACGCCTTTAAGCCGGATACCCTGAGGGTTCCGGCATCAATAAAAGGTTTGAACTACCTGTCCGATAATAAGCGCCCATCCGTCCGCAAGGACGAAAAGCAATATCTTGAAAGGCATTGATATTGTAGTAGGCGGCAGCATCATCATACCCATACTCATAAGCGTAGACGCCACAACCATGTCTATGATTATGAAAGGTATATAGATCATAAAACCTATCCAGAAGGCGGTCCGAAGCTCCGAGATCATAAAGCTCGGAACAAGAACCGATGTCGGGATGGTTTCAAGAGAACCGTCCCACTCAAGGTCAGCTATCTGCATAAAAAGCTGTACATCCTTAAGCTGGGTCTGGGGATACATAAACTCTCGTAAGGGATCCATAGCAAGTTCAAAGAACTCCTGTGTCTCTATCTCTCCCGCTTCGTAGGGCTTAACCGCCGTATCGTTTATCTTTGTGATCGTGGGCTGCATTATAAAGAAGGTAAGGATAAGTGCAAGTCCCAAAAGTATCTGGTTAGGCGGTGCCGTCTGGGTATTCAGCGCGGCTCTTGTAAAGTGAAGTACTATGATGATCCTTGTAAAGGAAGTCATCATAATAATAAGAGTCGGCGCGATTGCGATCAGAGTGAGAGTTATAAGAATTCTTAAAGCTCCGTTTAAAGAGCCGTTGTCTCCCTCATATTCAAGTGTAACTCTGTTGAGAGTATTTAAGGTATTCAGGTCCTCGGGGCTCTCGTAAGTACCGGCGGGATCAACCGTTGTTGACACCTCCGTATCCCCGGTCTGAAGATGATGTTCCTCGGTAGCATAAGAAAAAGATTTCCCATTAAACCACAATATGCCCACCGCAAGCAGCAGGCATAATAGCTTTATAATATTTTTTCCAGTTTTACTGATTGGTCCCATACTCATACATCCTTTGAATCATCACTGGAATTCTTATCTTTTTTTAATGCCTTTTCGAACATACTTTTAAAGGCAGATTTAGAACCGTCAGGCTTAATTTCCTTAAGCTCTGACGGATCAATATCTCCCAAAAAAGTAACATTGTCCTTGGATATAGCAAGAATCTTGTAGGTATTTCCTACTCTTACTATCTGCATCCATTTATTGTTAGCTATATGGGTGGTCTCGATAACCTCAATATTACGGCCTGAGTTCTGGCTTTTTTGATAGTTTGCGAGCCACTTTGTCACGACTGCAGTCACGGCCAAAACGACCACAAAAATCACAAGCACAGTGATAAGCTGCGCGTATGCAGTCTGGCTAAGGATTATCATTATCCAACAACCTTCTTTACAGCTTCCAATACACGGTCCTGCTGGAAGGGCTTAACGATGAAGTCCTTTGCGCCGGCCTGGATAGATTCGATAACCATTGCCTGCTGTCCCATTGCAGAACACATAATAACCTTTGCGCTTGCATCAGCTGCCTTGATAGCCTTAAGTGCCTGGATTCCATCCATCTCGGGCATAGTAATGTCCATAAGTACAAGGTCGGGTGTAAGCTCTTTGTACTTCTCAACTGCCTTTGCTCCGTTCTCTGCCTCACCCGCAACATTGTAGCCATTCTTTGAAAGAATGTCTTTGATCATCATTCTCATAAATGCTGCATCGTCAACAATCAGGATGTTTTTTGCCATTTTCTTTTCCTCCAACTATATATTAATAATATTAGGGGTTACTATTTTATAATTTCCGTTACACGTACGCCGAAGCTTTCTTCGATAACAACTACTTCGCCTCGTGCAACGAATTTACCGTTTACAAGTACGTCTATGGGCTCACCGGCAATACGGTCAAGCTCAATGATAGTACCGGGTGCAAAGTTAAGGATCTCAGAGATCGTCTTTGAGGTTCGTCCAAGCTCAACGGTTACTTCAAGAGGAACGTCCATAATAAGACCGATATTCTCTCCGCCGGCGATTCCGGCTGAGTCCCCGTTAAAGTTCTGGAATTGAACAGGTTTAACATTTACTGCCTGCTGAGGCATTGCCATTCCGGGCATCATGCCCATTCCCGGCATCATACCCATTCCGGGCATCATGCCCATCTGAGGCATCATACCCATTCCCGGCATCATTCCCATCTGGCTCATATCCTGTCCGGGCATTCCCATACCGGGTGCCATCTGGGGAGCCA
>ODAI010169442.1_pt1 | contig 11749 bp, 12 predicted proteins | sample 1539321 | NCBI WGS metagenome assembly ODAI01 (sample SAMN02144231, study PRJEB22623) | gut metagenome | biome: sheep rumen | host: Ovis aries | place: New Zealand
GGGCATCCTTCCCTCGGACATCGCGGCGATCGAATCGACGATCTTGTCAAGGGCGTCCTTTATCTTTCCCCCGAGAACCATCTTCATCATGAAGTTGAGGTCGGCGGAAGCGTCGATATGGAAGTCCGTCTTGTCGGGGTCCCCTCCGCAGGCGTCGAACCAAAGGTCGATATTGAATGCGAATGGAGCTCCGTTGTCGGCGAACGATATCCTTGAATAAGGTACCCTGTCACAGACCTTCACTCCTATGTTGAATCCCTGTACACTGGCGTTTATGGTATCATAATCGGCTGTGACCCCTTCCTTCTTGTCCTGGGGGATCACATTGAGGAAATTGCGCATGTCGACGAAAGCCATATAAAGCATATAAGGAGCTTTCGAGACGGTGGCGTGCTTGCTTTTGAATTCGGTCATGGCGGATTTCACGGAAAAATTATTTCCCCCATTCGGAGGGATTCTCCCTCCATGCGGAGAGCACCTCCAGCTGGTCGGGTGTGACGTAACCCGTTGCGGCGGCGGTCTCGACGAGGGAAGAGTAGTTGGAGAGGGTAGAGAGTTTCACACCGGCCTCGGCGAAACGTTCGTCGGCGAGGTCGAACCCGTACGTGAAGATCGCGACCATTCCCAGAACCTCGGCTCCCGCCTTCCTCAGGGCGTCAACGGCGGCAAGACTGCTCATGCCGGTGGAGATGAGGTCCTCGATAACCACCACCTTCGTTCCCGGTTCCAGTATTCCTTCTATCTGTGATCCTGTACCATGATCCTTGGGTTTGGGACGGACGTACACGAAAGGAAGGCCCATCCTGTCGGCGGCCAGGGCTCCATGGGCGATGGCGCCAGTAGCGACCCCCGCCGCGACCTGTGCCTCGGGGAAGAGTTCCTTCGCCCTTTCGGCGAGGAAGGACGCGACCATCGAACGCAGTTCGGGATAAGAGAGGATCCTGCGGTTGTCGCAGTAAATGGGAGAATGCCAACCGGAAGCCCAGGTGAAAGGTTGTGAGGGACGAAGCAGAACTGCACTGATGTCCAAAAGTCTGCGGGCCACGGTGGAGGCGATTTCTGAATGACTGTTGCTCATATGACAATAAATGATCTTGTTTTCGGCGGCCGCATCGGAAGGCATCAAAGCGGATGCCGTTCACGTTTTCGGAGACTTATTATTATATTTGCACCGAAGCAGCCAAGTGCAAAGATATACATTTTCCGAAGACAGGCCCACACGAAATGTCAAACATCCACAGGATATACTTCGAAAACAGATGCATCGTCATCTGTCCGGAGGGGGAAGCAGCCCTTTCCGATCCCAACTCCATAGAGTACCACCCTGGGAAGGACTTCGGCATACATGAGATCGTTGCCATGTTCAAAGCCAGCCCCACCCTCTGGAAAATCTACATTCCCGCCGAAGACACGGACGGGATGTACAGAAGGGTATGCGCCGAGTTCAAGGAAGTCAACGCCGCCGGAGGGCTCGTGTCCAACCGGAGGGGGGATTTCCTTCTCATAAGCCGGTACGGCCTGTGGGACCTCCCCAAGGGCCATCAGGAGAAGGGAGAAGACATAGAAGTCACGGCCATGAGGGAAGTGAGCGAAGAAACCGGAATCGACAAACTCATCATCCGGAGACTCATCTGCATAACCGACCACTGTTACATCAGGGAAGGGATCTGGCACCTCAAGCACACCTGGTGGTATGACATGCTGTACACCGACCCGGTCGACCTCACCCCCCAAAGGGAAGAGGACATTTCCAAAGCGGCCTGGGTAGCCAAATCCAGCCTTCCACCATATCTGAAGAACACTTATCCATCGATAGCGGAAGTCTTCCGTGAGGCTAAAATTTAGCCCGGTTGAAACAAAAAGCGAATTTTGCCGTATATATATTAGTTTGTCGCCTCATTTGAAGGGGCGTCCAAGACGCAGTACGCAATTTAAGCCAAAGGTCTAATTACAAGACAGAATGAAGCTATCACAGTTCCAGTTCGCCCTCCCCAAAGACAGGGTGGCCACTGAACCTCCCAGATGGAGGGATGAGTGCAAACTTATGGTGCTCCACAAGGACACCGGTGAAATCGAGCACAGGATTTTCAAGGACATCATAGATTATTTCGGGAAAGGAGACACCTTCGTCCTGAACGACACCAAAGTATTCCCCGCCAGGCTTTCCGGCAACAAGGAAAAGACAGGCGCGGAAATCGAGGTTTTCCTTCTCCGTGAACTGAATAAGGAACAGAGGCTCTGGGACGTCGTAGTCGATCCGGCCAGGAAGATAAGGATCGGAAACAAACTTTACTTCGGTGAAGACGAGAGTCTCGTCGCCGAAGTCATCGACAACACAACCTCAAGGGGAAGGACCCTCAGGTTCCTCTATGACGGCAAGTACGAGGAGTTCAAGGAAACCCTCTTCAGCCTCGGTGAGCCTCCCGTACCCAGATGGGTGAAGGACAAGGTCACCAAAGAGGACAGGGAGAACTTCCAGACCATTTTCGCAAAGAACGAAGGGGCGGTTTCCGCTCCGGCGGCAGGCCTCCATTTCAGCCGCGAGCTGTTCAACAGGATGATCCTCGCAGACATCGACAAGACCTTCATCACCGTTCACATGGGAATCGGTCATTTCCGCAAAGTCGACGTCGAGGACCTCTCCAAGCACAAGATGGACTCCGAAAGGCTCATCATCTCCCCCGAGGCCGCGGCGAAGATCAACCAGACCAAGCGCTCCGGACACAAGGTGGTAGCCATCGGCGCCACCGTAATGAGGGGACTCGAGACCTACGTCACCACCAACGACGAGGTCAACCCTTACGACGGATGGACCAACAAGTTCATCTTCCCTCCTTACCGTTTCGCCATTCCTTCGGCGATCGTCTCGAATTTCCACATGCCCTGCTCGACGATGCTCATGTCGGTTGCGGCATTCGGCGGATACGAGAAAGTGATGAACGCCTACAAGGTGGCTCTCGAGGAAGGTTACAAGTTCGGCCCCTACGGAGACGCTATGCTTATTCTCTAAAGAGGTCGGGGGACACCCGCACACACAAGCCTTATGATCTAGGGACGGATTCCGGAAGGTTTCCGTCCCTTATCCTTTGCCGACGGTCGCACCTTTTGGGGAATTTGTAGTATCTTTGCCTCCGCCTCAAAACGGACACGATATGCCGACATACATCGATACGCACGTCCACTTCTATGACGAGTGGTTCGGAGACGAAGCCGAGGGAGCCATCTCCCGCAGCCTCGCAGCCGGAGTCGTCAAGATGATCCAACCGGACGTGGACCGGAAGGAAAGGGAAAAGATGTTTTCCCTCAGCGAGAAACATCCCGGAGTCCTTTTCACGATGATCGGCCTGTACCCGGATTCGGTCACGGAAGATTGGGAACAGGAGATCGACGACATGCTCCGTTACGTCTCCCGCAACCCGGTGGCCATCGGCGAAATCGGTCTGGACTACCACTATTCCAAAGAGAACGCCGAACTCCAGAAGATAGCCCTCAAGGCACAATTCGAACTCGCCGCCAAGATGAATCTCCCAGTCAATATACATTTAAGGGATGCGACGGAAGATTTCATGGGAATAGTCAAGCAGTGCGCCCATCTTGGGCTAAGAGGCAACATGCACGCCTTCAGCGGCAGTTACGAGACCTTCCTCGAGCTCCAGAAATACGGAGACTGGTCAGTCGGAATAGGAGGAGTGGTGACGTTCAAAAAGGCCAAGGTGGCCGAAAGCGTCAAAAAAATCCCCCTCGGGAAGATAGTTCTCGAAACCGACGCCCCGTACCTGGCTCCCGTACCTATGAGAGGACAGAGGAACGAAAGCACATTCATACCATATATAGCACAGAAGGTGGCGGAACTCAAGGGTATTTCCGTGGAGGAAGTCGCTGAAGTGACCTCACACAATGCCGAGGCCCTCTTCGGAATCTGACCCCCGATCACCTGAAAGCGAAAACACGTAAAACCGATACCACAATGGACTCCTATCCCAACGGAAAATCATCGATCCTGCTCATTTACACCGGCGGTACCATCGGAATGAAACAGGATATCGACGACCAGACCCTCAAACCGTTCGACTTCGACCAGATCCAGGCCGAGGTGCCCGAAATAGCCAAATTCGCGTTCAAGATAGATTCCTACACCTTCGACCCTCTGATCGACTCCTCCGATGTCGAACCGTCGCTATGGCAGGCCCTGGCCCGTCTCATCCAGGAAAGGTACGAGCAGTATGACGGATTCATAATCCTCCACGGCACGGATACGATGTCCTATTCGGCATCGGCACTGAGCTTCATGCTCGACGGACTGACCAAACCGGTCATCTTCACCGGAAGCCAGCTTCCTATCGGAGTTCCCAGGACGGACGGGAAGGAGAATCTCATTTCTTCGGTGGAAATCGCCTCCGCCAAGGACAGCGAAGGCCACGCCCTGGTACCGGAAGTGTGCATCTGCTTCGATTCTCTTCTCATAAGGGGGAACAGGGCGACCAAGACGAACGCCGAGGTGTTCCGGGCCTTCGAGTCCCCGAACTGTCCCCTCCTCGCCGAAGCCGGAATCAACATCAAGTACAACACAAAAGCCATCAGAAAACCCCTCGACTGGTACCAGAACCTGTCGATCAACACCGCCCTCGACACGAGGGTCTCCATTCTGAAGCTCCATCCGGGAATCACACCCGAAGTGGTCAGGTACTTCCTCTGCAGCCCGGAGACAAGGGCGGTCATAATCGAGACCTACGGAGCGGGCAACGCGCCCTCGAAAAAATGGTTCATAGACCTTGTGAAAGAAGCTTCCTCCATGGGGAAAATACTGGTCAATGTCACACAGTGCCAAAGCGGTACCGTCAACATGGACCTCTATGCCACCGGCAAGTCCCTGCAGAACGCAGGTGTCATAAACGGCTACGATTCAACGACCGAAAGCGCCCTCGGAAAGCTCTTCTACCTGATGGGCAAGAGTTCCGACAATGAGTGGGTCAAACAGATGATGACCAGGAACTTGAAGGGAGAAATCACGAAGAATTGACTTTCCTCAACGGGTAATTGAGGGACTGCCGCCGTGTCCATGGCGACCTCCGGAAAAAGTGTGAAGATTCCCGCACTTTCCGGTCAAGAATACGGACTGCGGAGACGGGGCCGGACTACGGAAAGGGACAGGCCATGCCCCCCAACGATTTATATCGTTCCAAAAGGAAGGGAAAATAAAAAATGGCATTTCATTGCCGTTTGAAAATAATTTGCTAAATTGCACCGAATTTTGAGAAGAAGGGTAGAAACATAGGCGTGCTAAAACCATCCCTGTACCACCTCCGTTTTTTGAGAAATCATAATTAATAATCTTTAATACAATTATTTATTTCAAACACACAAAAACAATTATGAAAAAGTTTTTCATGTTTTTGGCAGCTGCTGTCCTTATGGTCGCTACTGCAAGCATCGTTTCCGCTCAGGAAATCAATGATGCATCCGCCCTTTTCAACGGTACCGGCGAAGAGGTTCCTCTGATGCAGGCCATCAAGACCAAGTTCATCGAGGGTGGTGCGGGCTTCATGTCCCTCATCGTAATCTGCCTCATCATCGGTCTTGCCCTCGCTATCGAGCGTATCCTCTATTTGACCTTCGCAAAGACCAACACCAAGAAGCTTCTTGCTGCTGTTGAGAAGGCTCTTGATGAGGGTGGTATCGAGAAGGCTAAGGAAGTTTGCCGCAACACCCGTGGTCCTGTTGCCAGCATCTTCTATCAGGGTCTCCTTCGCTACGATCAGGGTGTTGACACCGTTGAGAAGACAATTGTTTCCTATGGTTCAGTCCAGATGAGCAACATGGAGAACGGTCTCTCTTGGATCTCCCTCTTCATCGCTATCGCTCCTTCACTCGGATTCCTCGGAACCGTTATCGGTATGATCCAGGCATTCGATGCTATCCAGGCTGCAGGTGATATCTCCCCTAACGTCGTCGCTGGAGGTATGAAGGTCGCTCTCATCACCACCGTCGCGGGACTTATCGTCGCTATGATTCTTCAGGTGTTCTACAACTACATCCTCGCTAAGATTGACTCCATCACCATCGACATGGAGGACGCTTCAATCTCTCTCGTGGATATCCTCACCAAATACAACAAGAAGTAATCAACCTTCCTTGATAACAAGCAATTATGAATAAAATATTCAAAATAATCATGTGGGTTCTGATCGCTATCAGCGTCGTCCTGCTTGTTATGGGATTCACTAAGGGATTCCCTGCAACAGTGGCAGATGACAACGGTACGGTCGATCCGCTGCTCAACTGGGCATATATCATGTTCGGCATCGCCGTAGCATGCGTTATCCTGGTAGGCTTGGTAGTCGGCGTGATGAACGATCCGAAGAGCCTCATCAAGCTCCTCATCGGACTCGTAGTCATCGGCGCTATCTGCTTCGTTGTCTACCTTATGTCTCCGGGTGCTGTTCCTCAGGGATTCCATGGTGAAATTCCCTCTGCTGGCACACTCAAACTTACTGACACTATCATGAACCTTACTTGTCTTGCCGGTGGCCTCGCAGTACTTGCCATCGTCGTCGGTGAGATAATCAGTGCAGTTCGTACAAAATAATATAAGCCATGGCTAAGAAAACACCTGCATTAAATACAAGCTCAACGGCAGACATCGCTTTCCTGCTTCTGTGCTACTTCCTCATGACTACAACCATGGGATCACAGACCGGTCTGCAGCGTCGTCTTCCGCCTATGCCCGACAAGAACCAACAGGTACAGGATCAGAAGGTCAATCGTCGTAACATCATCGTTGTGAAGATTAACTCAGCTGACCGTCTCCTGGCGGGAAGTGAGCCTATTGAGGTTAGCCAGCTTAAAGACAGAATCAAGGAATTCCTTACTAACCCTACCGACGATCCCAACCTTCCCGAGAAGGAAGTTACGGACATCGAGGGATACGGATCCTATCCTATCTCCAAGGGTGTAATCTCGCTCCAGAATGACCGTGGTACCAGCTACCGCGCTTATATGGAGGTTCAGAATGAGCTCGTGAAGGCCGTCAACGAACTTCGTGACGAATTCTCTTCAAGGGCTTATGGAAAACCTTTCAACAGCCTCGATGAGGAAAAACAGGAAATCGTCAAAACAGCGATTCCTCAGAATATCTCCGAGGCAGAACCTAAGGACGTTGGCAAAAAATAAGGAGGAATAGAATATGTCAAAATTCGGTGGATCAAACAATAAGAAGGAAGTTCCCGCAATGTCTTCGGGATCCCTCTCCGATATCGTGTTCATGCTCCTCTTCTTCTTCATGGTTACCACACAGATGCGTGACCAGGAGAACAAAGTCCAGGTCAAGCTCCCTGAAGCTTCCGAGGTTGTGAAGCTCGAGCGCAAGGATCTTTCATCCTATATCAACATCGGTCCCCCTACCAGGGCTCTCCAGGCTCAGTACGGTACCGACGCACGTATACAGCTGAATGACTCCTTCAAGACTGTGGACGACATCCGTGACTTCATCGCTGCAGAGCGTGACGCCATGAGTGAGGCTGACCGTCAGTTCATGACAACTGTCATTAAGGGCGACCAGGACGTGAGAATGGGTATCATCACAGATGTTAAGCAGGAGCTCAGACGTTGCTCCGCACTCAAGATCATGTACCAGGCTAGAAAAACAGAATAATTCTGTAACTCATTTATAGAAGGAAGGCGACTCTTACGAGCCGCCTTCTTTCGTATATATCTGCTCGTCCTGAATCACATTGGCGGCTCATTATATCGAAAGGTCAGCGGAAAATCATTATATTTGCACGATTAAGAAGGAACCTCCACCATAGGAGGACATATCATTAAGAGAATTTTCAATTTTATGGACAAGGTCGTCAGAACGAAAGTTAAGGACTTGCTGGGAAGCGAGCCGGGAAAAGAAGTCCTCGCCAAAGGTTGGGTCAGGACAAAAAGAGGTAACAAGCAGGTGAAATTCATCGCCCTCAATGACGGTTCGACAGTAAACAATATCCAGATCGTTGCAAATACGGAGAACTTCGACGAAGAGCTCATCAAGAAGATAACAACAGGCGCCAGCATCGCCGTCAAAGGTGAACTTGTCGCCTCAGTGGGTAGCGGCCAGGCCGTCGAGATCCAGGCCAAGGAGATCGAGGTAATCGGAGAATGCGACCCGATGAGATATCCTCTCCAGAAGAAGGACACCACCCTCGAATACCTCAGGAGCGTGGCCCACATGAGACTCCGCACCAACACCTTCGGTGCTGTCCTCAGAATCCGTCACGCCATGGCTTTCGCCATCCACAAATTCTTCAACGACAAAGGATTCGTATATCTCAATACTCCCCTCATCACCGAGTCAGACGCTGAGGGAGCGGGCGACATGTTCCAGGTCACCACGATGGACCTCGCCAATGTCCCCATGCACAACGGCAAAGTCGACTTCAGCAAGGACTTCTTCGGAAAGAAGACCAGCCTTACCGTGAGCGGTCAGCTCGAAGGTGAACTCGGAGCTACAGCCGTAGGAGAGATCTACACCTTCGGCCCCACCTTCAGGGCAGAGAACTCGAACACCCCCAGACACCTGGCCGAGTTCTGGATGATCGAGCCTGAAATGGCTTTCTACGACATCAACGATGACATGGCCCTCGCCGAGGAGTTCGTGAAGTATCTCGTCCAGTACGCTCTCGACAACTGCATGGACGACCTCACGTTCCTCAACAACAAATACGATGACGGCCTCATCGAAAGGCTCAAGAGCGTCCTCGGAATCGAATTCAGGAAGGTAACCTACACCGAAGCCGTCAGCATCCTCGAGGAGGCTGTCGCCAACGGACACAAGTTCGAGTATCCCGTACACTGGGGAACCGACTTCCAGAGCGAGCACGAGAGGTATCTCGTCGAGCAATATTTCAAGAGGCCCGTCATCCTTATCGACTTCCCCAAGGACATCAAGGCCTTCTACATGAAGCAGAACGAAGACGGCAAGACCGTGAGGGGTATGGACGTCCTCTTCCCGAAGATCGGAGAAATCATCGGCGGAAGCGAAAGGGAGGCATCCCTCGAGAAACTCGAGACGAGGATCGACGAACTCGGAATGAGCCGCAAGAACCTCGAATGGTACATCGACACCAGAAGGTTCGGAACAGTCCCCCACTCCGGTTTCGGACTCGGTTTCGAGAGACTCCTTCTGTTCGTCACCGGTATGAGCAACATCCGTGACGTCATCCCCTTCCCGAGGACTCCCAAGAACGCGGAATTCTAATCATCTAACCCATATAACACTCCCACATCATGCTGGTAATCGGAATAGCAGGCGGTTCAGGATCCGGAAAGACCACCGTCGTAAAGGCGATAACCAATCAGCTCTCGGGCCGAGTGGTTGTCATCCCCCAGGATTCTTACTACAAGGATTCAAGCCATCTTCCCATGGAAGAAAGGCACAAAATCAACTTCGACCATCCTGACGCCATCGACTGGAAACTCCTCTGCCAGCAGATCCGGGAGCTGAAGCAGGGGAAGACGATAGAACAGCCGATTTACTCCTACCTCACATGCTCGAGGAGCAAGACGGAAACCGTCACCGTAGAACCGGCCGACGTCATAATCGTTGAAGGTATCCTCATCTACACCTGCAAGGAACTGAGGGACCAGATGAACATCAAGATATTCGTCGACGCCGACGACGATGACCGCCTCATGAGAATCATCGTCCGTGACATTGAGGAAAGGGGAAGAACCGTCGCAACCGCGATTGACCACTACTGCGAAACAGTGAAGCCGATGCACCTCCAGTTCATCGAACCGAGCAAACGCTACGCCGACATCATCATTCCGCAGGGAGGGCACAACAAAGTCGCTATTGACGTGATTTCCGCTACAATCGAACGCACCCTTTCGGAGATAGCCGAAAAGAAGAACAAGAAACACTGACCATAAGCCCGTAATCCGCAAGATGCGCAAACTATCCGGCGAAGACAAGGCAGGAATATACATCACCGTGATCGTTCATCTCACGGTGATTATCATATTACTCCTTTCGCAGATAGGGGCGGTCCTGAGGAAGGACAACTCATTCGTCATCGACTTCTCCAGGGAAGAAGCTTTGGAACAACTGGAAAAGGAGGAACAGGAAAGGCTCGAACAGGAAGCCTTCGATGACGAGATTTCCCAGCGCATCCAGGAAATGATGGACGGGACCAGCGGGACGGCCTTCCGCAACGTGGCCGTGAACCGTTCAGCCCTCAAAGACGACAGGGGGACCGATGCCGAGAAGCTCTATGAGGACGCCGAAAGGCTTGCGCAGGAGCTCAAGAACGGCGTCGACCTGGAACCGGACGAGGATTACGCTGAAGTCGCTCCTCAAACCCAGACCAAGAAGGAAGAAAAGCCCGTCAGAGAGTATTCCGGACCTTCGGTGGTATCATACTACCTTGAGGGCAGAAAAGCCAGCAAACTGCCCATTCCCGCGTACAGGTGCTATGGCGGAGGTATGGTGACGGTCATCATTACGGTTGACAACGCCGGAAACGTCGTGGCCGCCAAAGTGCAGGAAGAAGTGTCGACCGATGACAGGTGTCTGAGGGAATTCGCGGTAAGGGCCGCGAGACTTTCCAAGTTCTCTTCCGACCCCAAGGCTCCGGCAAGGCAGGCCGGAAACATCGTCTACCAGTTCATTTCGCAGTAAGGCCGTCTTGTCCACCGGTGGACAAGACCCAAAGACCCAAAGGAAAACTGCGGACACATAAACGGAATCGGAGAGACCTTTTCGGCTCTCCGATTCCGTTATTATGATCCTTTCAGCGGGACTTCCTATTGCCCGGTTTCCACTTTCGATGGAGCGGCCAATGCTTTCGCAACCACATCATCGACCGGAAGGTAGAGCTTGTAGAAAGCGTTGTCGCCGAGCTTTGAGTACCGGCCCACGAGAGCCCTCAACTGAGGCATGAGATAATCCTCGGTCGCCTCCCATTCTCCCGCCTTTGGTGCGATACCGTCTTTCGTCTTCGCAAAGTCCAGGAACTGGCCCTTGAGGTTGAGTCCGTCAAGGAAGTCCTCAAGATCGGGGAAAGAGTCGATCGCGAGCAGGCGGTCACGGTAACGGTCGAACATCTCGGAAGCGAACCTCATCTGGGTAGTCTTGCGGTTGCAGGCGATGAAGAAATCGGTCGCCCTCGTCGTATCCATCGGAACGAAGACATCGGGGACGATGCCGCCACCTCCGTAAACGGTCCTTCCGCCTACGGTCTTGTACACCTCGGTGCTGTCAACCTTTATGCTGTCCTGGGCGAACATCTCGCCGCCTTCGTAGCGACGGTATATGTCATACCCGTAATCATCCCCGTAAGGCTTCTGGATGCAACGTCCCGAAGGAGTGTAGAACCTGGCGATCGTGATGCGGACTCCGGATCCGTCCGTGAAGAACACGGGCTCCTGAACAAGACCCTTGCCGAAGGAACGGCGACCGACGATCACTCCCCTGTCGTTGTCCTGGATGGCTCCCGCGAAGATTTCGCTGGATGAAGCGGAGGATTCGTTGATGAGGACGGAAAGTTCGATATCCTGAAGGATTCCTCTTCCGTCGGCCTTGTGGTCCTCACGCTCATAGTTGCGCCCCTTGAGGAAAACTATCTCATCTCCCCGCGAGAGGAACATGTTCGAAAGCAGAAGGGCCTGGTCAAGATATCCGCCCGTATTGTCACGGATATCGAAGATGAGCCTCTTCATGCCCTGCTTGAGAAGGGCTACGGCCGCATCGGAGACTTCTTTGTAGGTA
>ODAI012299554.1_pt1 | contig 11749 bp, 11 predicted proteins | sample 1539321 | NCBI WGS metagenome assembly ODAI01 (sample SAMN02144231, study PRJEB22623) | gut metagenome | biome: sheep rumen | host: Ovis aries | place: New Zealand
AGTTGAAAGAGGCCGACGGCCCGCCGTCGGCGTTGGAAGGTGAAAAAGAAGGTAAGGACTGGGCGCTCCGCGTATCAATTTCCAGCCGGGACGGATGTTCCCGATAGGCTACAATGAAGGTATGCATCGCACCGCTGGCCTCCAGACACGACATCGAGGTACATTCCCCGAAGGCCTCCCGGGCCTTGACGGCCGCGAAAACCTTGCTGCCGTCCACAATCTTGGCCACGATGTCCCGGAAGCCGAGATTCACGTACTTCAGCTCAGAAGCAAAGCGCAGATGCACCACCTGCGAGGTCGAGATAAAAAGCGTATCCGGGGCCTGTGCAAGGCCGATTCCGGAGCATACCCGCCCAAGGATAAGGATTACCTCTGTAATTTTACTTGCTGGGTACTTGCCGAAGAACCTTGATATAAAATAAATAGCCCGCTCAATAAGAAACGGGCTTTTTATGCATAACTATTTGATTATCAAATCAATATTCTTCCTCGTTCCACATGAAGTCTTCCTTGGTGGGATAGTCCGGCCAGATGTCTTCGATGGATTCGTAGATTTCGGCATTGTCATCGTCCAGTTCTTCCAGGTTCTCAATGACTTCGTCCGGGGCGCAGGTGCGGGTGGCGTAGTCTATGAGTTCCTCTTTGGTTGCGGGCCACGGAGCGTCGTCCAGGCTGCTGGCTAGTTCAAGTGTCCAAAACATAGTGCGTATTGTTTATTTGTTTATTTTTCAGCGTTTTAGCTTTCTCTTCCAAAATTGGGGATGCAAAGATAGGTAAAAAAATGATATAATGGATTTTTTTGCGTAATTTTGTATCCCTTTTAAGAATTCATTGCTACAAAGAACAGACCATGGCATACAGGAAAATAGAAGAATACGATACAGAAACTACGCAGGAGATTGCGCAGCACATCCAGGCCATCCTGAAACTGCTGGGGGAAGACCCTTCCCGGGAAGGGCTGCTCAAAACCCCGGAGCGGGTGGCCAAAGCCATGCAGTTCCTCACACAGGGCTATTTCCAGGACGGGGAAACCATCGTCAGAAGCGCCCTTTTCCAGGAGCCCTACAACCACATGGTCATTGTGAAGGACATAGAACTCTTCTCTCTTTGTGAGCATCATATGCTGCCCTTTATCGGCAAAGCCCACGTGGCCTATATCCCCAAGGGAGAAATCACGGGCCTGAGCAAGGTGGCCCGCGTGGTGGAAACCTACGCCCGCCGTCTGCAGGTGCAGGAGCGCCTCACGGAGCAGATCCGGGACTGCCTGCAGGAATCCCTGAATCCCCTGGGTGTAGCCGTGGTCATCGAGGCCATGCATACCTGTATGTCCATGCGCGGCGTCCAGAAATCCAACGCCATCACCACCACATCGGCCTTTTCGGGTATTTTCCTCAAGAGCGACAAAACCCGCAATGAGTTCCTCCAGCTCATAGGCCGATAAGCGAATGGAAATTCCAACCGCCATATTGGTTGTCCTTGTCATCCTGGTAATCGCTTGTGGATTGCTGGGAGGCCGTTTCCGGAATCTGCAGGTGCTCAGGCGCATTCACGGGAAATCCCAGGCCAGGCTGCGTGAGGAAATCTCACCGGAGCAGGCCGAAGCCTTTTTCTCGGACCGGGACCTTCAAAAGGTGCCGGAAAAGTACCGCCCCCTTTCCGAGCTTCTTCTGGACTGCGGAGAAGGGAACAAGGTGTATGCCGGTAACTCCCTGGAAATCATTACTTCCGGTCTTCGCAAGAGAGAGCTTCTCCTGGAAGATCTCCGGCGGGCCCGGAAGTTCATCTTCATAGAGTATTTCCGCTTCGGAGACGACCGGGCCGGCCGCGAAGTGCGGAACCTGCTGTACCAGAAAGTGAAGGAAGGCGTAGAAGTGTGCCTTCTTCTTAACAATATGACGGACCGCCTGGTCCCGCGTTCCTATTACCGGGACATGCGCCGCCACGGAGTCAATGCCATTCCCTATACGCACATCCGGACGGGGCTGTACAAGTGGATTATGCGCATCAACTGCCAGAACCACCGCAAGATAGTGGTGGTAGACGGCGAGGTGGGCTACGTGGGCGGAATGAACCTGAACGACAACTACTTCTACAAGTGGAGAGACACCCATCTGCGGGTCTCCGGCCCCGTGATCGCCCGTCTGATGGTGTCCTTTATGGACAGCTGGATCGGCTCCGGCGGCACCTTCAGTCATAGTCTGGGAGAATACTTTCCCAAGGAGTTCCCCCAGCTGCCCGCCCCGCTTCAGAACAAGCTCCTGCAGGAGGTGGTGTCGGCCCCCGAATTCCCGAAGAGAACTGCCCAGCTGGGCATCGAGTGGATTGTGAACCACGCTCAGCGTTATGTGTATGTCCAGACGCCCTACTGGGTGCCTCCTAAATCTTTGCTGCGGGCCTTCCGTGAGGCAGTGCTCCGCGGAGTGGACGTGCAGCTGATGGTGCCCCGGGAAGTGGATACCCCGCTGATGGGCCCGGTGAACAGCACCTTTTTCAAGGATTGCCTGGAAGCCGGTGTGCACCTCTTTCTGAGGGGAGGGGAGTTCATCCACGCCAAAACCCTGGTGGCCGATGACGATATCTCCGTCATCGGCGGCTCCAATCTGGACTGGCGCAGTTTTGACGTGAACAGCGAAAACGATACGTTCATCTACGACGAGGAAACCGCCCAGGCGAACAAGCGCATCTTCCTGGAGGAGAAAGCCCTCTGTCAGGAACTGGACCTGCCCGCCTGGATGGCATCCCGCAGCCTGGGACAACGGTTCCTCTCCGTCCTTGCCCGGCTGTTCGCTTTTTTACTTTAGCACGTAGTCACTGGTGTTCTTGAGGCCGCGCGTGTTGAAATAGCCGGCCACGATATCTCCCTTCACAAATACCTGCCGTCCTATCAGCTCCGGGTGATCCACCAGGTTCAGGGCGTCCCGCACCTTGCCCTTCGGCAGCTCCACCGCCAGGCAGGAGGCCTTGGAGGTGATGGAAGAACGGTCTGCTATGGCCAGGTGCGTGGCTTTGGTAATCTCGGATGTCTTGACATTCTTTCCGTTGGAGCTGAGGTCTCCTCCCACAATGTAGCCGTGCACCCACACCCCCTTCTGGTCTATGTGGGCCGAGGCATCCCCCACGGAAATGGCATCGGGCTCCCGGTCGTCGGAAGGCGGATTGTTCTCTCCGCCGATAATGTAGCTTCCGTCCGTCCACACCTTGCTGGTGTCCACGCTCACTTTCAGCTGGCCCTCTCCACCGGTGTTGGCCACGTTGATGCCCAGGTTCAGGACTTCCCGGGGCTCCAGGCGGCGGGTCAGCAGCGTCTGGTCCTTCCCTTCGTTGTAGAGGATGATAGAGGCTTCACCGGCCTTGAGATAGGCGATGCGCGTTTCCTTGTACAGGTACTTAAGGCGTGTAGATTCCTGCTTCACAAACAGAACGCCGTCCGGGAAGGCCGTGAGGAAGTTGGGGGAGATGTGGAGCCGGATGCCGGCGTTGATCAGCGTGCAGCGGAGGCTCACGTTCACCTTCTGTCCGGAGGGAATCACCACCACCTGCTCGTCTCCGTACTGCGGGCGGGCGAAGGCCGGGGCGGTAAAGGCGATGGATTGCACCCGGACGGTGTAGCTGCCGGGATCCACTTTCAGGTACTCCGGGGAATCGCCGTAGGTGCCGTCGTAGAGCACCTCGCCCCGGGCGTCAGTAATAGTCAGGAGAAAGTCGTTGGTGTCCGGAATCTCCGCATCGGCCTTGGTGAAGGCCGACTGGTCCAGCGTCCATCTTAATTCTCCCTGCTCCTTGTTAGGGTCGGTTGCCAGGCCGAAATCGTCGCAGGCGGCTGCTCCGCCAAGGAGAAGCGGGAGCAGAGCCACAAGTCTCAGCGTTTTCATGGCCCCAAGGTAAGTCACTTTCGGCAAACTCATAGGTGGCAAACAGCAGTTTTTTCGTTCATTTTTCTTGCGGTTCGGGTAAAACAACACCAAGAATCCACCGAAATCACTATCTTTGTAAGATTAAAAGACAGATTATGTTCGAGAACTTAAGTGAAAGATTAGAGCGCTCATTCAAGATACTCAAGGGTGAGGGAAAAATCACCGAAATCAATGTTGCGGAAACCGTCAAGGATATCCGTAAGGCCCTTTTGGATGCCGACGTAAGCTATAAGGTGGCCAAGGATTTCTGCAACCAGGTAAAGGACAAGGCCATCGGCACGGGTGTTCTCACCGCCGTGAAACCCCAGCAGATGATGGTGAAAATCATGCACGACGAGCTCACTTCCTTTATGGGCTCCGAGGCGCAGGATATCAACCTCAAGGGAAACCCCGCCATCGTGCTGGTAGCCGGTCTGAACGGTTCCGGTAAAACCACTTTCTCCGGAAAACTGGCCCTTCACATCAAGAGCAAGAAGGGAATGAAGGTTCTCCTCGCGGCCTGCGATACCTTCCGCCCCGCCGCCATCGAGCAGCTGAAGGTGCTGGGAGAAAGCATCGGAGTTCCCGTCTATACGGAAGAAGGGGAGAAGGACCCCATCAAGATAGCCAAGGCCGCCATCGCCAAGGCCAAGGCCGAAGGCTACAGCGTCGTCATCGTGGATACCGCCGGCCGCCTGGCCGTGGACCAGCAGCTGATGGACGAGATATCGGCCCTGCACGAGGCCATCCATCCTACGGAAACCCTCTTCGTGGTGGATGCGATGACGGGCCAGGATGCCGTGGAAACGGCCAAGGCCTTCAACGACCGCCTGGACTTCGACGGCGTGGTGCTCACCAAGATGGACGGAGACACCCGTGGCGGTGCCGCCCTTTCCATCAAGGCCGTGGTGGGAAAACCCATCAAGTTCGTGAGCTCCGGAGAAAAGCTGGAAGCCCTGGACGTGTTCCATCCGGAGCGTATTGCAGACCGTATCCTGGGAATGGGAGACGTGGTTTCCCTGGTGGAAAAGGCCCAGGAGCAGTTTGACGAGAAACAGGCCCGGGAACTGAAGAAGAAACTGGCCAAGGACCAGTTCACCCTCTGGGACTTCTACCAGCAGATCCAGCAGGTGAAAAAGATGGGCAACATCAAAGACCTGGCCGGCATGCTGCCCGGGGTGGGGAAGGCCCTGAAGGATGTAGACATCCCGGACGATGCTTTCAAGAGCACGGAGGCCATCATCCTTTCCATGACGGCCTATGAGCGGGAACATCCCGAGGCCATCAACGGCTCCCGCCGCAAGAGAATTGCCGACGGCTCCGGCACCTCCGTTCCGGAAGTGAACAAGCTGCTGAAGCAGTTCGAAGGAACCCGCAAGCTGATGAAGGGCGCCGTCACCGGCAACCTGATGCAGCAGATGCGGGGGATGAGAAGGTAATACACTGAAACTAAGATATGAAACTCCGTTTTTCCCTGTTGCTGGTGGGCATCGCGCTGATGTCCACGGCCTGTGGTCACCGCCTGAAGGACGGGAACTACACCCTTACCGTGCTCTCCACCAACGATGTGCACAGCACCTGGTTCGATTCCAGCTACGTGGATGGGACGCAGAGAAAGTCCCTGCTGGCGATGAACTACTACATAGACAGTGTGCGCACGGCCGACGGTGCCGCCAACGTGCTGCTGGTAGACGCCGGAGACTGCCTGCAGGGAGACAACGCCGCCTACTATTATAATTATGTAGATACCCTGGCCCCGCACCTGTTCCCCCGCCTGATGGAGTATATGCACTACGACGCCATCGCCATGGGCAACCACGACATAGAAACCGGCCATCCGGTCTACGACCGCGTGCAGGAGGAACTGGTGGCCGTGGGATCCCCCTTCCTGGCGGGTAACGCCATCCGCAACGACAACGGAAAGCCCTACTTCCCGCTGTACAAGATGGTGGAAAAGGCCGGCCTCAGGATTGCCGTCATCGGCTACAACAACGCCAATATCAAGGCCTGGCTGGCCGAGGAAATCTGGAGTGGAATGCACTTTGAGAGCATCCGGGCCCAGATCCAGCAGGATGTGGATTACGTAAAGGCCAAGGAAAAGCCCGATGTGATGGTGGTAGCCATGCATTCCGGCTGCGGCCGGGGAGACGGCAACATCCGGGAAGGAGAGGCCCTGGACTGCTTCAATTCCGTGAAGGGGGTAGACTGGCTCATCTGCGGCCACGACCACAAGCCGTACGTGGAGACGCGGGAGCAGTCGGCCCTTCTGAATTCCGGCAGCCACAGCCGCTTCGTGGCGCACGGAAAGATGCACCTGACGGTGGAGAAGGGAAAGATTGTGAAAAAGTCCTTCGAGACAGACCTCATCCCCGTCAAGGCCGAAAAGGCAGACCCGGTGATGCGGGAAGCCTTCCGCAAGGAATACGAGGCCGTGAAGGCCTTCACCATCCGGGAGGTGGGCCAGCTGAATGTGGCCCTTCACACCCGGGATGCCTACAAGGGAATGTCGGAGTACATCAACTTCATCCATACCATCTGCCTGCAGTGTGCTCCGGCCCAGCTCTCCATAGCCGCTCCCTTAACCTACAACGGCAGCGTGCAGGAGGGAACCCTCCTTTTCAACGACCTTTTTACCCTCTATCCCTTTGAGAACCAGCTGTATGTGATTACGATGACGGGAGAGGAGGTCCGCCGGTACCTGGAGGCTTCCTACGACCGCTGGATCAATACGGTGGAAGGTCCGGAAGATCACGTCCTCCGGATCATTCCTCGGGACAACCTGCGCACCCAGCAGAAAGGCTGGTCCTTCGAAGGCCTTCCCTATAACTTCGACTCGGTGGCCGGTCTCAACTACACGGTGGATGTCACCAAACCCCGCGGAGAGCGGGTGGTCATTGCCTCCGAGGCCGACGGTACCCCCTTCGACGAAGGGAAAACGTACAACGTGGCCCTTACTTCCTACCGCGCCAGCGGCGGCGGCCTCCTTCTGGATGAGATCGGCATCAACACGGACCTCATCGACGAAAGGGTGGTGGCCCGCTATCCGGAAATCCGCACCCTCATCCACGACCGTCTGGTGAAGGACCCCACCATAGACCTGGAAGAAATATCCGATCCGGCCCTGCTGGGTACATGGAAATTCGTCCCCGAAGCTCTGGCCCGCCAGAGAATCGAGGACGACATGAAACTGTTGTTCGGAAAATAATCTTTCCTTACTTGGCGTAAGCTACAGAACGGGTTTCCCGGATAACGGTGATTTTCACCTGTCCGGGATAAGTCATTTCGTCCTGGATCTTCTGGGCAATCTGTCCGGAGAGAACCTCGGCGTCGTGGTCGCTCACTTCTTCGGCTCCCACAATCACACGAAGCTCACGGCCGGCCTGGATGGCGTAGGCCTTGGTAACGCCCGGATAGGAACCGGCCAGGTTCTCCATGCCGCGAAGGCGCTTGATATAGCTTTCGATAACTTCTCGGCGGGCGCCGGGACGGGCACCGGAGATGGCATCTCCCACCAGTACCAGCGGAGCATAAAGGGACGTCATTTCGGTTTCCTCGTGGTGGGCGCCGATGGCGTTGCAGATTTCCGGCTTTTCCTTGTACTGCTCTGCCAGCTTCATACCCAGCAGGGCGTGCGGCAGATCCGGCTCTTCCTCGGAGACTTTGCCGATATCGTGGAGGAGACCGGCGCGCTTGGCAATCTTGGGGTTCAGGCCCAGCTCGGAAGCCAGGATGGCGCAGATGTTGGCCACTTCACGGGAGTGCTGCAGCAGGTTCTGGCCATAGGAGGAACGGTATTTCATACGGCCGATCAGGCGGACCAGCTCCATGGAAAGACCGTGGATGCCCAGGTCTATGCAGGTTCTCTTACCGGTTTCCAGAATCTCTTCTTCCAGCTGTTTCTGTACCTTGGCAACCACCTCCTCGATGCGGGCGGGATGGATGCGGCCGTCCACCACCAGCTGGTGAAGGGCCAGGCGGGCTACCTCCCTGCGGACAGGGTCGAAGGCGCTCAGAAGGATGGCGTCCGGGGTGTCGTCCACCACAATCTCCACACCGGTAGCGGCCTCCAGGGCGCGGATGTTACGGCCCTCACGGCCGATGATGCGGCCCTTGATCTCATCGTTCTCGATGGGGAAGGTGGTTACTGCATTCTCGATGGCGGTTTCCGTAGCGGTGCGCTGGATGGTGTTGATCACGATGCGTTTGGCTTCCTTGGCGGCGTTCAGGCGGGCTTCGTCCATGCAGTCGTTGATATAGGCCTGGGCTTCCGTGCGGGCTTCGGCCTTCATCGATTCTACCAGCTGGGTTTTGGCCTCCGCGGCACTCATCCCCGCGATGGTCTCAATTTGGCGGATCACCTGGGAACGGAGCCCTTCGTATTCCTCTTCCTTCTGCTTCAGGACTTCCTGCTGGGCGGTGAGGGAGGCTTTCTGGGCCTCTACCTCCTTGCTCTTCCGGTCGGCCTCTGAGAGCTTCTGGTTCAGGTTGCTCTCTTTCTGGCGGATGCGGTTTTCCGCATCCCGGAGTTGGGCGTTCTTTTCATTGACGGCTTTCTCGTGCTCGCTCTTGAGGGAAAGGTACTTCTCCTTGGCCTGGAGAATGCGCTCGTTCTTGATTTTCTCGCCTTCGATCTCTGCCTTTTCCAGGATCTCTTCCCTCTTTCCCTTGAGGACGCTGCGGCGAAACAGTATGTACGCGGCCAGCGCGATGACGGCGCCGGCTATGAATCCGATAAGGATGCTTACAATATCCATAATATATATAGTGTTACAAAAAAGTCTGTTTTCCCGGTGAGAAAACAGACCTTAAGAAAAAAAGCCGTCAGCATCTAGTCAGAAAATCTTATCGGAATAAGATTTGGGTGCCGCCCGTTTTCTGGTATCCTCTGCCTGCCGTGCAGGACTCCCTGGGGGAGTGAGGCCCGCCATCCGCGGTCCGAGTCAACCCGGTTTCGTTGAAACTTGTTGATTTCAGCTTTCGATGGTTGACGGCTAATCGGTATGGGTTTTCAGATAGTTGTCGAGGTCGCTTTCGAGTTGCTTTTCAGTGGCTTTGTACAGGTCGATATCCTTTTGGATTCCCAGGCGGATTACCGTCTCGTTGAGGGCTACCAGGGAAAGAAGGTCTGATACGTTCCTTCCGGGGTGGCTGCGGGTGAAGGAGGCGAAGCGTTTGTTGATGGCCTCGGCAGCCTGGCGGTACAGCTCCTCCATCTCCGGCGAACTGGCCGTGAGGTTAAAGGTGCGTCCTGCAATCTTGATGCTGATTTTCTGGTCCATCAGGCTTCCTCCAGGTAGGAGATGCACTTATCGATCTCCTTGATTAGTTTATCGACCTTGGCCCTTACGTCGTCGCCGGTGGCGCCGCCGCTGAAGGCCTCGGTAAGCTTCCGGGTTTCTATCTCGGACTCCAGTTCTTTAATCTGTTTTCTCAGGGCTGCCCCGGTTTCCTCCCACGTATGTAGCTCTTCACGGAGACGTACATTCTCCGCTTTCTCAGCCTCATAACGTGCGATCAGCTGTTCTATTTGTTTTCTGACAGTTTCCAGCATAGCCGGTTTAAGCCTATATCTTCGCAAAAATACGAAAAATCTCGCAATCTTTGCGCAAGTTGCGAAAGAAATTTAATTACAGCCGGGCAATCATCTCCCGGAACAGGGTTATCATCTCGTCTGCGGCGGCGTTGGCGGCCTTCACCACCTGTTCTCCGTCAATGACATAGTCTTCGTTGTCCGTGTCGTGGGCCACATCCGTAATGACGGACATTCCAAAGACCGGAATGCTGCTGTGGCGGGCCACGATGACTTCCGGTACGGTGCTCATTCCCACGGCGTCACCTCCTATGGTGCGGAAGAAGCGGTATTCGGCCGGCGTCTCATAGCAGGGGCCGCTACAGGCGATGTACACGCCCTTTTGCAGCGGAATTTCCTTTTCGGCCGCAATGCCCTCCGCCATCTGGATGAGGGCGGGGTCGTAGGGGCGGGTCATGTCCGGAAAGCGGGGACCGAACTCTTCCAGGTTGGGGCCGATGAGGGGATTGGGCATCATGTTGATGTGGTCCCGGATGATCATCAGGTCTCCCACGTGGTACCCCAGGTTGATGCCGCCCGCAGCGTTGGAAACGAACAGGTATTCAATGCCGATCATCTTCATCACGCGGATGGGAAGGGTAACCTGGCTCATGCCGTAGCCTTCATAGAAATGGATGCGGCCTTGCATCGCCATCACCGTCTTTCCGCCCAGTTTTCCCACGATGAAATTGCCCTTGTGGCCGATGGCCGTAGAGACCGGGAAGCCGGGAATGCGCTTGTAGGGGATGGTGACAGGGTCTTCTATTTCGTCTGCCAGGCGGCCCAGACCGCTTCCGAGAACTATGCCGATGGTGGGTTTGCGCCCTTCCAGCACTTGCTCAACGTATTCGCTGGCCAGTTTGATATTATCTAAAAAGCTCATATCTTACAATCTTTCAATCATTTTGCTAATCAGTAGCGTCATCTTGTCTGCCGCAGCATTGGCAGCTACTACCACATCTTGCCCGTCGTTCACATAGTCTTCGGCGTAGTCGTCGTGGGCCTCGTTGGTGATGACGGAGATGCCGAAGACCGGGATGCCGGCGTGGCGGGCCACGATGACTTCCGGAATGGTGGACATCCCCACGGCATCTCCTCCGATGAGGCGGAAGTACTTGTATTCGGCCGGGGTTTCATAGGACGGTCCGGTTCCTCCCACATAGACGCCCTTTTTCAGCGGGATATCCTTTTCGGCCGCAATTTCCTCTGCCAGCTTGATGAGGGCGGGGTCGTAGGGGCGGGTCATATCCGGGAAGCGGGGACCGAACTCCTCTATATTGGGGCCGATGAGGGGGTTGGGCAGGAGATTGATGTGGTCTTTGATGATCATCAGGTCTCCTACGTGGAAATTCAGGTTGGTTCCTCCGGCGGCATTGGAAACGAAGAGGGTTTTGATGCCCAGCTTGATCATGATGCGGATGGGAAGGACCACCTTGTCCATTCCGTAGCCCTCGTAGAAGTGGATGCGGCCCTGCATGGCGAGGACGGTTTTTCCTCCCAGCTGTCCGGCGATAAAGTTGCCCTTGTGTCCCACGGCCGTGGAGACGGGGAAACCGGGAAGGGTACGGTAAGGGATGACAACGGGGTTTTCTATGACATCCGCCAGACGGCCAAGGCCGCTTCCGAGGACGATTCCTACCTCCGGCTTCCGGCCTTCGAGGTCTTCCTGCAGGCGGACGGAGATGGCATTGACGATTTGTAGTCTTGGATCCATTTTTCGGTTTAGGTTTTATTGGATTTTGGAAAGGACGCGGCGCGCTCCTTCCAGCACTTCCTGCTCTGAAGGCACTACGCGGTCACGCATAACCCATTTGCCCCGGGCCATCACGTCCGTAATGACATCCGAGTGGGCGGCGTACACGAGGTTGGCCAGCACCGAACCGGGGGAGAGGAAGTAACAGTTGTTCAGATCAATGAGGGACAGGTCTGCCCAGGCGCCTTCCCGGATGACGCCGGTATCTATCCCGAGGGCCCTGGCCCCGTGGACGGTGGCGCAGTCCAGCAGCTCCTCCAGGGGCATCGAGCAGGGGTTCTCCCGCCAGGCTTTCTGCAAGAGGGCGCTGTTTTTCATATGCTCCAGGATGTCCAGGTTGTTGGAGGAGGACGCTCCGTCCGTGCCGATGCACACGTTGGCTCCGGCGTCCCTCAGTTCCTCGTAGCGGAAGCGATATCCGGAAGAGAGCTTGAGGTTGGAGTTGATGCAGTGCACGCAGTTGACCTTGTGCTCTCCCAGGATCTCGATGTCCTCCGGGTTCAGGAAGAGGCAGTGGGCGGCAATGACATCCGG
>ODAI011220931.1_pt1 | contig 11747 bp, 21 predicted proteins | sample 1539321 | NCBI WGS metagenome assembly ODAI01 (sample SAMN02144231, study PRJEB22623) | gut metagenome | biome: sheep rumen | host: Ovis aries | place: New Zealand
AATCTTTGTGTATCTCGGTCAGATTCCCGGCCATGTCCAGCGCCCGTGTAAATATGGCAGCCTGCCCCGTCTCTGCGTCAATGACTGCTATTCTCGTGTCGGGATCGTACCAACAACATATTGTCATGTACGCATCCTGCGCGCTTGGGGCCTCTGTTTCGGTCCATCTGCACCGCTCGGGCATGATGTAGTATTTTCTCACTCCTGCGCCTCCTGATCCTTTAGAGATAGTCGGTATAATTCCTGCTCTAACAGCAGCCGGGCAAATTCATTGCCGGTCAGATCGTCCCGGCCCTGCCTTTCCTTAATGGTGAATAGTCGGTCTGTGTCTGCGTCCGATAGATAGAAACTAAACTCTGTCATCCTGTCGTGCCTCCTCTCTGATCGCACCCCCTCCCCCGGTAGACTTTCGGGGGGTTAAAACATGGGTGCGCGGTCAATCTGGGGCAGGGGTCATGCTCTAAGATTTCAACTCCCTATACCCCGGCCTTAAAATTTGTAACGCGCGAAACTATGGCGCGGCGGGTTAGTGTAGCAAGGGCCCGAACCGTCAAGAATTAAACACCCCTGCCGCCTCGTGTCTCAATGGTTGCCGTTGTCTGGTCGGGAGCAATGCCCTCCTCTGCCGCCAATTGTGCAACAGCCGCCTCCCGTTCACCCGGGAACGTGCCCCGGATCGTGTACGCACACAACTCGCGCCCTGTTGCCTTGTCTCTGAATACTAGCCACTTTTCTGTCATCTCTGCTCCTCACTTTATAACCTTGAAAGCACTTACACGTTGTTCGTGTTCTTTTATGGCCGCATCCGTCGCCGCTATTGCGGCCGCCTCCATCTCGTCAAGTTTCGCGGGATCGGTCCCCTGTGCTATTAGTATTTTCTTGATTAGCTTCCATCGCAGTTCGTAGCGGTCGCCCTCTGTAATGGTGATTGGTTTCCCGGTTTTCTTTTCTAGCCTGCTGATTGACGCATCTATTGCCTCGTCTAGCTTTTTTATAAATTGCTTGTCCTCGGGGCTCTGGTCTATCGTGTACTTGTTTTTACCCGTAAATTTTATGTGTTTCATAATGCTTTGTGTGTCGATCATTGCGCCTCCTGTCTCTGTTATCTCGTGTGCATTGTACACTGAGTTAGTTGATATAATTTAATATGTTTCACTGTCCGTAATAAATGGATTAAATAACATCAAAACGCATGATTTTTCTTTTAAAAGTACGTCGCAAAATGCGTATTTAGCGGCGTAACATCTCCCCGTTGTAAATTACACGTAACAATCGGCCAAAAAGCGCGCAAATTCGGTTATATTGGCATACTCTTTGCGCTCCTGTACGGCCTGCCCTATTGCCTCCCATAAAAAAGCGGGTGCCACTGTCTGAAAATGCGGGAACGTATACAGGGCCGTCTCTATGTCCTGCGCCGTCCTGATCGTCCAGCCTCCCGGGGCCGTGGCGTCCTGTAATACAAATCCATTCTTTGCCTTGTACATGGTGTGCCTCCTGTTTGGTTGCTTTGGTTGTCGTGTTTCTATTTCTATTATACACAACAGACGGGACAACTCAACCACATAGCATAACTCATTTAACTCTTGTGCATGTTTTCGCCCTCCTCCTATATGGCCTCTATTTGCCGTTTTGAGGCTTTTGAGGGGGCCGCTGGGTACTTGTTCGGCCACCCTCTCAAAAGTGTCTCTGTGGCCGTCCTGCGTGGTCACTTTTTGAGCATGAGCGAAAAGCTGACCCGTTTACGTGCGCGCGTAAAAAATTTTGCGTAGTCAAGGCCGCCCCTTCCGCTCGCCCCAATGGGAAATTCGCAAAAGATCGACCCGGGGGCAGTGTATGCGGTGTGTTTTTCTGTGCAGTACGGCGGGATGATTGACGCCGGTCCCTGCTGCCGGTACTCCTCCCCGCAGCCAATAAAAAAGGGCCTGCCGCTTGGGCCTGCCCTCTCTCTGATCATTCATCCTGTTTCTTTTTGTCGCTCAATACTTTTATGAGTGCCCGCCGTGTCTCAAGTATCTCAAGTACTCGGCCTTGTAAGGTCGCGCAGTACTCCCGCAACTCGTCATCTGTCGCCGCTAGGAAGTAACCCGGATTCTCCCCCGTAGCTGCGCAGATCGGTTTACCCTCCCGGCGCTCTCGCTCAATCTGAATAGTAACGGCCCGAACATCGCACCCGCAAATGGCGGCCAGTTCCTTTGCGGTCCTTGCATGCTCCCGCCCCTCTGCTAGTAGTTCATGTATCACGCCGCTCGCTCTCCTGTGTCTGATCCTGCGCAGCCTTGGCGGCCTTGCGCTCCCAATAACGTGCCTGTGCTTCTCTCACTTTATCCTTGTTCCGACGGTTCCACTCTCTCTTATAGTTTCGCCTTGCTTCTCTCGCTGCATCTGTCATCGTTTCACCTCCTCGTATAGTCCACAATTCCAACTCAATGCCGCCATAGTAACGGCCGCAGCATCACGGCCCGGCTTTACCTTGGCGTACATTCGCCGCCCCTGCCGGCCGCAGTTCTCACAAACGGCCCGAACAACGTACAATTTGCCGTCGTAATCGGTGTGTATCGTTGCCAGCCCGCCACACTTACAACTCTTTAGCATGTGCCTCCTCTCGTATCGCTGCCACACTTGTGTGCAAAAACTCGTAAATCCCCATCTCGTCGGGCTCCGTTTCGATCAACAGCCCCACGACGCCGCCGGCTGGTCGCTTTAGATAAATTAATAATCCGTCGGTATCCGGGTAATCTATCGGCTCGACGCCCAACACAAGGGCGCCCCTTGCCCAATCATCAAGGGCCTCGGCATCAACGGCCTTGTAATTGATTTCATTATCTCTCTCTATGCGCCGGGCAACTCTCGCCCCTGCTATCTCTGCTATGTATTTATAGTCCATTGTGTCGTGTTTCTCTCCTGTTTCGTTTGTCTGTTCGTGTTTCTTTTTCTCATGTGCATTATATCATAAATACTGCGCGCACTCCATGAAACGGATGAAAAAAGGGGCGCAGCGCTTGGCGCCTTGCCCCTGATCGATAACTTATTCTTTTCTTTCCCGTGCCTGCTGGTCGCAGTAACGCAAGTGCAAACGCGCCGCGCCGTCGCCGTGGTATATAACCTGCCCGGGACTTTCCACCGCCTCAACGTCATCCTCAAGCGCCGCAAGGTGCCCGTACACGGCCTGCACTAATCCGTAAACGGTCGCCGTCTCACTCTCTATCCTTTTGAGGCGTCGCCGTGTCTTTTCGATGTACTGCGCCTTTTGATCCTCAAGGCGTGCCGCCGCTATCACGGCGTTATCGGTAAACAATGATTCTTGCGCCAAATCCTTGTATATGGCGTCCAGCGCCTCCCGCTGCCGCTGTTCCCAATCATTGGCACCGGTCAACAGGGCAATGCACCGCAGCGCAGTGTATAGGACGTTTTGAGGCGGCGCCCCCTGTTGTAACTGCGCCTCTATCGATTCCATGAGGTACTTTGTCTTTTCAATGGCCGCCTGCTGTTCTCTGTACTTGTCGATTGCGTCGGGCTCCCGGCTGATCGCCTGCGGGACCTCTGCCGCCGTCGGTGTCATTTTCGCATAATCATATAATCCGCGTCCCATCGTTGCACCTCCTCAAATCGTCGGAACGTCTGCACCCTCGTAACTCGGCGCAAAATCTGCAAAATCTCTGTTGACCTCCCGCACAAGGTCAAACTCTGCGTAATAATCAAATCCGCATGCGTACAAACGGCCGTACCTGTTTTTAAGACATATCAATTCAAGTTTCCGGGGCTTGCCGTTCTTCTCTTTGGTCATCCTGTCCCGCTTCTCTGTGATCGTCTTTATCTTCTCAAACTCGGGATTTCGCAATACACGAAATTGCAAGCCTAACAAAACGTCGCACGTATACTCAATGCCGCCAGATTCTTTGAAACTCTCAAAATCAATCGGCAAAAGGTAGTTTGCCCGATTCAGAGACGAAATTACAATTACCGGCGTTTTCTCACGGTGCGCCAGCCGCTTTAACTCTTTTACTGCCTCGTCGGTCACATCTTTGGCAGTTTGAGGCCTGCGGCCCTCCTGATCGGTGGGCTGTAATACCTGTAAGTAATCGACGAATACAACAGGGCGCCGGCCGGTGGCCTTTATGTAAGCATCAACATATTCAGAGATACGGCCAATAGTGCAGTCAAATATACCCTCGATGATACTCAAACGGTCGCCAACGCTCGCGGCGTACTCCTGCGCAGCACTCAAAACCGCCTCGGGCATGTATCCGCGTCTAATGTCCAAACTGTTAGGAACATGACGCGGGCCCCCGTTCATGGCCTTTTGTGCAATGGTCCTTGTAATGCTCTTTGTAACTAATTCCAGCCGCGTTTGCTCCATGCTGAAGTAAAGAACGTCATTACCTCCTGCCGCTATCATGTCGGCCAATTGTGCGCAAAAAGTTGTTTTTCCAACAGACGAACCGCCGCCAATAACGTAAAGCCCCGGATACAAACCGCCGGCCACCCGGTCGAACTCTTTAAAGCCCGTTTTGATCTCCTGCGAAAATCCTTCTATATCGTCGCCCATGTGGTTGTTGATGTAATCTAACACACTGTCGGGCCTTGGTGTCTGCTGTGTCGGGCCTGCCTGCCTCTGATCGGTCGCGCCGCTCTGCGGCTCCTGCCCGGCGTTGTCACCTTTTGAACGCTCGCACGCGGCCCGGTAGTCGCGCCATGACAAGGCGGCCCCGTGGCTGTGCCTGCACACATAATCTAATTTGCCGGTGCGCTCAACTAATATTACTGATTCATTGTCGGGCCAATTCCCCGCGCTGTGCTCATGCTCCCACGGACAAGTAACACATATTGCGATTGCTCCCGCGTGCGCTTGGGATGTTTCGGGGATCGTGTAACGCCTTCCCAATACAACGTCGTTTTGATTGGCCCAATTCTCAAGCCATTTAATCGCCCTGCGCTGGTCGGCGTCTCTGATCCAGTCGGGAACGTCGGGAGCATTGGCCGCGCTGGGTGCCTGATCCTGTCGCTGATCCACCGCAGCCAATGGGTTACTGATCCCCAAAAACTCGCACCCGGTCGCCACAACCAAACGCGTATACTTGTTGTCCTTGTAATCACCGCTCTTTATCTTTTCCGCAAATCCCCGTATATTACGCTCTTGCGACTGCCGCAGTTCTTGCAAGTCAGCAAACGCCATGTACTCGTCAATACAAATACTGTCGCCTGCTCCCGTTATGTACGGATCGGGGACGCCATAGAAAAAACGGGCCGTATCAATGGCCGCCGGGTCCAGATACGGCAGTATACACAACACGTTTTTCATGAGGCGCGCGAACTCTCCCGCGTCGGTGATCGTTTTCCGCAAGGGTAAATACCCGTGCCACTTCTCGCGGGGCTCCGTGATCGTGACGGCACCCGTTGCCTTGTCTACCTTGCGCTTTTCTTTCATGTAGTTGCGGGACCGCACAAGATAAAAGTCAAAGGGTAATGCGTCGTATATGTCGCCCTCTGTCAACCATTCGCTCGGGTCATCGCTGTGGCTGTTGTCCACGTCAAACATGAGGCAGTCGCACCCCAAAAAGTTGTCGGTGTGCCGGCGGTTCCCTTTCATATTTGAGGCCATGTGATCGCGTTTCAATGCCTCGTAAAGGTCTTTATCTGTCTGCACCTCAACACAATTTGGATAATATGTGTTCTTGGCATCTCCTATACAATTTGCTGTGTATAATCTCAAATTCTCCTCACTTTCTGCCCGGCCTCATGCTATACTTGCCTTGCCGGGCTCATCCTGTTTGCTCGGTGTCGTGTTTGTGGGGACGGTTTGCGCTGGTAGTCGTGGCCGTCCCCCTCTCTCTGTGTGTAAATATTTCGGCGCTGGGCGGCGGTAGTCGCTGCCGGCACCCCCGGGGACCTCTCCCCTTATTCCCTGTTTGAATATCCTACTTTGTACGCGGTGCCCGCTGCCGTTGCGCCCCTCCTGATCGTGCAGAGATTGAAACCCGCCCACATCATGCCGTATTTGCCCCGGATTCCCTGCGGCTCCTCGCTGTGCTGAGTTTTCGCCGCATCGGTGGGGGAATATAGCACCCCGCAGTAAAAACGCCTCTAAGGGGCTTGTACACGGTGATTTGAGGGTGTACATCCTGTTGTACACCTCCTGCCGTCGTGCTGATCGGTGCGGCGCGCCTCTCATAATATGGCCTCATGGCCTCGTATTGGACGCCCTGCGCCATTTTCTGCCGTCTGCTGATAGATTGGCCCAACTCCTGCCAAACTGCCCCAAATCGCGCAAAATCGCGGGGACAGATGAAAATTACACCCCGTCGCCGGTTCCCTCCTGCCTGCCTCCACTTTCGGGCCTTGGGGGGCGTCTGCACTTCGTGGTAATATTTCCACCTAGACAGCGCCGGCCGTGATCCTGTCCAGATTGATCTCGCGCGCGTGTGTCGTGTCTCTTTAGGTCAGTTCCCTCTCCCGTTGTACATCTCCAAAAAAAACAAATTGATTTTTTCGGGCCGGGGCGGCCTTGGTATTTGCGCCGGCGCAATTGGTCTGCGGCAGATCGCGGCCAGATACTACACCCTCACGCGAAACGCTCGGCCAGTTCTTCCCATGTGCTGCACCGGTGCCCGTGCCGGCCCCCTCATGGTCGTGCCCCCGGGGCTCGTGATCGGGTCAGAGTTGGAAACGCTCGCACCCTTACCCCGGTGTCCCGCTGCCTCTGCTGGTCTTGTAGGGTGGCGGCCCCTATCTGCTCTCACCTCCTCTCCGTTTTCTATGTCTCATTCTTTGTTTTCGTTGGTGGTGTTATATCATGATGTAACGATAAAAAAAAGCGGCGGTGGCGCCCGCCTCGGGCATTGGGCGACGCCGCATGTTAAAGTACTTAAAGTACTTAAAATACTTAAGGGGAAAAAGGGCCAAATTGTATTCAAAAAGACGCGCCGCCTGCTACTCGAAAAAGTAGCTATTTATGCGGGTTTGCGGGTAGGCCTGGAGATATGAAAAAAGAAATTGTATTTTTTCTAGGGTGCAATATTTCTGACCCTTGGGTGCAATATTTCTGACCCCCCCCCCACGTTAGAAATACTGCACCCTTTTTAACTCTCAATGCCAATATACAGTAACGCCGTCCTTTTCGGTCGTGTAGGTGCGCAGTTTATGGGCTCCCACCTTTTCGCCGCACTTGCAATAGTAGTCTAGGTACTCCCGGATTTTATTCTTTGCCCGCTTGGCCTTGCTCTTGTCCGCGTTGCTTATCGGTTTGGTAGGTATGCCGCAGTGATCGAACAACGTGTTATAAAGTATCCTGCATTTTCCCTCACGCTCGGCCCGCTTCTTTTTGTCGTCGGTCCGCTGCGCCCTGCTGATCCTGACTATGAGGTAATCATCTATCAACATATTGCTTTCCGTTTTCCGTAAAGGACTTTGTAGCAATTTAACGTCAATCGTCTCTATCTGGTTGCGCTGTTTTGCAAACGTGACTAAAGGCGGTTCCCGGTAGATAAATATGGCCGTGTCCACATAGTTGCCGCTGATGTAAGCGGGATGAAATTCACAAGGCAACAGATAACCCTCATAGTCAAAAACTACATAGTGCTTGTACACCTCAACCTCGCGCTCGTTGTTTAGGTATATCCACGCTCGGGCCATTTTCTTGACGGACGCATATATCTTATCTTTGTCATATATCCCGCAAGCGCTCGTATTTCCCATTGCCTCGTAAATCTGCGCCGGCGTGATAATAGTGTTTCCAGCGTTGAACAGGGCCGAAACGGCCAGATACACGCGCTTGTCGTACATGGTCAACCTTTTGATTATTTGCGCATCGTCCAGCGCCTCAAAGTTAATAGAATAGGCAAGTGGTACTTGTTTGTGCGCGCTCTTGTCCTTTGCGTTGGCCATGTCGAAATTTAATGATATTTGGCCATTCGCATCTGCCTTTAACAATATATTCCACAAGTTATTATTGGGCCGGTCCATTGGGTACTCTACCGCATCGGCCTTTTGCAATTGGGCCCGCTCGGCCTCCTGTTCTGCCCTTTCCTTGGCTTTTCTCGCTGCGGCCAGTGCTCGCGCGAACAGACTATCGGGCAACAGGCGCCCTTTTTCGTCAACGTCCGCAGCCTCCAACAGATCGTCGATCGTTGCCCCGTTGTACTCGGGCTTTTGAAGTTCTATCTCCAAATAGTCATATATCGCTACCACATCGCTAGCGTATTGCATCCACTTGGGCGCCTCCTCAAGGATTCCCATTAGTATGGAGCGCACCCCCTGCCATGCCCCGGACCGATACAGGGCCCCGTTATTCTCCTGTATCTGCCGCACGGTCGCTTTCAATTCTTCCACTGATCTATGGGCCGCCTCAATAGTTGGCGCTATCTGCCGTATTCTCTCGGTCAAACCGCCTTGTAATGTCAAAAGTTCAATTGTCTCACTGTCTATCTGGTAGTGTTGCATTGCCTCTTTTAACTCCTGCTGCCGGTCCTGATTCTGCCGGGCCTCCCCCTGTGTCGTGTCTCTCTCTGCCATAATTCACCCTCTTACAAACTGTTCCTAAACTCCAACGCCTTGTTGTACGTGTCGATGTGCTCGGCCTTGTGCTCTGAGATGATTGTATTTATAAACTGTGTCAGATTCATCCCCGATACTCGGGCCATTGTCTCGACGTAATCGCGATTGCTGGGACTGAGTGCGAAATTGATTCTTGGAAGTTTGCACCCCTTGCGGCCGCTTGTCTTGGTTGTCTCTTCTATCTCTCGTGCCTCTTGTCCTGTATATGTCCTGCGTGGACCTCTTTTCTTTTTGTCTGCTGTGCTGTCTGCAATTGCATCATACATCTGTGTAAAATCCTCTGCCATTTTCAAACCTCCTGTTTTGTGATCGTGTCCAGCACTCGCAAGTAATCGCGGGCCGGGTTGCTCCTCTTGTTGTACTCGTAAAGGGACCGCCGCATAAATGCCGCCTTTGTGATCGCGGACCCCTCACGGACTTCTCCCAAATACTCGGCGCCAATCTCTGCCGCCTGCCTCTGTATCATCTCCCGCACTTGCTGCGCAAAATCCCGGGCCCTTGTCGTGTATCTGGTCAACAACAGCCCTGTGCGGGATAATTCCGGGTTGCTCCTCCTGATCCCGTCTATGAGTAAATCAGTCTGGTATACGCTCTGCATATTGTAGGCATCCGCGCAGCATGGAATAATAACGCCGGTGGCGGCCTGCAATGCGTTGTATACAAGTTCGCCGGGCCTGCTGGGTGTGTCGATCAATACAAGGTCGTACTCCTCCCGGATCGGTGCCAACGCCGCAGCCAATCGCCGGGCCGTCCCTCTCCCGCTGCCAATCGTCGCCAACGTCATATTTGAGGCTATAATGTCAATGCCCTGCTCTGTCGTTTGTATCACATCATCGGCCGGCGCACCGTCCAGAAATGCCAACGTGTCGCACTCTTTGTTATCTGCGGCCAGCGCGTAACTCAAATTCGATTGACTGTCCATGTCAATGGCCAGTACTCGCAATCCCTTGTACGCGGCAGCCTGCGCCAATGTGGCGGCCGTGGTTGTCTTGGCGCTCCCGCCCTTTTGAACTACTATTGCAATTACTTGCATAGCTTGGCCCTCCTGTTGATCGCATCCATGAGGGCGGCCGCTGTCAGTTCGTTTTTGTCGTTTTCCATCCCGCCGTCGGTGTCCCATTGTTGCCAAATGGCCCGCAATACATCCGCAGCCGCTTGTATTTCCCCTGCCGTGCATGGTGCGTTCATTACTGCGTGTTCAAGGGTTCCGGGATTCTCGGCCCAAACCTCGAAATATAAATCTCTGTCGTGTTCGTCCAGATCGCACCAACTCATAGTCAAAAACTCCCGCATCTCCTGCGGTAGTGCGTCGAATACCTCGGCCCTCATGTACAAACTCTGTCGGATTAGGTCTTTTTTCTGTTCGTCGGTCATGTTTGTGCTCTCCTCTCTCTCAATACTCGCTACAATACAGGGCGGTTATCGGTTCATCCGTGCCCGGATAGCTAATAATATAAACATCCCCTTGCGGTGCCTCATATCTTGCCAATACGCGCCCTACTCCTGCCGCCTTGTCGCGGTCGTTGGCGTCCTTATCCTCCTGCGGGACCTTTCCCCAAACGTCACGCGTAAAACGCCGCAGTGCGTCAAGTACGGCCGTTTTCGTGGCCGCGTCGCTGGTCATGTCTGCCGCCAATTTTCTAGTAAGGGTAATTGATATTTGTCCGTCGCTCATTGGCTCTCCTCCTGTTTTAGGTCTTTTTTGATGTGAAAATATGGGATCTCGCTCCGGATCGGTCCCCGGTCAGCTGCTTTTTTATGTCTTTTTTGACATCTGTCTATATTGTCTCGTGTGTCTCTTGTACTTGTTAAGTAAAATCCTCCTCGACAAACTCAACGCCGGCGAAATGCTCCATTACCTCTGTATCGCTTACAAGTTCATCCACCGCCGCAAGTTCGCCATAGCTGACGCCCTCCGGGTGCATCTCCTCGTAATAGTGTTGCTTTAGCTGTTCCAATTGGTCCCGGTTCAACTCCTGTACAGTCATACACACCTCCATCACAAGAACATGGGCTGATATATAACCTTTTGGCTGATTTCGTCGCCGTGGTCATACTCGTATTTTATCAATGTGGCCTCGTAGTCGGCCGCCGTCCTGATCGCCTCGGCCTCATCTTTGAACTCTGATACACGAAAAAGGCCGTCATTTACAAATGCGTTCATACAGTCGAAATAATAGTAAGCGCCGTGCAGTGGTTTAAATGCCGTTGCAAGCCCCAAATAATAGTACTTGGCGCCCCTGCCATAGTCATTCATACCAAATGCTCTATACAGGGCCTCCCCGCTGTCGTTGGTGGCCGTGGGTTCTCCCATCATAAAACCGGCATGTACCGGGATTCTGTAAAGGTCCATTGCCTCCTGTGCCTTTTCCTTTGTCATCGGCTTGGCCGGTACTACGTTGTGCATCTCCTCGTATACCTCGGCCGTCACCTCCTGTCCCGGATCGGCGGCAAATGTCCGCGCTCTCCTCCAATCGTCCATCGTGTAAACGCTCATTGCCGGCCCTCCTGCTGCGCAATACGTGCCCCAATGGCGACGCCCAACAAAAACATATTGTTGCCAAACTCGTAAACGTCGGCGGCCTGCTCTTTGATCTCCCGGACCTCTCCCGCCGTCAAATCCCTTTGCGGGTGGCGCCGCATGGTCTGCCTCCCCTCATCGATTCTCTTTTGTGTCGTGTACATGTTCTGCCTCCTGTTTTAGTACTTCCAATGCCTCCAATAACTGCCGGTCGGTCCTGCGCTCTATCTCCTCAACGTCTCCCCCTGCTGCCAAATCGCCGCAATAAATATGCGTCATCTCGTGAAGAAATGCGGCCAACTGCCGGGCCGGTGTGTCGTTGGCGTTTAAAAGGATCGTGTATCGGTCGCCGTCCCGCGTCACTGCGCCGTGCACCTTGGGCGGTAGATCGGCCACCTTGTACAAGTCAATGGTCATGCTGTGCCTCTCTTACAAATCTTTGTGTATCTCGGTCAGATTCCCGGCCATGTCCAGCGCCCGTGTAAATATGGCAGCCTGCCCCGTCTCTGCGTCTATAACTGCTATGCGGGTGTCTGTGCCGTACCATGTACATATAGCAGAATAGGCCGCCTCTGCGCTTGCCGCCTCTGTCTCTGTCCATTTGCAGCATTCGGGCAGGATATAGTATTTTTTCATGTCTGCGCCTCCTGATCCTTTAGAGATAGCCGGTATAATT
>ODAI013913476.1_pt1 | contig 11747 bp, 9 predicted proteins | sample 1539321 | NCBI WGS metagenome assembly ODAI01 (sample SAMN02144231, study PRJEB22623) | gut metagenome | biome: sheep rumen | host: Ovis aries | place: New Zealand
AAATGGTATGCGGAATCAGTATTAGAAGAACAACCATTTGTTATGGACCCATCAAAGAAAGTAAAAGATGTTATCGCAGAACATGGCGGTAAATTGGCTGGGTTCGCGTATTTCGTTTTGGGTGAAGGTATCCAAAAACGCGAAGATAACTTGGCGGACGAAGTTGCAAAAATGTTGCAATAATATGGTCATGTAAATAAAAACAATGGAGAGAGTCGCACAGATTTTATTTGTGCGACTTTTCCATCGAAAAAGGATTAAAAATGGCGAACATTCCAAATACAGAATATATCACTGTAAATGCCAATGGCATTTTTGTTGGTGGCAAACCTGCGACAACATATCGAGGTGAGAAAATATTGTTTCCTGATGATGTGCTAAAATATTTTGCAGATATCCAAAAATTAAATAAAAATGTTGCAGAATTGCATGTGTTGTCATCGGAAACATCTGGCGAATATGCCAAGGTGGGTAATCCATCAGGAAACCATGGCCGAAATGAATGGTGTCGGGTAAAATTTAATGATGGGCGTGTTGCTTCGTGGGTGTTCCGCTACACGAACGGTTCGGCGGCCGATTGTGCGAACTTCTGTGCGTACTACTGCGCGTCCCACGTTCGCGGGAATGCGGCCTTTCGCGCGGCGGTGTTTGGTGCGGTAATTGAAAAACAAAAAAGATTGGCACCAAAACAAAAGGAGGTAAAAATGTATAAAAAAACTGAAAACTATCCAATTCAAAATACTGTTGTGTTATCTGATAAAAATGGAAATTATCATGTCGCGTTTGATTCCAAAATTGGACATGAAGAATTTTCCGGTACACGTGCGGAAGTGTTGCAACAAATGACATTGCGTGTGAAACGTTTGTTAAATGTTCGATAAAAAAATCCGCCAAATTAAAATTGGCGGATTTTTTGTTGATATCATTTGTTGCAAGGCACGATTTTTCGTGCTATTATTTTTTCTGATATAGAAAAAGGTTTTGTGATGAAAAATAATTTGATGTTTGAATTGACCCAGCGTGGTTTTATTAATCAATGCTCGAATATGGACGCGGTGGCGGATTTATTGGATAACGGGCAAATTGCGGTTTATTTGGGTTCGGACCCGACGGCAGATTCTTTGCATGTGGGGCATTTGGTTCCGGTTATGATGATGCGTTGGTTGCAAAAATATGGGCATAAACCATTGATGTTGGTCGGTGGTGCAACGGGTCGTATTGGTGACCCATCGGGTCGTGATACCGGTCGCCCCATGATGACCGAGGAGGTTTTGGCGAAAAATGTCGCAGGATTGAAAAAATCTTATTCTAAATTTTTGCGTTTTGGTGATGCGGTGGCGGATGCGTTAATTGTTGATAACTATGACTGGATGCGTGGTTATTCACATTTGGATTTCTTGGCACAATATGGTTTGGATTTTACAATTCCACGTATGCTGTCCATGGAAAGTGTGAAAAAACGTTTAGAAAACGGTATGACATTTTTGGAATTTAATTATATGACTTTCCAGGCGGTTGATTTCTTGACACTTTATAAAGAACATAATTGCGTATTACAACTCTGTGGTGCAGACCAATGGGGTAATGCGATTATGGGTGTGGAATTAATTCGTAAAAAATTGGGTAAAGAGGCGTTTGTGTTATCAACATCACTGATTACTGATGCAAACGGAAATAAAATTGGAAAGTCCGCAGGTAATGCGGTGTGGGTTAACGAAGATAAAACGACACCTTATGAATACTATCAATATTTCCGCAATACACCGGATGATTTGGTTGAAAAATTCTTGAAAATCTTTACTGAATTACCGTTGGATGAAATTGACAGATTATCCAAATTGCAAGGCGTGGAATTGAACGAGGCAAAAAAGATTTTGGCATATTGCGCAACCGAAATTGCACATGGGGCGGATGCTGCGCGTGATGCGGAGCAAGCTGCGGCGGCATTGTTTGCCGGTGGTGCAAATGCGGAAAATATGCCATCTGTTGAAATCGAAATGCCAGGCGAGATGAAAATCGTTGATTATTTGGTTGCCACAGGTTTATTCGATTCCAAATCCGAGGCACGCCGAAATGTCGAACAGGGTGGAATTCAAATCGATAATGAAAAAATTACTGATAAAGAATTCGTTGTATCCAAAGCAGAACACATGGTTCAAAAAGGCAAAAAAACATTTTTACGCGTTGTTGTAAAATAACATAATGAAAAAAATACTGATTATTTTAATCGGTTGTGTGGTATTTGCGTCGCCGGCGTTTTGCGCCAGTGAACTGTCGCGTATCCAGACAGAAATTAAACAGGTCGAACAAAAAAATAAAAAGTTGGAAGAGCAGGTTAAAAAATCAGAAAAAAATGTTGCTCAGACAAAACAAGATTTGGTTCGAACCGCAGATAGAGTTAGTTCCCTGGAAGAACAACGCGGAAAAATCCAAATAAAAATTGACGAGTTGGATGCCCGTCGTAATCAAATCGCCAAAGAATTGGCCGCGAACCAGGCGAGAATTTATGATTCGGTGTCTGGAATTTTATATATGGCAATGCGTCCCAGTTTCGATGTTGATGATATGCATGATTATGTTTTGACTTCATCGGTGTTGTCTGGGATGTCGCAACAGTTTGATGCGGAAATACAAAAGGCATCACAACAGTTGGATGAATTGGAAAAAATATTGGCTGAACGAAATATCGAAAAAGAAAAATTAGACCGCAGCGCACAAAAATATACCAAGGAAAGAAATGCACTGGATAAACTGTTAAAATCACGCAGTGCACAAAATGAAAAATTAAAAAGTCAACATGCGGCATTACAAAAAAAATTGCGCGCTTTGTCGGAACGGGCAAAAAATATTTCTGAATTGTCGGCAGGCGTGGGCAGTTCTGAAATGTCGGCAGATGCGTATTTTTCGCGTCGTAAATTAAATTTGCCTGTGCGTGGACGGATTGTTGTGCGGTTTGGTGAAAAAACTGCGTTGGGATTAACATCTGATGGATGGCGTATCAGGACACGTGGTGATGTGTTGGTGACGGCACCTGCGGATCGAATTGTAAAATTTGCTGATACTTTTCGTGGGTTTGGACGCGTTGTGATTATTTCTCATAAAAACGGTTATAATACCGTTATGACAAATCTGGGCAAATTGGATATTGTCCCAGAACAAGAGGTTTTGGCCGGTGAACCAATCGGGCGTATGGATGCAGACAAAGGCGAAATGTATATGGAGGTTCGTCGTGGCAACAAAGCAGTTGACCCAGCGCGTTTGTTCAAAGAAGAAAATTGATAAAATTAAAAAAATTCGTGTTGCAGAAAATCTTTTTTTGTAATATGCTGTGTGTATGAAAAAGGGGATATGGAAAGGGGCATAGATGTTAAAAAAATTTCTGGTTTGTATGTGTTTGTTGACCGTAATGCCGGTGAGTGTGTTTGCCGCAAATAAACAGAAAAAAGATGAGCCTGTTGTTCACCTGACAGATGAGGAAATTTATGCTGAATTGCAAAAATTGGCGTTGGTGTTTGAAACTGCGCGCGATAGTTTTGTTGAAGAAGCGGACGAAAAGAAAATGTTAGAGGCCGCAATGAACGGTATGTTGGCGGAATTGGACCCTCATTCGTCTTATTTGAGTGCAGATGATTTCAAAGATTTTAATGATAAATCCCAGGGTGAATTTGGTGGTTTGGGAATTCAAATTACTTCTGATAGGGGGGCAATACGTGTGATTTCGCCTATTGATGATACGCCTGCAGAAAAGGCCGGAATCAAGGCAGGGGATTATATAATTCGTATTGATGATGAACAAGTGTTCGATATGACATTGAATCAGGCTGTTAAAAAAATGAAGGGCAGACCTGGAACCAAGGTTAAATTGACAATCATGTCTGATGGAAATGAACCAAAGACATTGACATTAAAACGCGATATTATCAAGGTGAAATCTGTAAAGTTCAGAGAATTACAGTTGGCGGATTCTGATGAAGATTCACCAAAAATTGGTTATGTGCGTATTTCTGATTTTGGTGCAACAACGGTTAAAGAATTGACCGATGCTATTAAAAAAATGGAAAAATCTGGCGTTGTTGGATATGTGGTGGATGTGCGTAATAATCCAGGCGGATATTTGACGGCGGCAATCGGTGTGTCGGATGTGTTCTTGGATGAAGGCGAAATCGTTTCAACGCGTGGCAAAGAAAAAACTGATATCGATCGCAGTTTTGCCACCAAGGGTGATTTAACGAATGGCAAACCAATCGTTGTGTTGATAAATCATGGGTCGGCATCTGCATCGGAAATTGTTGCGGGCGCATTGCAGGATAATGGTCGCGCATTGGTTATGGGGTCACAATCTTTTGGCAAGGGCAGTGTGCAACAGCAAAAACCGTTGGGCGATGGAACAGCTATACATATCACTATTGCGCGTTATTACACCCCCAGTGGCCGTTCAATTCAAAACGAGGGTATTACCCCAGATGTTCAGGTGTTGCAGTCAAAAGTAAAGGTTTTGGAAAAACGCGACAGTGATTATTCCGAGGCATCTTTCAAAAATTCACTGAAAAATGACGAGGCCAAAAAATCGAAAAAATCAAAAGATTCTGATTCTAAATCAGACAAGGATGATGACGATGAAGATGTGGATTATGACGATTTGTCCGAAGAAGAAAAAGATGCGCGTGATTATCAATTGCAACGTGGTATCAGTATGGTTATTGCAATGACTAAAATGCAGATGACTGTGGAAGATAGACGCGCAGTTGTGACGGCAGAAAATGCTGAAAAAGAAAAGGCAAAAGAAAAAGCACAACAGGAAGCAAATAAATAAATTAAAACCACCAATTTGGTGGTTTTTTTATCGTGTGTTAATTTCGCATTTTATGTGTTTTTGCCAAGCCTTGATAATAGGTTGCAATTTTATATGCGAATATGTATTCATAATTTTAGATTTATTATCATAAAATTCTGAAACAGCCATATCATACATGTCGTTTATGTTTTGTTTTTCCAAAAATTTAATTGAATTAGAACCGTATTGAGGTAATTTTGCCTGGTCTGGACATATATCTTGGATTATAAATTCGTCCAATGGTTCTATTTTATAAATTTGGTTGTTTTGTACATGTCGGCTTTGGAACAACCAATTATACCACAGCATTGTATTAAAAGCGCCGTTTGCAAAATGAATATATGCTTTGTCCAAATTGACGTTATCGTTTGATAATCTGTATGGGTTGTTGGGCAGATTAAATGGCGATGAAATTTCTGTGCCGTATGGTATGTGCAACACATCGATATTGCCAGGGCAAATATCACGAAAATAAAATTTTGGACCAATTATTTTGTAATACAATTTTATTCCTTTTCTGTTCATTGATAATATAATACAAAAATTAAAAATGTCAATATTTTATGTAAAAACATAAATAAAATAACTTGTGTTTATCAAAAATATTTGTATAATATAACCCACATGGAGCGTTGGCAGAGGGGTAAATGCAGCGGATTGCTAATCCGTGACCGTAGTAATGCGGTCCGTAGGTTCAAATCCTACACGCTCCGCCATAAAATTCAAACCACCCAAAAGGGTGGTTTTAATTTTATCGTGTGTCGATTAGTTTTTTACGATTGTGTTTTTATGAATAATATTTATTCGCTTTTCTTGGCGGTTTTGAATTGCATATCATATAACACTTTGTATGCGCCACATTCGTTTTTCAATAATTCTTCGTGTGTCCCAGATTCAACAATTTCGCCTTGATTGATAACCAAAATTTTGTTCGCGTTTTGAATTGTTGATAATCTGTGTGCAATTACAAATACGGTTTTGTCGCGCATCAGGTTTTCAATAGCCTTTTGCACGACGGCCTCGGCCTTGTTGTCCAGGGCGGATGTGGCCTCGTCCAAGACCAAGATTGGTGCGTTTTTCAAAAATGCACGTGCGATTGCAACGCGTTGTTTTTGACCGCCTGATAACAATACACCACGTTCACCAATTTGCGCGTCCAGGCCGCCAGGAATTGTTTTTATAACATCATCCAAACATGCCATTTTAATTGCCTGATTCACTTCTTCATCAGTGGCATTTTTATTCCCCAACATAATGTTTTCACGAATTGTGCCACTGAACAAGAAATTATCTTGGAAAACGACACCGATATTTTCACGCAACGATTCCAATGTCATGTCGCGAACATCAATGCCATCAATTAATATCGCGCCAGAGGTGACATCATAAAAACGTGGCAATAAATTTACAACTGTGGATTTACCACCACCAGAATTTCCAACAAACGCAATTGTTTCCCCACGATTGACAGTAAAATTGATATTTTTTAATACAGGAACATCTTTGTTATATTCAAAACAAACATTTCTGTATTCAATTTTATGAACATCAGGACTCATTGGTTTTGCGTTTGGTTTATCTTTGATAATTGGTTCTGTGTCCAATATATCAAACACACGTTCAATTGCCATAAATGACATTAATACAGAGTTATATGTTCCACCAATTGATTTAATAGGTGTGTACAACATGATTAACGCAGTTAAAAATGATACAAAACTACCTGCTGTAATTGTGCCATGCAATATCAAATATGACCCAAACCAAATCGCCAAACCAATTCCAACAGACAAAATAACATGCATCACAGGTGTTAACCAACGGGTTTTTTGCAACATTTTCATACGTAATGAAAATACACCGTTTAATACATTTTGGAATTTTCCACTTTGGTTGTCGTTCAAATTGTATGAAATGATGGTTTTGTTTCCATTGTATGTTTCATTATATGCGGTTAATAATGCGGAATCTGCCAAAATAGATTTGTTCATAATGCTGTTGATTTTTTTACGAACCTGGGTCATTGGTAATAATGCCAAAAACATTATCGCAACGCAAACCAATGCCAGTTGCCATGAATTATAAAATAACACCGCAACCAATGATGCCGCAGTAAAGAATTTTTGGACAAATGATTTCAAATTATTTAATAACCCAGCACAAGCCATATCTGCATTGTTATTAAACATAAATATCACATCGCCAGAATTTCTTTTGTTAAAGAATTCTGTTTCAAACATCAGCATTTTTTTATACAAATCCAGTTTTAATAAATTTGTAGTTTTCGCGCCAACCCATGTATTCAAATATTCTGCGACATAACGTAATACACCCTGGACAACGGTAAAACCAATAATCATTATTGGGATATACCATGCTGTTTGCAGGTTTTTATCAATCATAACCACATCCATATATGGTTTTAATGATAAAGCAATTACTGCATCCAACGAACCAACCGGAATCGCAACCAACACAGATAATAATGCGCGAAACCAATATGGTTTCATATATGGCCACATACGTCTGTAATTTTTTACAAACATATTGCGCAATACTCTTTCGCGGATTTCTTTGCTGAGTTTATTTCCCATTTTGTCGATTCCTTTTATAAATCTGTTGAATGTTCAGGTTGATAAATTTCAACATCGCGTGTCATTGATATAAATTTTTCTGCACGACGTGCGGGTAATTCATCCACAGGAATTTCACGTAATGAATCCAATGCAGAACTGACCGCGTTTGCAACTAATTCCATTGTTGTTTGCCAATCGTTGTGTGCGCCACCGGCAGGCTCAGAAATAATTCCATCAATCACATTCAAATTTGCCATATCGCGTGCAGTTAATTTCATTGCGCTGGCAGCGACGGCCTTGAATTTATTGTCGCGCCATAAAATAGATGCACATGATTCAGGCGCAATTACAGAGTAAATTGCATTTTCCATCATTAAAATTTTGTCGCCTGTGCCAATGGCAATCGCCCCACCAGAACCGCCTTGGCCAACATTGACGGCAATATACGGTGTTTTTACAGCCAATCCTGTGGAAATTGAATTAGCAACAGCCTGGGATTGACCGCGTTCTTCGCTTTCGCGGCCGGCATTTGCCCCAGCGGTATCAAACAAAGAAATAATAGGCAATCCAAAACGTTCCGCCAAACGCATCATGCGAACAGCCTTGCGATATCCTTCGGGGTTTGCCATGCCGAATCTGTGCTTTTGACGGGTTTCGATTGTGCGCCCGGATTCCTGACCAATAATAACAGCCGGTGTCCCGCGCCAAAAACCAATCCCAGAACCCATAGCAGGGTCTTCGCCAAAACATCTGTCGCCAGCCAGATATGTCCAATCATCAACAATGCCAGCAATATAATCCAAGAAATGTGGACGATTTTCGTGGCGCGCCAATAATACCTTGTCATAGGCATCAGATTCACCCAATCCGCGAATTTTTTTATCTTTATCCATTTTTGGTGTTTGGGCCTTGATAACCTTGGGGGTAATGGTTTGATGGGTTAATACCCGCAATATGCGCGCGATGTTTTCATGCAAATCTGCACGCGCAGATACAATATCAACCATACCATGTTCATACAGGTAATCGGCAGTTTGGAAATTCGAAGGTAATTTTTCACGAATGTTTTGTTCAATTACACGACGGCCAGCAAATCCAATGCGAGAGCCAGCCTCGGCAATATGGATGTCGCCCAGCATAGCAAAAGATGCCGTTACGCCACCAAATGTTGGGTCTGTTAAAACAACAATATATGGTATTTTTTTATCGTGCAATTTATTTACAGCAACGGTTGTTCGCGCCATTTGCATCAATGATAAAATGTTTTCTTGCATACGGGCACCGCCACTGGATGTGACCATGATAAATGGATTATTTAATTCCACCGCGTGTTCAATTGCTGCAATAATTCCGTCGCCAACCACGCGTCCCATAGACCCCATCATGAAAAATCCATTTAATACACAAATGGTTGTGTCTATGCCACCAATTGTTCCGTCAGCCGCCGCCACAGCATCATTTTCGTTTGTTTCAGCGCGCGCATCAGCCAAACGATCCTGGTATGTTTCGCGGTCAACAAATTCCAATGGGTCATCAGTACAGGTTGGTAATTTTAATGGTTGCCAATTTGTATCATCGAATAATAAATTAAAACGTTGTTTTGGTGTCATGATAAATACATGACCACAACGTGGACAAACATAGTGATTATCCTTGTAATCACGATAATATACCAATTTACCACAGGATTCGCATTTAATCCACATTAAACGAGGCACGCGGTCATAGCGGTTGCGGTCTTGGGTTTGGATACCCTTGCTAGATTTGAATAACATCAGTATTATCCATTCATTTTTTTGGTTAATTCGCGGCTGGGTTTGAATAATATAGTTGTGTTTGCCGCAATTGCCTGAGGACGACCAGTTGATGGATTATATCCAATTTTTGGTGCGCGCATACGTGGTTGGAAAGTACCAAAGCCACGAATTTCAATGCGGTCGCCATTTGCAACGGCATCAATCATGGTGTCGGTCACTGTATCCAACATAGCGGTTGCGTCACTGGCCCGCATGTGTTTGAACTGAACCTGGATGGTTCGAATAACGTCAGAACGTTTCATAATATATAAACCCCTTTGTTTATACATGTAATTTATCAAATTTCCTGCATATATCAAGTGTTTTTTATATTTATTGTGTATCAGGGGCAGGGGAAATATAGTAATATCGTTGAACCAGGATACCCTGGACAATATTAAAGGTGTAAACGGGTATTTATAATAAATCAAGCATTACGTGGTATTTTCTTATCGTTCCAATTTGTTTGTGTTTAATCTTTGCATAAATTGTGCATCGTGTGATTTTAATATCTTGGCCAGTTTTTCATTTACTTTGTTTTGTTCATATTGACCGGCATTAAAATACAATGTGTTTTCATCAGAATCATCAAATATGTCCCCGGGGATTCCGTATCCACCATCTTTGTGAAAACCAAATTTTTGACGTATGGCTTCGCTTTCGCGTTCTTTGGATGCAAAAACCAATCTGCGCAAGAAAGAACGATGTGCCAATGGAAACATCAACTTTTCCAAATAAAAATTATCTTTGTAATCTTTTAATATGATAAAAGTTGTATATCGTGGTGCATCCGATGATTGACACTTGGATTTTTTTTGTTCTTCTGTTTCGTCTTTATATACCTGATTCATCAAAATCAATTTAGTATGAATATTATTTGATTCCAACGCATTTATAACAGTCGCAATATTTTTACCACGATTAAAAATATCGTCTTCGCCCAATGTCCAAGACACAGCAACATTCACAACAATTTTTACATATTTATGCGTTATGTCGGTATATTCTGAAATTCTGCGTCGTGTTTGTCGCATACAATCAGGTACCCCCATTAAATACCGACCAACATCAACAGAATTCCCCGCCACAGAAAATTTGGTTTCTGGGATTGGAACGGTTTTATAAATTTGTGGTATTTCTGTTTCCAGTTTTCTGATTTTATCTAACTTTTCTGTCCAACCATATCGTGCCATATTCATTGCTTGGTCAAAATTTTCTGTGCCATAGAAACGAAAACTTGTCCCAGAATTACGATAACCACGCCACCAACGTCGTAATTTTTTTAACTGAGCCATTGCTGCTATATCTTCTACATTAAATCTATGACGTTGAAATATTCCGCGGTCTGCACGATGCCATGCCCAGTTAGTCAATGCCATATCCAGTTGCAAGACGGTCAAAGATACCGCCATCAGCATCCCGTTTAACCAGGCTTCTTTATCATGGTTATAATATTTCCATTGATTTGATATCAGTTCTTGTTCTCTTGTGCCCCAAAGTCTAAAATGTTTCATATGGTCTGCCAATTCATTTTCAATATATTCATCGTCATCCATATCAATATTATCAAATGGTGGTATATTTTTTGTGTGTTCCAAGAAAAAATCCAATACATCTTCATATTTCGGGTCCCCAGGTTCATGACTGCTGGCGTCTTTGACCGGTGGCACGTCAACATAATCCAAAAATTCAGAGTATGTAAAATTTCTTTCTATGTTTCCAAGCGCATCATATGAAATCGACCCCAGTTTTTGGGTTTTCTTGTAATCTTTCTTTGATTTTTTTGGTTGTTCTTTTTCTTGGGGTTTATCTTGGGTATCGCTTTGTGAGTTGCTTTGTTGATTGTTTAAGCGAATATCACTACCCATCGGCATATAACAATCAGCCATATATCCAAATGAACCGAAATGATAATCCAACCAATTCATAATGTTTATCTTGTATATTGTGACAAAGCGGATATGTATTTGGATTCTATACCACCAGTTATTTTTTCAATGTCAGATTTTGGTAATCCGCGCCATATCAATTTTTCACATGCATTATCAACAGACATTCCTGATTTTAACAATTTTGCACCACTGATAACTGCACGAGTGCTGACCACTATCGGCATATTGAATTCACGTGATGATTTGCGTATTTGTTGAACATAATCGCACCATTCTTTGATTTCACACAATTGTTTTTCCAAATTTTCATCATAATCGGTATAAACAAATGAAAATCTGTCGATTGTGGCACCATCCATACGATTACGTCCAATATATTGCAGGGAAGCACCCGCACCAAAAGTATTTGCAGATGCAACCATATGAAATTCAGGATGTTTTTTGATAAACTTTCTGTCCGGGAATAAATAATTACCCTGGGACATAGCATTATTTATAACAGTAAACACATTTGGATTCGCAGCATCAATTTCTTCAAAGGAAAAAATCCCGCCAAATTCAAACGCATCACGAAAAGATGTGCCGACATATTGTCCACTGGCATTGTTATAACCAATGATATTGTATTCAGATGTCTGTTCATTAACAC
>ODAI010103672.1_pt1 | contig 11745 bp, 5 predicted proteins | sample 1539321 | NCBI WGS metagenome assembly ODAI01 (sample SAMN02144231, study PRJEB22623) | gut metagenome | biome: sheep rumen | host: Ovis aries | place: New Zealand
TCCGACAATCCTGTAATCTGAGGCACCGCCACGAAATCGAATGCAAAATTAGAGTGCTGCAAGCTCCAAGAAGAAAATCACATCAAAAACCAGCCATTTTTGCCCTCATATTTCATAATTGGTTCTAATGAGAAGGGCAATTAGAACCAACATTTTGTTCTTGGCTGGATTTGAGTACCACAAAACATACATTTTATGCATTGAATGATCTACTTACGAGCCAAAATTGATAAAATCGCAATCAAAAAGGTGAATTTATTGAAAAACAGGGTGCAAATCTCATTGATTTTGCGAACAATTCACTACCTTTGCAAACAGAATATAACTTTAAGAATAATGGAGAATAGACGATTAAACAGAATCAAAGTCGTTCTGGTTGACAAGCAGAAGAGCAACAAATGGCTCGCAGAACAAGTGGGTAAGGATCCTGCGACTATTTCCAAATGGGTCACGAATACGACCCAACCCAATCTGGAGATGTTGCTGCAAATAGCAAAAGTGCTTGAAGTAAATGTAAATGACTTGGTGAGACCTTTGGAATAATAGATTATCATGGATAAGAGGAAACAAGATATCGCCTACTTCGTGTCGTTCTGCATTAAACAGTACAAGAATGCGAGTGGTGCCGAAGCTACAAAAGTTATAGAACGACTGTGATTCTAGGTGTTGCGAAGGAGAACAAAGAATGAAAGCACTAAGAGTACCACCAATGTATAGATGCATAGGATTAGCTGACGCAGACCTACTTGATAATGGTTCGCGACATCCGAATCTTGCGCTTCTGAAAATTGCGGGGTTCCTCTATGACAATGGTGTCCTTTTCGAACTAATACTAGATTCAAAAGCTGACATTAGTCGATATGACAGGATTTATCTATCGAAGGTTTTTACCTTTACCAAGAATCCAGAATTCTATTCTAACGCAAAAGGAACGCCCGACGAGACAAAGTTTGAGGTAGGTGGAACTGGCTTCTATGCTACCGTCAAAAGCATTAAGGAATTCTCAAAACTTCGAGAGGAGGATATGACACGGCTTGAGCGAGATGAGTATTTGAACTCGCTGGACAATCATCGTGGTGGACCGAAACTAAAGGGTATTGATATGGCTCGGCAAATGCCTTATTACCACCTCTATGATGCTTTTGTGGAACTGCAGGTAAAGAAAGGCTTTAAGCGTGAAAAGTACAAAGACTATCAGAAGTATAGTATAGGATTCCTTACTCGTGGGTGCAAACGCCATTGCGCTTTCTGCATCAATAAAAAAGAGAATACTATCCTCCCTTATTCGAAACTCGAATGGTTTTTGGATGATGAGCGAGATGAACGAGGTCGTCGAGTTCGCCCGTATATCTATTTGTGGGACGACAACTTCTTGGCATCTTCGCCCACCATTTGGAAACCGTTGTTGCAGCAATTGATTGATACCAAACAGCCGTTCCAATTCCGTCAGGGATTGGACGAGCGAATGTTGGCCGAGAGCCCTTATGGTGAGGAGATGGCAGAAATGCTTTCCCATGCTCGCTATCATGGTGACTTTATTTTCGCTTTCGACAATTGGCGAGACAGAGATACAATAGAAAAGGCACTAAAAATTTGGAAACGATACAATCCAAAGAAGGGTACTAAGTTCTATTTGTTCTGTGGATTCAGGTTGACGGAACACAGTCATGAACGGTTCTATAATGACATCTGGGAACTTTTCCAGCGCATCAGGATTCTTATGTCTTATGGATGTGTAGGATATGTTATGAGGCATGAGGACTACCACAAATATGAATTATCTAATTTGTATATTCAGATTGCCCGATGGTGTAACCAACAACAGTTCTACAAGAAAATGTCTTTTTGGGAATTTGCATATAGGAACCAGTCCTACTGGGAAGAGCATACATTACATATAACTGACAGGCCTCATCTGAAATCCTTTGATGAATTCCAAAGAGACTTAGATAATGGTTATTACGGCGATGGCAAAGACCAAGTTAAAATGTGTTTGCCTTTGTGCTCAGTAATGAAGACTCTGGATAAATTTCCGCAGCACAGAGAAGAGTTGCTGGAAATGTTTAACTATAAGATGGAAAAATTATTAAATCCTCATTTGTGGGAATAATTTATTATGGCAGCAACACGATTAAAAGAAGCATTTCTTCATCTAAGTCAACATTCGGTTGATTCCGTTCAGAACGGTATGGCATTTACCAACTGGGATGAATATATGCATGTTGATCGTCCCATCGAATCAAAATTAATGGAGAAGATGGACGAAATAGACAAGGCTGGAGGCGGTATTGTTCTATTAATTGGAAGTGCAGGTGATGGTAAATCTCACCTCATCAGTCGTATTAAACAGATGTCTGATTGGGGAGATACAAGTTTCTATAATGATGCTACTGCAAGTAGTTCTCCTAAGAAGACAGCCATAGATACACTAAAGGTCGCTCTTGTGGATTTCAAAGATGCCAATCTATATATCACTAATAAGAAGCTCGTTCTAGCAATAAACCTAGGTAAGCTCAATGCTCTCATTGACGATAAAGAGTTTAGGTCAGATTATCAAGAGATTGTTAATTCAACTTTGCCTATTTTTGATGATGATGACACGACTCCACCAATAAATACGGAAAGAGTAAAGGTCATCATGTTTACTGATGAGCAAATCTTCGAGTTCTTTGCTGATAGTTCGTCTGATATTCCTGTTGATTCTATTTTTTTATCCAAGATTATGGAGAAAGTTGTCGCTAAAACAGACGATAATCCTTTCTATGCCGCATATGCAACTGATATAACAAATGGAGCTAGTCCAAAAGATCCTATAATACTGAACTACGAGTTGCTTTGTATACCAGAAGTGCGAAATACCATTGTTCATACAATAATTGAAGCAATAGTAAGATACAAACTAATTATTACACCGAGAGAGTTTCTGGATTTTCTCTATTCAATTATTGTTTATCCTCATTATGATGAATATATTGATGGACATAAGGAGAAAAAAGAATTCTTTGAGGCTTTGCTTCCGTCTCTTCTTTACTGCGGTGGAGAGAATATGATTCAAAGAGCAATCTGCAAACTCGATCCTTTAAAACAAAGCAGTACTGAACATGACAAACAGCTGTCTGTGTTGTTTACTTCATATTCAATTCCTTCTTCATATTTTACCGAACAACAAACTTCTGCACTTCCTGTTGATTTGCTTAAGCGCACAAATGAATTCTATGCAAATAATGGAAGAGATATTGAGAGAACAACAAAGTTTGTATTTAGATTGAAGCATCTCCTTTCGTATCATACAGAAAGTGATGTGTATAAATCATATCTTGTATTACTTAAAGGAGTCTTTAACAAAGATGTACACAAAATGCAAGAGATTTATAATGTTGTATCAAAGGCGATACCTCGTCACTATGGGTCATTCTATGAAAAGGGTAATATGGTCCCACTCAACATACAAGGTGGTCGGTATAGGTTGTTTGGCAGTTTGCAACTTAAGCCAGAGCCTGTAAAATCGTATCATTCAGAATCATATAAAAATGAGTTCCTTCTGAGATTTGATATGGAATGGAAATTTCCTGACGAGTCCGTCCGATTAAGGATGGATTACCAACTGTATTCATATCTTAATGAATTAAATAGAGGAAAGCTGGCGTTGTCTTATGAGAACGAAAAAGATCTGACATTCAGTAGATTCGTGAGAAGACTCGTTGAGAAGTGCAACTGTGAACAAGAAATAACAGTTGTAAGGTCAGATACAGGCATTTTAGAGTTAAGTGAATCATCATTCGGAAATATTCAACTACAATGAAAATCGATTTAGAAGCATATAACGAGCATTATCACCAAGGTGGTAAGTTCATAGATAATTGGCAGGAGGGAATAAAGTTACTTCCTTTTAATTCCAATCCTGCTTCAGCGTACGACAAGAAGTGTGGTTTACATGGTACTACTGGAGAATTCTTCCGGCTGTGGGATAATGATGGAACAAAACCAATTGAGGATTTTGAGAAGTCTGCAGTAGAACCTGTTAAGGAATATTTGGTCAACCAAAAGCAGATGCCTACTACGCAAGTTCCAGAATTTGTCCGAATGATGCGTGACATCATGTTTGTAAATGGAAATCTTAACATAACGGATTCAGCATTTATAAAATATCTGCCATTAGTACCAAATGACGAACGAATCTCCATGAAGGACAGAAAGAAATACAATGATGGGCAAAGGAAACTGGCTAATTACCTGTATTCTATGCTTTCTGATGAAATGCAGATTTCTGGTCATTCAAATACCCCGAATTTGTTCTCTAAGATTCTTCAGGAGGCATTAACACCATTTTGTGGATTCTCAGACGATTCGAAAGAACGTGATTACATAGTTCTTCCATACATAAAGAAATCATTTGAAGAAGACCTCTGTTGGATGCTCGAACAGGAGGAGTCTGTAAAAGTAAAATATCTCCACCTTTTGCTACACTTCTATGCATGTTATGCAGTAACACAGGCAATTGTTAGAATTACAGCAAAAGACAAACAGAGTGTAGATGAACCAGCTCCTTTTTACTTCATATTGAATTCTGAACGTGCATCCGTTAATCATGATGCTGTTGTTAGGGGATGGTCGTATCAAATACCGAAGTCTTCACTTGACAAATTATACGGAAAGTCGCAAGCCCTTGACATTCTGAATAGCGTATTGGGAAGTAACGTAGGTTTCTACAACAACATTCGTAAAGTGCTGTATCAAACCGACTTTGAAGATAATCGTGAGTTATGTAATAAACTTTTGTCAAAATACCAAGAAGAGAAAAGAGAAGTTTTTAACAGACGGTCGAGTGAAAGTGGTTCAATAGAAGAAATAGAGATTGACGTACATTCATACGATGAATTCATTTCAACTTTGGAACTCCTCTGTACTGGCCTTCAGTCTCCGAGTTACATATCTCGAATGAGGAAAAAGGTGATAGACTTATTGAGCGTAAGATTCTTACAGAGTCGTAGAGGTAATTTCGTCCTTGTTCTTGACAACGAAATGCTGACATTCCTTGTGGCATTATTTACCAAGAGTAAAAAAACAAAATTAGAAAATCTATATAAACTATTCAACAAGTATGGCATCTATTTCAATAGAGGTAGTCGCCTAGCTATTGAAGAGTATTTATTGAAGTTGAACCTTTTAGACAGGAAGAGTGATTCCGGTGAAGCACAATATGTTACAGTCATTTTATAATTATATAGTAAATGAACTTCTGATTGGCTATTTCAAGAAACATCCATTACAGAAGGGAAGCCGATACTTCATGATTGTAGAAAACGAGAAGCATCGGAACGGGTTAATGCAAGCATTGAATAGTGCGTGTGATAATATTACCATCTCTGGAATTTACCAGAGCAATGACTCTTCTGTTGTGGAGGAGGCATATGAAACACATGAAATTAAGTTATCCACTGATTCTCCTTCAATTATTATTGGCTACGATAAAACATCAACCGAGGACTATCTTACAACAATAAGAAATTCAGTTGGAGTATCTGGTGGAAAATATGAGAATTATGGTGTTATTTATGTTCTGTCAGATAGTATTCTTTCGTCTATCATAACTGCCTGTCAAGATTTACAAGCATTAGGAGGCCCGCTTCATTCGAGCTATATTATACGTGACATTCATGAAAAAGCCGAGGATGTTATCTCAAAAGATCTAGAGCGCAAGTATCTTGATAAGCATCTTAACAAGATTTCTGAGTATATTGCTGATGGAACATGTAACCTCTTTGACTTCAGTCATGCGCTTAACGTATTGTCTGATCAAACATTAAAGGGACATTACAATGAATTAGACTTCTTTAATGACAAGGCTGTATATGATAGTACATTTAAACCGTCCGATACAGAAATTGAAAATCGTGTTGAAAAGAATCACGAAATCTATAGAAAGGTTAGTGACATTATGAATGAAGATGATGACACTGATAAATTCAAACTATTACAAAAATTCATTGATGAGAAACTATCCAAGAAAATTGTTGCTAGTCCAGATTCTTGGAAAAACATTGACTTCCAAGAGTTTCTCGATAGTATCGAAAGAAAAGCAGCTACAGCAAACTTAGAACTTTTGGATGTAGAACTACCATCTGAGGGCTTGTTGACTTCTATGGTTTCATTCACAAAGGGAAATAAAAAGAGGAAGTCAACAACGTATGCAGTAATCTGCGATCAAACAGATTCTGTGGGGCAACAAGTTAAAATAACTTTTAATAAGGAAATAAAGAAGGTAACCTCAGAAGTTTGCCAAACCCAAGGACAAATCTTAAAGGTAACAGTAGGTGAAACTCTTATTAAGCAGTCAATAGGATTGAATGACAATCACCATGATTTCTTTATAATGAAGCTGCCATGCAATAGGAGTTTTTTCAAAGACATAGAAGAATGCTTTTCAATAAACAAAAAGGGGGAAATTGTTATCATTGTACCAGATGAAGTTGATGTTTTGACATTTGGCAATGGTAATAATCTACTTTCCATTCCACTTGACAACAAGGTGGTTTGGACAGATAATGCCAAATTAGAAATTCCTGTTGTAGCTGATGATGAGAATGATCAGATTGATTTCTTTGTTGATTTTGATGGCAAGGAGGTTAAATTTGTACTTAAGCTAAATATTGCGAAGCCTGTTCCACCTGCACGTCCAGGAACAATAGGGGAAGGAACATATGAAGGTGGAGAGGTTATTGTTGATGGAACTCCTCAGCCAGTTTATTCTTATTGGAAAAAGTATTTGGATTGGGAACTAGCGTTTATTAAAAACGGCTGTTCTTTTATTAACTATACATTTAATGGTTTGACTGGGGAGTATGAGCCAGAATACGTAGTTCTCGAACTACCTGTTACAGTGCAAAATACTTTATCTCAGATATTTGCATATTTCAACAAACATAATACCATTCCATCTCTTTGCAAGATGAATGACGAATTACGAGTTTTGTATGAAAACTATTGGAACGCTATTGTTACTTCAATTAATAGCATTCCTAATAGTAGATGCTTACTCAAAGAGGAATACTATCTGACGAAGTTAGGTATAGTATCTTCCTGGGAAAGGTTATATTTATCACCTTTCCACCCATTACTTGTTGCGTACGCACTTGAATACGACAAACAATACGATGACAAGGAAGAATCTTCGTTTGCCAAGAAACTCCTATCTCCTTTCTATCTTATCCCTTACATATACTTTAATGATTCGCCAAAACGTCCTTACACAGATAAGGAGATTGGAGAGATTCATAACTGGCTAAGTTATGAGTGTATAAGAAGCAAACCACAAGAACGCACGAATGACATTACCACAAAGATGGTATGGACAAAAATGGAGGCTTTTATAAAGCACTTCAAGTATCTTTTTCAAGACAAAGATTGTCCTATTATTATCAGTACAATAGGTATTGCAGATGATACAAATGTAATCAAAGGTGTAGTTGAATTCATAAGGAAACAGTATTCAGATGGTGTCCAGAAAATAGAACTCCACGAATACGTTGACAATCTTATGGAAGAAACATTCTTCGAGAAACTTAATCGTCTTGATTCAATTGACGCAATTACGCGTGAACTTGAATCCATGAATCTAAAATTGGAATCAAAGGGCGAATATACGAGTCAAGAAATAATACACCAGCTATTTACTCGTGTATCTTTCTACAAACATACGTTGGACCCTATTAATGGTCAGATTGGCTATTCTCATATAGCATTCTATCAGATGGATACAGGAACAGAGTTTATAAGACAAGTTACATCTGAACTGCGTACAGAATTATCCTTCAATGGATTGATTTCTATCCCATCTACCTATAATAAGATGGGTGCATATATAATTGGTTATGGGACTAGCGGTGTAAAGGAACAACCTGGTTATCTTTATCCTATGACAACAGCTCTGAATACTCTTTATGCTAATGAAGAGCATGAAGGCAGTAGCGTGTTCAGTAATAACACATGTGTTGCTAAAAGATACAAATTCAGCAAGTCTGATTTGCTCCAATCAATTTATGAAAATGCCAACTGGGTAACATTTATCAACCCGGAAGTAGACATCAACTTCTTCTATAAGCAAAACCTTTATGTGGTTCACTATACCGACCAATATACTATCAATGCCAAATATGATAGTATTACGGTAACAAAGCATGTGGATCAGTATGAGAATATGCTGAGAAAGTCGTATGAGAAGTATGCACTATCAGAAGAGAAGTTTCAGCATTTCAATGAGACGATGATGAACTATTTCAACTGTCTCAATGGTAGTTGGATGCTCGATATTGTCAAAAAGAGTGAAGATCAAATACGCGAAAAAATGAGCATTGTGGCTGCAAGCATTGCTATGTTGCGATTCATGCGCCGTAACAAGAATGTCCATTGGATTCCTGTTTCGCTCGAAGAAATTCTGCGTGTAACAGGTTCTATTGGTTTACCTCAAGATTACATTTTTACAAAGAAGACACTTGGTATAAAGGGGGCTTTGTCAGATGATCTTCTGATGATTGGTCTTGATGCTACAGATGAGAAAGACCTGAAACTTTATCTATATCCCGTAGAGGTAAAGTTCTCGAAGAATAGCTCAATGGCAGATAAGGCTGGAAAGCAGGTTAGTCAAACCTTTATTCAATTAAAGGCGCATTTGTTCGGTGACACTAACTTTACCAAGAACATTTACCGAACATTCTTTGCGTCTCAATTCCTGACTAATGCAGAGAAACTGAATGCGAACAACCTGCTGTCTGACGAAGAGTATCAAATAATTGAAAAGTTCCGATTTGAGCTCTTGAATTTGAAATATACGCTGAAGGAGAAACTGCCCGTTAAGGAAATGGGCTGTGCCGCTATCGTGTCATTCTATAGTCATGCAACTCATAGTCTTTCTACTTCTCTTGTGGATAATGTTCCTGTATGTGAGGTTCATTTCTCTGAACAGGAGTGTTTTAAGTTTGTCGCAGAACCAGAAAATAATCACATGAAGTTCCTTGAAACGGATCTGATAATGATTGATTCTGACACGCTGAATGCTATAGATGCCTCTATAATGATTGCTACTGTTGAAGAAATGGATTCATCAATTGAACTAACGGAGATAGAAGATGAAGACGCAATCGAACTGGCATCTAAGGTAACATTAGAGCAAAAAACTGTTATGGCAACAACTCCACAAGTTGTGGAACACAAGGAAGGTACAAACACCGAAGTTGTAAGCCAAGAAAAGACTAATAAGATTAAGATTTTGGTTGGACATACACAATCTGGTCATAGAAGGGTTATATTTGAACCTAATAATACCAAGATGGTTTCTCATCCTAATATGGGCATTATTGGCACAATGGGTACAGGAAAGACACAGTTTGCTCGTTCGGTAATTGCCCAGTTTGCAAAAGAAGGTGTAAACAATGTTGGTGGTAAGCCTGTGGGAATGCTCGTGTTTGATTATAAGGGTGACTATAAGGACAAAGAGTTTCTGGATGCAGTTGGTGGTACCTGCTACAAGTTTAACTATCCATTCAATCCTTTGAAGTTGGTAGTGAATGATGAGGTGGAGGGCATGAACCTTCCTGCCATTACTGCTGATAGAATAGCAGATTCCTTTGCTAAAGCATATGGGCTTGGATTGAAGCAGCAGAGTATTATTAAGCAGGTGATTATTGACACATACAAAGATGCCGGCATAACCAAGGATCCAAGTTCTTGGAATAACTCTGTGCCAACGATGGAACAAGTAATCGAGAAGTATTTTGAGGCATACGATGCTAATGATAAGGCCTTTGCTCTGTTCGACAAGCTTCGAGACTATACCATTTTTACGACCGACAACAGCAATTGTGTTTCGTTGTTCGAATGGCTTAACGGTGTTCGAGTGATAGATTTAACGCTCTATCCTGACGACACCAAGAAGGTAATAGTGTCTTTGATTCTTGACTTATTCTATGCAGAGATGCGGCAGTTTGGTAGTAGTAAGCAAGAGGATGGTTTCCGTGAATTAAGAGCGATGATTATGGTGGATGAAGCACATCAGTTCTTGAAAAAGGACTTCAACTCATTCCGAAGCATCATCAGTGAAGGTCGTATGTTTGGCGTGGGTATGATTCTTTCAACCCAAAACGTAAGTGACTTCAAAACCTCAAAGGAAGACTATTCTCAGTTTATTTTAAGTTGGGTGATACATCATGTAAACTCTATCAGCAAGGCAGAGATTGCTAACATTTTTGGAGCAAGTGATCCAAATAGTGAACGCTACATTGATTTCATTAATAAGGCTAAACTCTTCGAAAGTGTATGCAAGATAGGGTCAAGAGTAGAAGGTATCAGGGATTTACCATTCTTTGAACTGATGAAACAGGACGAACGGTTCAAGCCCAAAGAACTGTCATTATTAGAAAAACAAAAGAATGAATAAAACGTTATTCGTATATGGCACTTACAATAGAAGAACTGAATATACTGATACAGAGTGACGAGCATCGTCAGCTGGAGTTGAAGAAGACCACAGGTGAACTGAAGGATGGCATGCATACTGCTTGCGCCTTCTTGAATACCGAAGGTGGCTGGCTCTTTTTTGGCATCGCTCCAACATCACTGAAGATTTTGGGCCAGCAAGTTACAGACAACACCCAAAGGGAGATTGCCCAGGCTCTGAGTTATATGGAGCCGCAGGTTGATGTGAGAGTAGAGTATATCGATGTTCCTAATCGGCCAGGCCATAAGGTGATTGCCATGCACTTTGATGGATGGGCTTGGGGCATGGTACCTTATACTTATCATGGCTGTCCTTACTACAAAGTGGAGAGTACGACGAAGGAGATGCCGCGCGATATGTATGAGGAGCGGTTACGTAGGAGTAAGCCTGATTTGTTCGCATGGGAACGGCAACCTTCGGACTTCACAGATATTAGTTCTTTGGACGAGAAACTGATACGTGGCGTTGTGCGTCTTGGCGTTGAGAGGGGCAGATTGTCCGAACTGGCTCTTACCGAACCTATCGAAGATGTGTTGGGTAAATGGAAGTTGACTGCAGGTGAAAGACCTCTGAATGCCGCCACGGCACTCTTTACGAAAGATACAGGCATGTATACGCAGTTTATAATGCGTCTAGCTCGTTTCCGAGGAACTGACAAAAATGAGTTTATCGACAATCAGCGAGTAGAGGGGAACATCTTCGTACTGCTCAATGAGGCAATGAACTTCTTCCGCAAACACTTGAATATGCACGGGAAGATAGTCGGACTGGTACGTGATGAGTATTTGGAAGTGCCCGCAGAAGCCTTACGTGAAGCTGTTCTGAATGCACTTTGCCATCGTCAGTACGAACGGTATAACCTGACCATAGGTATCGCTATCTACGATGACCGCATTGAGATTGAGAATCCTGGCATTCTGCCTCCGCAGATTACTCCAGAGAATATTCGCCAGCCCCACATATCATATCCATACAATCCGCTAATAGCTAATGTACTGTATAGTACAACCTATATTGAGAACTGGGGTTCGGGTGTGAAACGCATCATGGAGGCTTGCCAAAAGAGAGGTGTAGCTGCACCTACATGGTCTATCAATGGTGGCTTTGTTGTGGTAACATTTATGAGACCAATAAAGGGTGATAACCAAAGTGACATTCAAGATGACATTCAAGATGGCACTCAAGATGGCACTCAAGATGGCACTCAAGGTGGCACTCAAGAAGAAAATCTTGATAAATGGATAGAAAACCAA
>ODAI013772631.1_pt1 | contig 11745 bp, 9 predicted proteins | sample 1539321 | NCBI WGS metagenome assembly ODAI01 (sample SAMN02144231, study PRJEB22623) | gut metagenome | biome: sheep rumen | host: Ovis aries | place: New Zealand
TACCGTCAAATACATAAAGTATACTGATGGAAGAGATGACTTTGTTGCTGATACGACTGGTAAACAGATGATCTCCAAGGAAACAGCCTGGATGGTGGCTTATCTTGAAGATTACAATATGACTGGTTCATTCTCATCGCTGATGTGGTATTGCAAGAAAGGAAGAGATTATCCTCTCTATGGCAAGACAGGTACAACTGACTGGGGTGATTCTGGTGAAGAATTTGGAATTCCTACCGGAGCAACCAAAGACAGTTGGCTGAGGCCTATCGTTTGCTGGGACTACCCTTTGCTGTGACCGATACGGTGGGGGCTTCGACAGGTTGGACTATCTTTGACAACGAGCAAGAGTGCTATAAGCCTTATACTGTGCCTACTGACGTGGTGCCCAATTGCTACGGGATGACTATCCGCGATGCCATGAAACTGTTGCGTGGCATGGGATTGAATGTCAGGTTCACAGGGCAGGGCAAAGTAAAAAATCAGAACCCCAAGGCCCGCACTCCAATCGTAAGAGGCTCGACCGTTGTGTTGGAACTTGGCAATTAGAATGTAGAATTGTGATATTTTGTTATTGATGAAACTATTAGATATAATAAAAGGTCTGCAACCGTTAGCCCCAGTGGCCCTCAACCCCGAAGTGAACGATATCTGTTTCGACTCACGCAAGGTGGGGAAGGGTGACTGCTATGTGGCTCAGGTGGGTACAAAAGTCGATGGACATGCCTTCATAGATGCTACCATCGATGCTGGAGCTGTGGCCATCGTGTGCCAGCAAATGCCCGAGCATCCACAGGCAGGTGTGGCGTATGTGGTGGTAGAAAATAGTGCCGAGGCGTTGGGCATCATGGCCGACAACTATTACGGACACCCTTCGCGTCAGTTGAAGCTGGTGGGCATTACGGGTACTAATGGGAAGACAACCACGGTAACGCTGCTCCATAGACTATTTCGTGAGCTAGGGTGCCATGTGGGTCTGATATCCACTATCGTCAACAAAATCGATGAGGTTGAAATACCAACATCCCACACCGCCCCTGACGCATTGGAACTGAACTTATTGTTGCGGCGCATGGTAGATGCTGGTTGCCAGTATGCTTTCATGGAGGTCAGCAGCCATGCTGTGGTGCAGAGCCGTATAGCTGGACTTGTCTTTGCTGGCGCTATTTTCAGTAATATTACGCATGACCATTTAGACTTCCACAAGACGATGGCCAACTACATAGCAGCCAAGAAAAAGTTCTTTGACTATCTGCCTGCTGGAGCCTTCGCTCTGACCAATATAGATGACCGAAACGGCCTGGTCATGGTGCAGAATACAAAGGCGATGGTCAAGACTTACAGCTTGACCAAATTGGCTGACTTCACCTGCAAGGTGGTGGAAGATACTTTCCAGGGATTGCTGCTAGAGATAAACGGTCAAAGTGTTTACACCCGCTTGGTGGGACGCTTTAATGCCTATAACCTCACCGCCATTTATGGTGCGGCCGTTCTGCTGGGCGTAGCGCCTAGCGAAGCGTTGCGGTTGCTGAGCACGCTCCACGCTGCCGAAGGTCGATTCCAATATGTTTCGGGCAAAGGCCTCGTTGCCATCGTCGACTATGCCCACACCCCTGACGCGTTGGAGAATGTGCTTGCCACCATCAACGACATCCGACGTACCTCCCAAATGCTCTTTACCGTGGTGGGCTGCGGTGGAGACAGAGACACCACTAAACGCCCCGAAATGGCCAGAATAGCCCTGAAAATGAGCGACCGTTTGATACTCACATCCGACAATCCGCGCACCGAGGACCCCGAAAAGATTTTGGATGACATGGAATCGGGGTTGACTGATGGAGAGAAAGGAATGGTAGTGCGTATTACCGACCGGCGGTCGGCTATTAAAACTGCTGTGATGATGGCTCGGGAGGGCGACATTATCTTAGTGGCAGGGAAAGGCCACGAGAAGTACCAAGAAGTAAATGGTGTGAGACACCACTTTGACGATGTGGAAGAGCTGGAGAAACTATTGTGTAGTGAATAAACGTAATGATGGATATATCGTATTAACGTAATAGAAAATAAGTACATAAGTATGTTATATTACCTTTTTGATTGGTTAGACAAGGCCTTTGACTTTCCCGGAGCTGGGGTGTTTCAGTACATCTCTTTCCGCGCTGCCATGTCGGCAATCACCTCGTTGCTGATAATGCTGATATTCGGCAAGCGTTTTATCCGGTTTATACGCCGCAAATCGATTGGCGAGACGGTGCGCAACCTTGGATTGGAAGGACAAAAGGAGAAAGAAGGCACACCTACGATGGGCGGATTGCTGATACTGTCGGCCATTATCATCCCCACTTTGCTGTTTGCCAAGCTGGACAATGTCTATGTGATTACCATGCTGATTACTACCTTGTGGCTGGGATTGATAGGCTTTATCGATGACTATATCAAGGTGTTCAAAAAAGACAAGCATGGGCTCCCCGGCAAATTTAAGGTCTTTGGCCAAGTGATGCTGGGCCTGGGTGTGGGATTGCTTCTGTCGTTTCACCCCGCTGTGGCATCCACCAAAACCACTATCCCTTTTGTCAAAGGCAATGAGTTCGACTCCGCGTGGTTGATAAGTTGGATGGGCGACTGGACCCAAGGCTATGTATGGGTGGTGTACGTCATTGTGGCCATCATTGTGGTAACAGCGGTCTCCAATGCCGCCAACCTAACCGACGGCATCGATGGGTTGGCTGCTAGCACAGCAGGTATTATCGGCGGAGCTTTGGCCATATTGGCATGGCTGTCAGGCAACATCATCATGGCCAACTACCTCAACATTGTCTATCTGACCAATATAGGCGAACTCACTGTTTTCATTACCGCTTTTGTGGGTGCGACGTTGGGTTTCCTCTGGTTCAATACCTATCCTGCCGAGGTATTTATGGGCGACACAGGCTCGTTGGCCTTGGGCGGCATCATAGCTGTTTTCGCATTACTGATCCGTAAGGAGCTGTTGCTTCCTGTTCTCTGTGGAATCTATGTAGTAGAAGACTTCTCGGTCATCTGTCAGACTTGGGGTTGCAAACATTACCGTCGCAAGCATAAACTTCCCCAAGGCGAACCAGTGCCCGTGGATAAACGGCCCTTCCTCATGACACCTATCCACCACCACTATCAGAAACAAGGTATACCTGAACCCAAAATTGTTCAAAGGTTTACCATCATCGGAATCCTGCTTGCCATTGTAAGCATTGTAACTCTCAAACTCAGATAAGCACACGTTCTGCCATAATACATCTTTACCAGTAAGCACACATATCCGTAATCACACACCGTTAGATAAGTAGACCTCCCGTCAAACGCACCAAGTTAAGCACACAAACAAAAAGCACACGTTCCGTCAAATACATCTCAAAGCACACACAACTATTAAATACATCTTTAGATAATGAGCATAGAACTATTAGCAAACCAAGGTCGAGACCGCGTTCACGGCGGATTGGCAGCAGTCGACTCTTCAAAACTCCGCCAAATGCGCGACAATGCCCTGCGCAGTTGTTTTACCCGTTTGGAAGAAACCACTTACCGGATGGAATACGTGGCACGTATTCATGGTAAGGAGTTTATTAACGATGCCGCAGGTAGGAGCGTCAATGCCACATGGTATGCACTGGAGAACACCGAAGGCAGTATCATCTGGATAGCCTTTGGTGGCGCAGACGATGCCGACTATACGCGGCTTCGCCCCATAGCACTGCGGAAGGTACGCATGCTCATCTGCGTGGGTAACGACAACCAACATCTGCATGATGCCTTCAAAGATGTCGTTTCAGACATCCGCGATGTAGAAAGCATCGGTGCCGCAGTCCATTGTGCCTGCTATAGCATGGTGGAAAATGCCAAGGTTCTTTTTTCACCTGCCACCCGTGGCGGTTTGTCTGTAGAGACGGCAGGTCGCATCTTTCGTCATGAAGTCAACGAATTGTAGCAATTCAAATGAAACGCAAACTAAATATTCTGGCCGGAGATAAGGCATTGTGGGTGATATTCATCTTGATGAGTATCATCTCTTTGGTGGCGGTGTACAGCACTATAGGCTATAGTGCTATCACCGAGTTTCATACTACGCCCAGAACTATGTTTGTCAAACACTTGGGGGTGGTAGTTCTCGGTTTTGCCCTTATCATTGGCCTTTCTCGTGTCAATTACCGCTATTTCTCCAAGATGTCGCTCTTCGGCTATATAATCTCTTTGATATTGGTGATAGTGGTGGCGATAATGCAGACTCGATGGATTCGGATTCCGGGTGTACCCTCTTTTCAGCCGTCCGAATTCGCCAAGATGGTGCTGATGATTTTCCTGGCCCGCAATATAGCCATCAATCGCGATAAATTAGATGAGAGCAGTACTTTCTGGATTCTCCTGGGCACGATAGTTCTGGTGTGTGCTTTTGTCGTAGGTGAGAACCTTTCTACGGCTTTGCTTATATTTTTGGCAGGCTATATTCTGCTTTTCTTCGGAGGGGTAAACCGCAGAATGTGGTGGCGAGGGTTTGCTGCATTTGCTATTTTGGGCTTAGTTGCCTTTGTTGTCATCTACTTTTTTGGCGACAAGATGGATCTCTTTCGTTCCTCTACCTGGGGCCATAGACTGCAGGCCTGGCTGCATCCCAATCCCAATGAACTGAATCAAGAAAATATGGCACGTATGGCTGTGGCCAGAGGTGGGTTCACTGGCAACGGTATTGGTACCACGATACACGGCCGTTTGATGACCCAGGCACACAACGACTTTATCTACGCCATCATTATTGAGGAAGTGGGAATGCTAGGTGCCATTGTCATCTTTCTGCTGTACGCCTTATTCTATTTCCGCTGTATCCGCATTGCCAATGCTTGCAAAGGTCTTTTCGGCAGCCTCAGTGTCGCTGGTATAGGTACCGTGATCTTTTTGCAGGCTTTTATCAACATGGCAGTTGCCGTGGGTGTGCTACCCGTCACAGGCCAGACACTCCCCTTTATTAGCTATGGCGGTTCGTCCTATGTCTTTTTGGCCATGGGAGTGGCTGTCATACAGTCCGTTGCTATAGACAATAAAAAACAGCGTCTTGCGGCTCAGCCACAGCCAAGCCAAATGGATGCTCCTGCCGAAGAGGCTTCGGTGCCTACAAATAAATAATTAATTCACGAATCTTGAGTGACGGTTTCATCTCAATATTCAACCATTCTTAAAGTTTAGAAATAAAAAATAAAAGATATGAAAGTTATCATCAGTGGTGGAGGCAGCGGAGGCCATATTTTCCCTGCCATAGCAATAGCCAACGCGATAAAGGCTCGTCATGCCGATGCCCAGATACTTTTTGTGGGCGCTGATGGACGCATGGAAATGGAAAAGGTTCCTGCGGCAGGATATGAAATCAAGGGCCTGCCTATTGCTGGCCTCCAACGCCAGCTGACGGTCCGTAATATTATCAAGAATCTTCAGTTGCCCTTCAAAGTCCTCCGCAGCCGTTGCAAGGTACGCAGAATCATCCGCGACTTCAATCCTGACATTGTAGTAGGTGTCGGCGGTTTTGCCAGCGAACCAACCCTCAAGGTGGCCTCTAGTATGGGGTATATCACCTTATTGCAGGAACAGAACTCTTACGCCGGACTCACCAACAAGACTCTTGCCAAGTCGGCAGCGGCCATCTGTGTGGCATACGAAGGCATGGAGCGCTTCTTCCCTAAGGAGAAAATAGTATATACGGGCAATCCGGTACGTGCAGACATAGAACAGATGAACTGTAGCCGCGAGGAAGGTTGCGCCCATTTCGCCATCAGGGTCGATGAACCTGTGATGCTTTCGGTGGGTGGTAGCCTCGGTGCCAGAAGTATCAACCAGATGATTCTTAAGAATCTTCATCTTTTCAAAGACAATGGCGTACAACTTATTTGGCAAACGGGTAAATGGATGTATAAGGAGGCCGTTCAGGCCGTAGAGGAGGCTGGTATGGGGCAGTGGATTAAAGTTCACCAGTTCATTAGTCGTATGGACATGGCTTATGCTGCTGCTGATGTGGTTATTTCGCGTGCTGGTGCCATAGCCATTTCTGAGTTGTGTTTGGTGGGCAAGCCTATCGTTTTGATACCCTCTCCCAATGTGGCAGAGGATCACCAGACCAAGAATGCCATGGCTTTGGTGAGCAAGGGTGCGGCTTTGATGGTGCGAGATGCCGAATGCGCTTCAAAAGGTATCCCCCAGGCCATGGAGCTGCTGAAGGACAAGACACGAGCTGAGCAGATGAGCCAAAACCTCCGTTCCATGGCTTCACCTCATGCGGCTGATAAGATAGTAGACCAAATCGATAAGCTGCTGAATTTGAAATGTTGAACGTTGCAAAAGCCAGACCAAGAAAGCAGGGTAGTCCAACCTCCTGCTCCTAGTCTGGACCAGGCTATGTTCGGTGCAGTGGGATGATGTGAGTTGCGCAATAGCCAGTTGGAACCCCAACTACCGCCAACTCATCATTCGAAAGCCATAAAAATGAAATCTTAGTGATTTAGAATTAAAAAGAAAATTATGAATTATTATTTCCTCGGTATAGGAGGCATCGGCATGAGTGCTTTGGCGCGTTTCTTCCATCAGCGCGGCGACACCGTCAGCGGTTACGACCGCACGGCATCCCCGCTTACGCACCAATTGGAGCAGGAAGGCATAGCAATTCATTATGACGACGACCCGGCTCAAATACCCGATGCCATCGACCTGGTGGTCTACACTCCTGCCGTGCCTAGAGAAACGGCCGAGTTTCAATATCTTCTCCAGAAAGGTGTTCCCATGGAGAAACGCTCTCAGGTCTTGGGCGAAATCACTCGTGGCAAGAAGTGTGTTGCCGTGGCTGGCACGCACGGCAAGACGTCAACCTCCAGCATGATTGCCCATATTCTCAGCCATACCAAACTAGGGTGTAGTGCCTTTCTGGGTGGTATCGCAAAGAACTTCGACTCCAATATTGTAGTTGACAGCCAGAGCGAATATGTTGTGGTTGAGGCTGACGAGTATGACCGTTCGTTTTTGCAGCTGCATCCTTTTTGTTCGGTGATAACTGCTACAGACCCCGATCATCTGGATATCTATGGAACTTATGAAAATATGCTGGAGGCATTCCGTCAGTTTGCCTCGCAGACCGAGCCTGGCGGTATGCTGATTCTCAAAGAGGGCATCTCGATGTGTGAGGAGCATGAACACCACCATCATGAAGGCCATGACCACCATGAGATGCATCTCGACAATGTCGAGGCTTCCATCCGTTCCTATACTGCACGAGGAATAGATGCCGACTACTACTCACAGAATGTAAGAAGCTATAATGGCAATATATACTTTGATTTGCGAACACCCAAAGGGGTGATATATGACCTTGAGCTGCCCAACACTGCCCTTTACTCAGTGGAGAATGCCGTGGCAGCGGCAGCAGCGGTGCTGGGTTTGGGTGTGAGTGACCAAGAGTTGCGTGAAGGGTTGAGGACATATCTGGGGGTGCGTCGTCGTTTCGATTATCGTATCAAAACCAAGAACTTGGTGATGATAGACGACTATGCCCATCATCCACAAGAGATAGCCGCTTGCTTGGAGAGCGTGCGCTATCTTTATCCGGGAAAACGCCTTGTGGTTGTCTTCCAACCTCATCTCTATTCGCGCACTCGCGATTTTGCTGATGAATTTGCCAAGGTGCTTTCTACTGTTGACGAGCTAATCATGATGCCTATCTATCCGGCTCGTGAGCAGCGCATTCCGGGCGTCTCTTCCAGCATGGTCCTGCATAAGGTGAAAGGGCTCTCCAAGTACCTTTGCTCAGCCGACCAGGTGCTGGAGTTGGTGCCAGTACTTTTCCCAGACGTGGTGCTGACTATGGGCGCCGGCGACATCGATAGGCTCGTCCCCCGACTGGAGGAGGCGTTGAAAGGAATGAGTTAATGTGCTAATCTTATCTACCAATTAACAAATTTGCACATTCCGAAAAATAGTGAATATATGAAAAAGAAAACCAAGATAATCTCCATTGTCCTCGTCGTCTTGCTGGTAGTGCTGGTCTTGCTGGCCAATATCTGGCGTAGGCAGTCGCAGGTGCGAGACGTGCGTGTGGATATAGATTATTGCGGAGCAGATACTTTGGTGACAGGCCTGGAGGTTTCGGAACTGGTGAAAAAAGAGTTGCCAACCCTCACCTCCATGATGCTTCGCGATGTCGACCTCAAAGCCGTGGAAAAGGCTGCCGCTAAGTCGCCTTTTCTGCTGAGTTGTGAGGCGGGGACTTCCATTAGTGGTTCTGTGGTGGTGTTCGCTGTGCAGCGTCGTCCCATAGTGCGTGTATGTGCCAAGGGACGTGAGGATTTTCTTGACAACTAACGATGTCGTATCCCTGTCAGCCTGTCGGGTTCGTGCGACGTCATAGTTGCCAGTGGCAATATTCCCGACAAAGGTAAGGGGCTGAAGGACGTGTGGCTTTTGGCCAGCTTTTTTGACAGTCATCCCGATGTGGCACCCCTCTTCGACCAAATCTATCGTGACGCTTCTGGTGATCTTTTCGTCACGCCCAAGCTCGGCAATCATGTGGTGCAGGTGGGTTCGGTAGATGAGTTGGAGGAGAAGTTCGACAACTTGATGGCATTTTATACCCGGGGTCTGCCCCAGGCGGGTTGGGAGACATATAAGCAGGTCAGCGTCAAGTATCATGGCCAAGTGGTTTGTACAAAAAGAAATAATAACTAAACACAATACATCATGGATAAGTACATTGTAGGACTAGACATCGGAACAACAAAAATTGCTTGTTTCATAGGCGAACGTTCCCAAAATGATAAGATCCGCATTCTTGGTTTCGGCAAAACCGAGTCTGTGGGCGTAGAACGTGGCGTGGTGCGCAATATCCGCGACACTTCCGACTCAATCCGTCGCGCTGTTTCCGAGGCTTCGGAAATGGCTGGATATGATGTCACCGAGGTGTATGTAGGCATTGCAGGCCAGCATATCAAAAGCCGTACCAATACGGGTAGTATTATGATTCCTGCCGATCATCGTCAGATTGAAAAATCTGATGTTGAACAGCTGATTGAGGACCAGTATCGTGTGATGCTGGAACCTGGCGAGGAAATCATCCACGTCTTCCCCCAAAGTTTTACTGTTGATAACGACAAGCTAGAAACGGAAATCAATCCTGTGGGTGTGGCAGGTAAATGTTTGATGGCCAATTTCCATATTGTTACTGGTAATGCGGCAAATGTGCGCAATATTCGCGATGCTGTTGAGGAAGCTGGACTTAAAATCAAAGGTGTCGTTCTCGAGCCCATAGCCTCGGCCTATGCCGTGCTCGACGACCGCGACAAGAATGCTGGTGTGGCCTTGGTAGACATCGGAGGAGGTACAACCGACATCGCTATTTTCCAAGATGGTATTATCCGCCACACGTCGGTCCTTCCTTTGGCCGGCAACGTCATCACCAACGACATCCGCGAGAGTTGCAAAATCTTGAAACATCAGGCCGAAAGTCTCAAAACCAAGTTCGGCTCATGTGTGCCCAATCTGGTCAATCAGGACGACATCATTGCCATCCCCGGCATCCGCAATCAGCCGCCACGTGAAATTAGCGTGAAGACCCTTGCCGGCATCATCAAAGCCCGTATGCAACTCATCCTCGAACAGGTACAGTATGAGATTCAGCTTTCGGGTTACGAGCGGCAGTTGATAGCTGGCGTAGTGCTTACGGGTGGCGGCGCCCGCCTAAAAAATATCAAAGAGTTTGCAGAGGTGACTATTGGTATCGACTCCCGCATCGGCACCCCTGACGAGCATCTCGACCAGCAGGGCAGTATCACTTTCGAGGACCTCGCCCATCCTATGTATGCCACAGGTATTGGTTTGGTCATTTTCGGCCTCTTGGAGTCGGAAAAACAGCAGCAAGATGCCCTGGAGGAAGAAAAAGCCAGCGCACAGGCAGCAGCCCCCAAGGACGCTGACAAGGCTCCCGAGGTAGAGGAAGAAGATGTGGACATAGAAGATAAGCCTAAGGCCAAGAAGAAGAAAGAAAAGAAGTTAGATAGGGGAACGGCCGGAAAGAATTTTGCCGATTCCATCAAGAATTGGCTCACCGATAAGTTCACCGAACCCGACCTTGGCGAGTAGCTGTTTATAACTTGTTTATAAACAATTGCCGTATTTCCACAAGGTTTGCGAATAAAATAGTAATTTTACAAATTCAAAATATCCTATCGATATTTTATAAATATATAGATATTAATAATTTAACAAGTTAAGCACCTATGGACGACACTCAACTTTTTGATTTTGATTCCCCTTTGAATCAGTCATCATACATCAAGGTCATTGGTGTTGGCGGTGGCGGAAACAATGCCGTGAACCACATGTTCCGCAAAGGTATTACCGGCGTCGACTTTATTGTCACCAACACCGACATGAAGGCTCTTAGCGGCAGTCCTGTACCCAACAAATTAGTTTTGGGCCACGAAGGTTTGGGGGTGGGCGGTCGTCCCTCTCGCGCTCGCAAGGCTGCCGAAGAGAAAGAGAAAGAAATCAAGGAACTCTTCGAGCATAACACGAAGATGATTTTTATCACAGCCGGCATGGGCGGTGGCACTGGCACTGGAGCTGCCCCCGTGATTGCCAGGTTTGCCAAAGATATTAAGCTGGAGATCGAGGAAGAGGACGACCCTGGCCAAATCTTGGTTGTGGCTGTTGTTACCACTCCATTCCTTTTCGAGGGCAACCATCGCATCCGTCAGGCCTACGAGGGTGTGGAGGAGCTCCGCAAATATGTCGACTCTATCTTGGTCATCAACAATGAGAAATTGCGCACCTATGGCAACTTGGTCATGTCCGATGCCTTCTCTATGGCCAACGATGTCCTGCTCACCGCAGTAAAAGGCATTGCCGAACTCATTACACTCAACGCTTATGTAAATCTCGATTTCCGCGATGTGAATACTGTTATGGAGCACAGCGGTACCGCTCTAATGGGTATCGGTGAGGGTGAAGGCGAGAACCGTGCATTGCAAGCTGTTGAACAGGCCACCACCTCGGTGCTCCTGAACGACAACGATATTGCTGGTGCTAAGCACGTTTTGCTCTATTTCTCCTATGGGACTGAGAATGAGATTACCATGGATGAAATGGGTGTAGTGACCGACTACATCACGCAAAAGACCGGCAGCCAAGAAACCAATGTCATTTGGGGTACGGGCTTTGACGATTCCCTGGGCGCCAAGGTCAAAATCACCCTTATCGCCACAGGCTTCGAGTCCAAAGCGCAGGAAGACCCTAAAGTAATCACGCTCTCCCCGGAAAAACCTGCCACTCCTACACCCGTAGTTCCTAACGATATCACCGAGCCCATATTGGTGCCCTCGTCGCCTAAGCAGGAAGAGCGTAAAACCAACATGGATTCTCGCTATGGCACATCTGCCCCTATCGTCAATAATGAGCCAGTCACTGCCCCCACTCCTGCTCATGAACCTCTTCAGGGGGGTGGCGTTAACCCTTTCTCAAAGTTCGAAGGGAGAAACCAACCTGCCCCGGAGCCGACGCATAAGAATGTCATTCTGTTGGATGCTGATGAAGAGGTGCCCAATGCCAAGCGTCCCGACCCTCGTCCTTCGTTTGACGATGAGATCGTGCTGAAGACCCACGCCGAAGCACCAGCCCCTGCTGCCATACCCCAGCCCGCCCAGCGCCCCACAGCGGCTCCTCAGGCTGCCCAAGCACCTGCCGTCA
>ODAI010830490.1_pt1 | contig 11744 bp, 12 predicted proteins | sample 1539321 | NCBI WGS metagenome assembly ODAI01 (sample SAMN02144231, study PRJEB22623) | gut metagenome | biome: sheep rumen | host: Ovis aries | place: New Zealand
ATTTTTGGATAATTTTTGATAATTGTTGACCAACAAAAAAATCTGTGTAATCTGTGCAATCTGTGGACAAATAAAATTTTTGGATAATTGTTGATAATTGTTGACCAACAAAAAATCTGTGCAATCTGTGGACAGAAACTATTTTTGTACAATCAAAGGCAGCCGAAGCTGCCTTTGGTTGGATTTGCTAAAAATGTGCTGTTGTGAACAGAACCTTCACGGGAACCATCTCCCGAAACAAGCCCTGACAGAACACTTTCAGGCTTTCGGACATTAGTCCTCAAACATCGTTCTGCCACCACGAGATGGAGCCTCCATGATGCCATTACCATTTTCTTTCGTAGACATTGTGGCTGTGTCCATCAATCTTGCCGTATTAACGGCAGCCACTTCTGTTTCCGGTTTTTTATACATCTTTTTCATAATTTAAAATTATTTTCTTAAGAGGTTTACGCGGGCGTGCACGTTACGCGCACGCCCACGCACGTTCATTATATTATTTTACTAAGCGACCTGTAGCATCAAACATCTTGCCACCGCGGAGGATGAACAACTGACCATTGATGAGAACTTTCTCAGCCTTGGTGTCATTGCCGAAGATGTTGTCAATGTCTGTAGCAGAGTTGGTACCATTCATGCTCAGCGTTACACGGCGACGTGCATTGTTCGACTGAGAATTCGACTGAGAAGCTTGGTACTCTGCATAAGTCGGAACTTCGCTCATTACGATGTATGCGCGGTTCTTAACCAGACTCAGGCTGGTCAAGTTCGTACAGTTGTAGAGGTCGTTCTGAGAAATGTAAAGGATATTACGCTTATTCTCTTCGGTGATTGCAATACTTCCTCCGTCTGTCAGTACACCGTGCATACCGCGTACAGCAACCGGACCGTCAGCAACGGTCTCGCCGTAGTACAGCTCGATCTTACCGGTATTGGACTTGAAGATATACGGTTGACCGGCTTTCAGTTCCTCGCCCGGCATAACCTCTTCGAAGTCGATCTTGTCAGGATAGGTCTCGTTGCGGCTTGCGATCTGATAGAACGTAGCACCGAGTGCACCGCCTGCTACTACATTGTGATCTACGCACAGCGTACCGATGTTGTTCGTTACATCGCGGGGGTAATCCGGACTCTCCTTAACGGTGAAGGTCATCTGATCAATACGCATCGGCTTGCCTTCCGTTTCAGGAACGTTATAGATAACCACGTCACCAGCCTGAACATAAATGGTGTAGTCTTTCCAGTTGCCGAGAGAACCGATTTCAATATCACGACCGGCATTCTGTACGTTAAGCGTCATCGTGTTACCATCGTTGCGTGCGTGAATCTTCAGGATACCACCCTTGGTTGTATGCATATGCAAGCTTGCACCCTGATAGTACTGGTTAGAGTTGCTGCGGATGGCATAAGCACCGTTATTACTCTCAATCTTATCCATGCTCGTACCTTGGATATAGTTTGCGAGGATGCCGTTTGCTCCGTTAACCTTCTTACCGTCAGAACTGATAGCCGCACCGTCAACATCATTAACGATTGTGCTCCAATCCCAAACAGTGTTCCCGGTTACATCGACCAGGGTCGTTACTTCCGTGTACAGCGATACTTTAGCTACATCCTCAGCGGTTTCCTCGCTGCAGTTGCAACCTACTACCACTTTGTAGAACTGATCAGCTTCACCTACCTTGGTTACGGTCAGCGTCTTGGCGGTCTTGCCTGGCATCAACTCATAGTTTTCACCATTGAGCTGGTACCACTGATATGTTGCGCCGAGGGCGGTTGCGTTGGCGGTCAGAGTAACCTCTACATTCTCCTTTGCTGTTTGGTCAGCAACCGTTACGGTCGGAATAGTACACTCTGCCTCGGTGTAGAGTACGCGATATACATTAGCCGTTCCAGAAAGAGTTACCAATACATAGTAGTTCGCCGGAATGACATTCTCGTCATCAAATACAGCAGTCAATGTCTGGCACTTACCATCCTTCGTATTGGTATAAGTCCCCGTCAATTCACGGCCAACAGTCGAGATCTTAATCTCCTCGCTTCCCTCAGCATTGTCATAAACCTTACTGATAGTACGCTCCGTGCTGTTTGCGCCATAGAGCGTGAACTCTTTCACGTTAACCGGGAATTTGAGAACGAACTTGCTCTGGTTTACGTTATAACCTCCGTGGTCTCCGCCACAAGGCTCTATATCGCTGCTGGTTGAGATATGATTAGACGTATTTAATCTACCATCGCTCTGCGATGCATAAATTACTACGCCATTATCCAAGGTGTACATATATACATTGTTAGCATCTTGTGTTGCCGCACCGCGGATAATACCGGCAGCGATAACCTCGTATTTGCCTTGTGCATTCGGGGTAGTTACAGGAGCATAGCCCTCTGCACAATAGTCAGCCGGTACAATCTCGCTAAACTGACCACCGCTTACGTTGAGGTTCTCTTTGGCATCCTCTGCCAGAGCAGATTCTACATTCCAGGTGATATTGAAGTTACCGCCCTCGATAGCCAACTCGGCTTTGTTCTCTGCCGGCTTGGTTCCCCATACGTCATACTCAACGATACCGGTAATGCTTGCGCCGTCCTTAACGGTTACGGTTACACCTTCCGGATAGTAGTTGGTTGCACATACATCGAATGCCACATCGCCTGCCTTGGCTGTGATTGTAGTACCGTTGCCGATTACTACATCGCCGCAGTTGTTGGACATTACGTAGCGGTGGCTGCCTTCGAGACCCGTACCGTCCAGAGTGATATTCTCCAGCGTCAGGTCGCCGTAGTTCTGAATCAACATCTTGATCTCGCTACCGGAGCAAGCGATAGTACCGTTCTTCAAGGTAATATCGCAACCCTTCTCGAAGTGGAATGCTTGGTTCTGCGTACCTACCGAGCCAACAGCAGGAGAATTAGCGGTATAGGTATAGCCGCCGAAATCGATGGTAATTTGCTTAGCGTCAGCTTTTGCAATCATCACACCTGCACCTGCAGCTACATTTTCTTGCAGTACAACTACATCGCCATCCACTGCCGCAGCTACAGCCTCAACCAGAGTTGCATAACCGGTCTCACCGATCTTTGCCTCATAGTGAGCAGCTTTGCTTACGGTTACTGCGTAAGTCACAGGAGCGTAGTCGCCCGTTGCATCTTCCGCGTACGCGCTTGATACCGTATAATTAACTACACCACTGAAATCGGTCTCGCCGATAGCCGGAGTAATCGTACCGCCACCGTTTGCCCAGTACTTAACAGTCGGAGTTAGGTGTTCCAGATCTGCACTATACGGAACCTCAACAGCAATCGTCTTTGCACTCTTGTCGATCGTACCAACAGCCTCACCGATCTTGAACTCCTCAATGAACGGAGCCATATGACGCTGTACCTCAATGTAATCGACATACGGGTTCATATCACTTTCACCGTCTTTCACCTTGCGGTAGATATAAATCCACTCTGTCTCAGCAGTTAATGTATAGGTAAACATCTTATTGGCATCGAATGTTCCGTCCTCTGCATTGATACGGGTTGTTCCCTTATCTGAGTAGATACGCACCGCAGAAGAAACAGTACTTGCATGGATATACAATACATCACCTGCTTGGAAGTTGCCTTCCGCCAACTTGATACCAAAGTAAGTATTTGCGCCACCTAATTTACCATCACTGGCAGTATTCTTGTCATACGTGCCGCCGAGATAACCGGTAACGGTTGCGCCCGTCGCTGTTCCGTCGTGCGTTGCCTTAATCAGGGTTACACCCTGTTTCGGCTTATTCGTATAACGAACCTGATAGAACTTTTTACCTTCTTCACCGGATTGCGGAACTACCTTAACTTGAACATACTTATATGTACCTTCATCCACCGGTGTATTGTTGATCGTAACCGTTGCAAGAGTGCCTGCTGTAGCAGTAGCCTTGGTAATCGTAGGTTGCTGACCGTACTCGCATACAATATTATATATATACGTCTCCGGATCGAAACCTGCTACAGTTGCGCCGTCAACCTCCAATGCGCTCAGCGTAGCGTCACTCGAAACAGCTTCCCATTGTGCATAGAGCGTTACGTCTGCTGTCGGAGTATAGCTCTCATTGGCTTTGCCGATTAGGTTGCCGCCTTCAGCTGCGTCATACCAACCTTTGAACACTTCCGACTCCTTTGTTGCGCTCGGCAAGGTCAATGCGGTGCCATGGAACTCCATTGCAGTCACATCCTCACCGCCGTTAGCATTGAAGGTTACTACATACGGATCCTCAATCGTAACCGACTGGATTACATCATAATCGGTACCGGTTATTGCGATGGAGTAAGTAGCTACGTCTGCACTATAATAATAGGTATATACGGACGCGCCCGTGGAGAGAGGATTAGATCCTGTCAGCTCTTCGGCTGTACCGCCATTTACAGCAATCGTAGCACCGCCCTTCAGCGAACCTACTTTCAGTGTCACTAACTTGCCGGCTGCTACGTCGAAGGAAAGTGTTGTGCCATTTGCGCCCTTGATCTTCAGACCCTTGTCCGCAGGTTTAGCTGCAGTAGCAGCATCCCACGATGCACCATTGTTCGCGCTGATAGAGCCGGAGAAAGTATAGTTCTTAGCCTCCAGTTCAGATCTTACATCCGTTGTACCTGTTCCATGAGTATCTGCCAGAGCTTCAAAATCAATGCTTGTTGCCAGCGGCTTAACGCCATAAGTATTATTGCCATTGTCCTTCGGAGCATAGCCGTCAGCGCAATATGCCTCAGGTACAGGATGGTTAAACACACCGCCACTTACATTGATTGTTGCATTTGCTGCTGCTGCAAGATCCTCACCGGTGGTATTCAGAATAAACTCACCGTTTACGGTACCGCCGGTAATAGTCAAGGTCGTTGCTGATGCGTCTGTGATGGTAGAAGTAGCCGTCCACTTACCGTATTGGATATTACCGTCGATAGTTACCTTATTTCCCATCGTAACTTGTGTTCCGTTAGGATATGCGTTGTACGAAGCTGCACATACATAGAGAGCGGAACCGCCTGCCTTTGCGATGATGTGTGTGTTCTCGCCTAATGTAACGGTTCCGTTGCAGGTCGTCAGAGTCCATGCATATACCGGATTAGAATAGGTGATCTTCGTTCCGTCCAGTGTCATGTTAGTCAGCGTCAAGTTGCTGTAGTTCTGAATGAGACGATAGATATTGCAGGTAGCGCCCGAATATACATCCAACGTACCATTCTGGAAGGTAATATTATTACCTGCCAATAGCTGAACTGCCAGTGTCTCTGTGCCGGTAGAACCTACAGCAGGATCACCTACGCTGTACGTAAAGCCGCCAAAATCAATAGTAATGCTCTTGTTGATTTTCAAACCTCCGCCTTGTGCGTTTTTCAACAGATATATAACATCATTATCCTGAGCTGCTGCTACAGCTGCTACCAAAGACTCATAATAGTTATCACCAATCTTAGCCACTTTGTTATCATCAACCCATTGAGCAGTAACCGTTACAGGGAATGCTGGCATGGTGAATTTTCCATCTGTGATAGTCAACGTTTTCACCTCGCCGTCATTGTAAGTAGCCACCCAAGAACCGAATACTTTATTTTCCGGCTCTGTAAAGGCATTTGCCAACAGCGTTACTTCTGCGCCTTCTGCATAAGGAGAATTGCTATCCGTCATTATTCCTTCACCACCATTGTTATCATATGTTACAGCATAGAGCTGCACCCATTGTGCAGTAAAGGCCGTGGTAGCCGTCAGAGTATAAGTTCCTCCTGCGTTCAAAGCCTCACCTGCGGTCTTTGGAGTTTCGCCGTCATAGACAGTTTGGTTTGCTACCCAACCGATGAAGGAATAACCGCCTACAGTTGTTGCACTCGGAGTCGGCAACGTAACCTCAGTCACATTACTTGCGTTTCCACTTGCATCACCCTTCTCATCAGTATAGGTGGCAGAGAACAAATCATTTATAGAAATGCGATAAAGGGTGACAGTGTTTTTGGCAGTCGTCTTGAACTCAACCACCATATCTTGCGCAGCCGTAAAGGAGAGTGAATATGACTTGCCATCGCCCTTATTTGCTGCTATGTCTTCTGCCGCAGCGCTTCCTTTCTTGATAGTACATTTGTCTGCGATAGAACCAAAGTCCATCTTCACTTGTTTCCCTGCCTTAACAAGGAATTTCAGCGCCCAGTCGGCTTTCTTGATTTTATATCCTTGATAAGCCACATCTTCAGTAGTCTTTCCCCATTCTCCTGCAATATCTGTTTGAACATAATTAGCTCCGCTGAGAATTGTAGCTATATCACTGGTTGTTCCATCTGTAACCATTTTAGCAAGATTTATACTGCTTGCATATTTCGGAGTCCATGTAGCATTAGTTTCAACCTCTGCACCATCGGTTCCTGTTACGTCTGTTAATGCCGGACTCCAGCCTGCAAAGGTATAGCAATCTTTCGTCGGAGCAGTAATTCCTTCCGGAGTACCACCTACAACATTAACAATTTCACGTCCTTTCTCTACACCATCAACCTTGTAAATGAGCGTATATCTCGCAACGTGGTCTACCCATTGAGCGTAAAGAGTTACATTTTTGTTAACCGTTCCACCTACTTCATAGTCGTTGCCTTCTCCATCTTTCCATCCCGCGAAATCCTTACCTTCATAAGTAAATCCGCAATCAGCAACGTTATTGGTGGAGTTTTCCATCGTTCCCGAACCACCATTAGCGTCATATGTAATGGTGTAATTAGTAGCCGGAGCGGCAGCAGTTAATTTTACACTAATCGCTCCTATTGTATTTGAATTGCCCGAAGTAAAAGTTACTGTTTTGACATCAGAATCTGGAGCCCAAGAACTTCCAGAAACTGTGCCCGATGACGCGGTAACACTTGCTAGGTTTGCATGACTAACACACGTAAAGTGAATAGCAGCAATATTGTGTTCTTCTGATGTGAAAGTTAACGTCTTGCCCGATCCAAACGATAAACGATTTGATGATGCAGAACCAGTAGTGGTTACAGCAAGATCGGCTGCTCCTGAAGATTTAGTACAAGACACCTTTCCTGAGCTCACGCTAAAATTCATTGACAAATATGAATGGTCCGAGGTCAAATTAACGGTAATTGGTGCCACACGCACTTTTTTTCCGCTTTTTGCAGTCATGGAGAACGTTGCGGATGTCAATGTTGCCGAACTCGGTGTAAATGTATACACCCCTTCTGATTCTACAATTTCACCATCTTCGGATGTCAATGTATTGATTGGGTAAGAAGACTGTGAAGTAAAAGCGATACTGGTAATATAAGAACCATCAATAGAAGCCACAGTAAATGATCCAGATCCTCCGCTTGTACCAATTTGAAGAGCACTGTTTCCAAAAGAGGTACCATCGCCACATGTTATTACAGAGAATGCGCCTTTACCATTTGCGTTACCGGCAAGGCCAGACCCACTAGCCGGATTAGTATACACGTCAGCATAGGTATCCGCCATAACATTTCCGATGGCGAATGTGAATAATAGGAATAGTGCGCCTAAATAGCGCCAAATAGTTCGTGTCCCTCGCGGAACAGACTTACTTAGAAATTTGTTTTGCATAAGCATTAAATTTTTTAAGTTAAACAAAAAATTGGTTTTTATATTATTGATTTTTATATTTCTACCTCAAACACTACCATCTTTTGCGGTATGATATGATGGATATAAGCATTTTCTTCTTCCACCGAGAATATTATTGCCATATTCTTGTAATTCGTCCGGCGAACCTCCATCCCTAATTGACGAGACAACTCTTCATCTACGGCCAATGAGCCTGCAGAATTCTCTAATTTCTTAATTTCCTCTTCTAACCCCAGCATATATCTCTTTGCCGTCAGAGGAGCGTGAACCTCATCTTTTATGAAGTGAGCCAATGACTTACGTTCTTGCTTCGCCTCTTCGGTAAGTTTGATATTGTACTTCTTCATATAGCCTCACGAATATCATTCATTCCGAACTCTTCACCAAGATCTTTTGCCAAACCATCAAAATACTCCTCAACCGTGTACATCGGCTTATTCTTGAAATCCGGATCTATACCCAAGGGTCGTTGAAGCGGCTGAATCTTGATGCTCTCAATGTATGCGAGCACCTCATTCATCTTTTTCTCATCGTTTATCATCGGTCCCATAGCGGTCAGGAAACGACTACTTGCTATTGCCTGCGCTACACTCATATGCATTCAATTTTTTTAAAGTTAAACAAAAAGATTAGTTAATTTATGTTGTGATTTATCTTTAAATTGCAATCCCCGTTCTCATCACATCGTCATACAATGGTGACGGAGTATCTTCTGCCATTAAGACTGGTTCTATCAAAAAACTCACGCTTCGAGTATCTCTCCATAACCCTTGTGAGAGTTCCATTTTCTTATCACCATACGTCGGCACAATAACAGCCACATCTATATCGCTGTCAGGATTCGCATTGCCCTTACAATAAGATCCATACAGCATCACCCTCGGCTCCGTTGGGAATCGGGAAGCAATCACTTGCTTGTAACGACGTACAAGACTTAGTGCTTCATTATATTCGAGAGTTTGTCTTTTATCCATTGTTGTATTAATTTTGTATCATCTATTAGGTTTCGACACACTTTCGGACTTAATGTTCGCGATAGTGCAGCCTTGTCCTCCGGATAACGCGCTTCAATATTGTAGTTTGTGATTATTTCTAAAAATGCTTTTTGTTCTTCATTCATTTGTTCGTACAATCCGCACTCATCCGCCAGACGCATGTGGTTGTGAGTTTTCGGGGGCATATCATCGCGGACAAAAGACCAATATGCCTTGAGCGTTTTTTCAATGGTTTGATGACACATGAAAGCCACATACAACCATCGTTTCGTTTTATACATTGCTTCTGCCGTGTCAATATCATAATCTGCAATATCCAACCAATATGCCACCTTCTCTTCTTTAGTCATCATGATTTCTTCGTTTTTCGGGTGCAAAGATATAAAATTTATTTTATATATGCAAGTTTTCGGGGTTGTTTTTTGTGTTTTTCGACAACTTGTACACAATTTCCGTCAAATTTTCCACTTCCAGTTTCTTTTCTCATCAGGTAAGGTTTATTTGGAAAATTTGTTTTGCATAAGCATTTATTTTTAAAAGTCAAACAAAAAAGGTTTTAATATTTGTAATCTATTTCGGGTGCAAAGATACAAAAAGTTTTTCATATACGCAAGCGCGTGAGGGCACGTGCGCTATTTTTACTCTCTTTTCGTCAATTTTTACACCTTCGCAAGCCGAAATCAAAGGCAGCCGAAGCTGCCCTTAACTTTTCGTTTGTAACATATCTTTTACTTTAGACTGTTTCAAACACCATTCTTTGAGTTGGTCCAATTCGCTGTTCTTAAAGAACGGTGGATTAAGATTTTCCCATGAGGCATTAAAATCAAACTCCAACTTCTCGTTAAGAGGTGCTATCTCTGCTGTCCACGGATCATTATGTCTCCAACGCAAATAGATGCATTTTATATTCCCTTCTTTATCCTTGAAGTAATAATAGCATTGACTCGGGCACCAAATCAATCTATCATCCCATTGATATAAATGAATTTCTCTCATAATAATTTAGTTTGTAAAAAATTTGTCAATAATATCCCCGAAACTATACTTAATCATACCAGCCTTCTATTCCCGAGCCGTCCCACACTTCCATATATACTTTGTGGTTCAACTCAGCCTTGGACATAGATTGCTTTTCTTCTTCCGGCATCATTGCAATGCGTCGTTCCATTTCCTTTTCAATATCTTCTTTACTCTGCCCGATGATCAAATCAAAAATCTTCTGATAATGCAACTTACGTTCCTTGGCGATCTCTTCACATAACTTATGCAATTCATCTTCGTAACCTTCACTGTCATGGTGAAAGCAGACAGAGCCGTCCGCATATTTTGTTACACGTCCACTATTTCGCCGGTCCCATTTCATTCGTTCACGAACCTCTTCGTCATAGTCTCTATCAATTTCGGCAATTAAAGCTTTCATCGCTCCAATACGTTTTTCTGCATCTTCAGCAAGCTCGTTACCATAATACTCTTTGGCTTTAATAAGTTGCTCAATACCAAACTTAAACAAATCCACCTGATAATGGTAATCAAAAGAACGCCATGTTTTAAGAACCGGTTGGAATGTTCTAAGGTTATGGAAATACCATTTTGTGTTTATCCACCACTCCCGTGTTCGCCAGCCTATACGGTACACAAAGAAATTTTTAATCTTTGTTGACCATTTCGCATGACGATCTTCCAATTCCTCATACCATTCATCCCAGTACTCCTGTTCCGTTGTCCATTCTTTAACAACTTCTTTACTTAAGGAGTTTTCGTCTGATTTTTTGTCAAGCCCCATTTTCTTGATAACTTTTTCGCTTAATGCATGACTTCTGTCCATAATAATGCTATTTAAACGTGACACACTATCCCGCATATATACAAAAAGCGGGACTGAAATCTTGCTGTTTCGTTTTTCGAGGCTCTGGTATGCCCTGACATCCAAACAACAATACAACAATCCACGCCATATTGTTCATACAGTGTTTTTGTGTTTTGGATGTCATGAATTTACCAGATTCCGAAAAAACCAAAACATTTTCGGGTACAAAGGTACTGCTTTTTTCTGATATATGCAAGAGAAAAGGTCTTTTTTATATCTTTTGTGGTCATTTTGGGCAAATAAACACACTAAAGGCAGCTAAAGCTGCCCTTAACTTTTCTTTGGTCCCAAAAAAATGTTCCCCCAATATGGCGTGAAATTCTCTTTCTTTTTCGTTCACAAATTAAACGAATTGAACGAATTTTACGAATTTTTCTTTTTCTTCCAGTTATTAAAATATTGAGTTTAATGATTTATTGGCTATTAAGCATAAGCAATATGGCTTTCCAGATTCGATTGTGAAGCTAACGATTTAGTCAAACTTGAAACATGAATATCCTCATCTATAGCCTCCCAACGCACATCATCACCGAACTTACCTATCGTATAGGCACGACGTTGTTCATCACTAGCATTTCGCAACAATGGAAATGCATCAACCGGACGACTATATACTTGCCCATCCATCGTCGTAGTGAGAATCATCCCATCTACAAATTCAATTGTTTTGATCTTCTTTTCCATGATATTCGTACCATTTAGCGATTATATCTTCTTTATACATTTCAGCCAGTTGCATTGCCCGTTTAGTATTCTTTGGTTTCATTCCCTCATTGCTTATCAACTTCACTTCCGGAAAGACTTGAATCTTTACTCGTCCATCCCCATCTACGATGTGTACATGGATCGGTGTATGCTCTTCCGAATAAAAGAATCCCCTCAAACCAAAGATATTAAACAATGTCGGCATAAGCATTTATTTTTAAAAGTCAAACAAAAAGTTAATTAAAATGAGTTTATTTGCGATTTGTTATATTAATCTTTTTCACGTTGCAAAGATATAAAATTTATTTTATATATGCAAATAAAAAGAAGAAATTGCAGGGGAAATGACAAAAAATCTACACTTTTCGTCAAAATAGACCACTACTGTCCACTAAAAAAGTACAAAAACATAGATAAACAAGCACACTATACACAAAAAACAAACATAAAACACCCCAAAAAGAAGAAAAAAAACACCAAATAAAGCAGAAAAAACACCAAATAATTTGCATATATCAAAAAAAAAGTGTACCTTTGCACCGGAAATTCAAAACCACTCGCTTTTTTTCCTGACTAA
>ODAI011349246.1_pt1 | contig 11744 bp, 11 predicted proteins | sample 1539321 | NCBI WGS metagenome assembly ODAI01 (sample SAMN02144231, study PRJEB22623) | gut metagenome | biome: sheep rumen | host: Ovis aries | place: New Zealand
GAGCTTGTCACCACAGCGAATCTTCCCTTCACACCATCATCCATCAAAGCCGACGAAAACCTGAGATTCTCCTCTGTATTTCGTGATCTGTTCTCTTCGATTATATCCTCCGCGGCAACCCCGGCCTCCATGGCATAATTCGCCATGGCCCTGCTCTCCGGCACAGGTTCATCTCCGCCCTGTCCTCCTGAGAATATAAGCCTTGCCCCGGGATTATTCCTGTACACCTCTATTCCCTTATCTATGCGTGATCGGAGAAGCGGCGTTGGCCTATCTCCCGAAAGCCCCGCCCCCAGCACTACAACATAGGACAGACCCTGATCCTTTTTGAAATGAAGCATGTTAAGAAGCCCCGACAGCACAAAGGATGCGAGCTCAATTACAAAATACATGGATATCAGGGTCATATACCAGTAGATATATGCCGCCGGTCCACCCGCCATCACTTCAAAGAAAAAAGGATAGATTATATCAAAGGCGATAAAAGCCGCTGCAAGCCCCAGAGCAAGAGTGTTTCTGAACTTTATCCCCTCCTGTTTCAGAAGGACTATGCCACCGATAAAAAACAAAGGTATCATGGCAACCGGATAAGCGACCAGCAGGATTCCCAAAAAGATCAGCTCAGCATCCAGAAGCAGATGCATCAAAATATGTGCTGAGAACCACTCCGGTGCAGACAGCGCCAGACTTATAAGATACGCCCCCAGAAGAGCGGCTGTAAGCAAAAGCAGAAATCCGCTCATTATCGTACGTCTTTCAAAAATCATCACCGCGATCCAGAGAACCGCGGACAACAGGAACAGGATCAGCAGCACTGCTACGACCTGCTGTTTTTCTTATACCAGGCCCCTATATCCTTAGGTATGCCATCATTGACCCATTTTTGGAAGCTGGAGATGAATTCCGCTCTGGATTCCATCCCGTTTCCCTTTTCATTTTCCCTGCCCTTCCAATAAGCTGAAAAACGTCTGTAAAGAGGATCGCTCTCCATATCATACTCGACAGCGACTCCGCCTGAAATATTCTCCAGTTCATCATCAGTTAAGATCATCATCTTCAAATCTCCCTGTACACTCTGCAGCAATCACATTCCCTCTGTCATATATACGAAAAGGACACAGGCTATGGCAGACTTTTCATCATCCCGTTTCTCTCCTCAAGGGTTACGGACGGCCTCCCCAGCTTCTCCCTTGCTGCCGCCAGCTTATCCGCCAGTACCAGTATCCATCCCTCCTTGTATCTGGGAAACTGTATCTTGAGAGGAAACATATGGCACAGTATTGCATTTCTCACTCTCTCGTTCCTCTTTCCCGTGACCTCCGTATATCTGTCTGCCGAATGTCTCGGATGCCAGATCAGACACTGGAAATCATTCACGAATTTCTCGTATCTGCCGATGATACCGAGATCGTGGCACAGGCATGCTGTTATCACATTTTCAAGGGTCTCGTTATCAGTATAGCCGTGACGGAGACAGATCTTTACTGCCTCCGCGGTTACGCCGAGAGTATGATCCCCCACCGTTGTAGACATATGGTGTGTCTGTCCGAAGGTTTCCTTAAACTCTTCCGAAACAAGTATATCTCTCCCGTATTTTAAGATCAGAGCTTTTACATCATCACTCATAAAAACGCCGCCTGACTCCGTTCTCCATCCTCATCCCATGATCGACGAGCGAAGCACGGCTCTCCAGTTGCCCGACGGTCCCCCGACAGCTGCGATCAGCTTTTCAAGCTTGACCTCCTTAAATCTGGCCAGATTCGTCTGCTTCTGTGCGCCGTACCTTTCATCACCCTGTCCTGCGATATTCAGGAATGGCTGCATCATTGTTATCGCAAGTGAGGACTCTCCTTCACTCTTATTATCCTTCCGTATCAGATAATGCGTATCTATTGCCATAAATATTCTGGCAAGATCCACCAGATAGTGTTTATTCCGGATGCCCGTCTCACGCTTTAGCGCGTCATTAAAGCCTGCATACCTGGCATATCTTGCATCACCCATAGTCATGGCTACATTTTCCGTGAAATGACCATAATCATGCACCTTCCCTACCAGCCAGCCGACGAAATCTACAGCCTTGGCCGCAAGCTTGAAAGGAAAAGCCACCGGATTGAACCATGAAAATTTTGAGCCCATGCCTATAAAATTGCCCACGCCGTCTATGACATTGGAGGCAATATTGGATACCGCCGCCTTTTTTGCAGCTCTTGCTCTTGACTTCGCAAGAGCAAGGAAATACCGTGCCTGTGAGTTGTTTTCATCTGCCAGCCCCTCCTTCTGCTGCCTTGTCTCAAGGGCCTCCTCCGTCACCGGCTGCCCCTGCTGCATAAGAGCTGCCCTTCTCGCCTGATATTCAGTCATGGCCGTGTTGAGTTCGCTGTCAGAGCTGTCCATCTTATGTATTTCCTTTGATGCACGTATAAACCCGATCGTATTGGCTATTATCTCCAAAATGTTTTTTACGACTCCTATACTGAAAACAATTCCTGTTACTATAGAATGATCGACCCACCAGTAAACGAAATCCACAAGATTTCCAAGCATATTTGCAATGAGCTTAAGCAGATCCATGACCAGTATCGTTGTCGACAGACCCTTTCGTTTTGCGTCCTTGATCAATTTTATCTGTCTTACTGTCTTGGCGATATTCTGAACGAAATCTACAAGGCTCTGTAACGTTCCAAGTGCAGACATTGAGGCTTTGGCCTCGCTGCTGACCTCTCCCTTTTTGTTTATTCCTCCTGTCTGTGAAGCGATTATCCCGGGGATGGGCGCAAGAGCAATACCAAAATTTCTCGAAGACTTATTCACAGCCTCTGTATAATTCATATTGAAATCATTGCAGACCTGCTTTATGTCTCCTTCATACTTCATCGTCTTGAGATCTTTGTTGGTTGCGGCAAATCCACCTGAAATGTTTTTAAGCAAAGTACCGTCCCAAAAGCTCTGCTTGAGGTTTGTAAACGAAAAGAAGCTGTCCCTTTTGGCTGCAAGCTCTTCGGTATAGATCTGTAATTTATCCGGCATCAGGGAACCACCGATATCAGTGAGGTCAAATGATCTGTTTTTGCCAAACTCCTCCAAAAGACCGATACGCATCATGTATCCGTTTGCATGCACAAGCCCCGCTTTATACTTATATCTGCCACCCAGCCTTACGGCAATATTTTTGGCTATGTCCCAAAGGGTCGGATCCTCCTCTGCAAGCATGCAGATAGCAAGCTTACAAAGCCCGTCTTTATCTCCCCTGTTAAACGACGCGTCCACCTTTTCCCTGAGCAGATTCAATGTGACCGGCTGCTGTGCCTGCTGGTCTCCCTCCTGGTTTTGTCCTCCAACATATAAATCCAGAACCACCATAGCCTCCGCAGCCGGATCATTTGCTGTTCCTGCTCTTTCCTGGAGATCAACCTTTGCATCGGCCATCTCATGGGTATAGTAGTTTGTTGCATCATACGTAGCATAATACTGTATCGTTGCCGCATTTACATGTCTGAAGAAATCAGATCTGCGGATAGCGCGCCGCAGGACTTCCTCCTGCGATACCTTATCCCAGTTCACCCCTTTTGACTGGCTCATATCCAGCATATCTGAATAATTTCCGGACAGGAATTCTCCATTATCATAAAATCCGCTGACAGATCCGTTTCCATTTCGTCGTCTGACGGAATAGATCTTTGCAGACTTTTCGGATCTTAAGAAAGCTCCGTTGGCTCCACGCTCGTCGGCAACGAGATTCATATCTGCGGCAGCTAATCCTGCATCTTCATTTGCATTCTGTGCATCGGCAAGCTCCTGTGATGTCATCTTGTGGCGCTCTGCCCTGGATTCCCCTGTATCCTGCAGATCAACACCCGTATTATTCGTATATTGCCTTCTGGATCTATATCCCCTGAAGTCATTCAGGATCTTCATACGTACCCTTGTGACCCGGTTTTGTTCGACTGCCTGCTCATCAGCTCTTGTTTTAATACCTTCCGCAAATGCCTGAAATACCATTGCATGATGGTACTTGATGGGAAGATGGGCATCCTGGGTATTCAGAGAGCCCTCCTTTATCTGTCTCCCGTTTATTATCCTTAATTCCGGAGCTACTGAGTATGGATGGTCCGATATATTATTTACTATATTGTTTATCTGGTCTCTGTCGAATTCCCCGCTGTATTCAGCTATATCCTTTGATGTTTTTACTTCTCCGGCAGGCTGTCCGTTCCCTTGCAGGTCATCCCTGATAGTGCGCTCATCCTGACCCAGACTTCTGGAAAAAACATAGTATTGATTTGCCAGCCGGTCATATCTCCTGTAATGCTCTCTGAAGGTATTTGCCCTGTATGCTTCCCGGATCCTGATCCAGCGCTCTGAGGCTGCGTTTATCTGCTGCTTGAGATCAGTAAGCTCTTCTCTTGCCCTGACAGCAGACTTCCTGGCGCTTTTCAGACGGCTTCCCGCAAAAAAGTGATTATTGATCGACCTGAAGAACCCTGCCCTGTCTCCTGCATTTATTCTGATATCTGCCTGGAGGTCAAGCAGCTTATTAAGATCAGCCTGACGCTCCCTTACACTGTTGTCATCCTCTATATTTACTTCATTCTGCACGATCTGATCAGGCGCTCCCTGAAGGAGATCATTCTGTACATTTTCGGGCTCCGGAACCGGGTTTACTGCCTGTCCCTGAAGATCCTGTCCCCCTGGATTCACTCCTTCCGCGCCCGGATTCTGTTGATTGCCGGGAGGTTCCTGCCCCTCCTGTACAGGCGGCTCGACTGCCGCCCCCTCCTGGGCTATAGGCTCTGCTTCGGCCATAACGCCGGGCTGCTCCGGGACAGCTCCGGGCTGCTCTATAACCGGCGCATTTTCGACTCCGGGCAGATGCGCCCCTCCTGCTTCAGGAGGAAGTCCTGCCTGAGCCGAGGCAATGATAGAGTCGATCTGAGTCTGGGCTTCTGCCGCATTCTGCCTGCTGATCCTTGCGAATGCCTGAAGGTACTCTGCATATGTGATCTGTTTTTTTCTGGCTGACGCCTTTGCTCTCTCGATGAGAGTGAGCACCTTCGTCCTTCCATATTCCTCATGGACCCTTTTCATGCTCAGAGCATCCCTCTTGGATGCCTGATTCTCATTCCTTAGCTTTTGAAGGATAGTATTCCTGACTCCCTCGGCAACCTCTGCCCTGCCCTCTTCATTCTCAAATACCGCATCTCCCTTGTCCATAAACGAACGGAAATTATCGTCCAGATTGACATCATTTGCCAAAGATCCGACGTCACTTATGAGCCCGCTGTCAAATTTCATCTTCTTTGCGGCTTTTGATCTGGGCATGTTTATTTCTCCTCCGTTCCTTCCTTTTCAAGCTCTTCGAGGTATTTCTCCAGAGCCTTGATCCTGAGATCGATATTATTCAGATCCGTTATGGAATCGAGATAGTCCATATACTCTTCCAGTGTGATGGTTTCGGGATCATCACAAAGAAACAGGACAAAATCGACAAAAATATCCAGCTGATCATAAAGAGATCCCAGATAAAATCTGATATTCTGACGCTCTGCCTCAGGAGCCTCCAGGTTTACAGGCATCCTGTAGCTAAGATAAACCTGCTGCAAAGGAGCATAGTATCCGAAGCAGCCGAAGGCAGGAAAAGCTCCTGCGGAAATTGCTGTATTCAATTCATTTAGTCCCATGACTATTTTGGGTACCAGCTCATCCTCGACATTCTGTGCAAGAGTTGTATGGAAATGAAGCACGGGATAAAACGTTTCAGGATCCATATCGGTTTCAAAGGCGGCCTCGAAGATAACACTGGAATTAGTGACACCCAGATTCTCCACAAGGGACCTGATCACATCCCCCCTCTTGATGCATCCGCCAAACAGCTCCTTCATGTCCTCGGATAAAAACTGCTCAAATTCACTAATAGAATTCATTCATATCTCCCGAAATAAGAAAACGGAAATCCCGACCAAAGTATATTGTAGCATTTTTCAGGTTACAGAAAAGACACTATCCCTGTGATTCGGATTCGATATACTCAGCATCTACCACCTTATCAAGTTCGACGAGCATCCACCTGAGTTCCATCGGTTTTGTGTCCTTGACCGAATATACATCTGTTTCAAGTATCCAGTCCTTGTCCTCCTCACTCCTGAGGATCCTGTTCCCCGTGACCACATAGCCCTGATCCGCCAGAAAACGGGTTATATCCTGTACGCTTCCCTCGGGAGTTATAGTGATCCTCAGCCTCATATCCGTCCTTAAAACACCAAGAGACGCTTTTTTCTGAAACATGACCTGGATGATGATGACCAGAATCCCGGTTGTAAATCCGAGCTCATACATTCCCGCCCCGAAGGCCAGACCGACGGAAGATGTAGTCCAGATACCTGCGGCTGTGGCCATTCCCTGAATTATGTTATGCCGGACAAAGATTATGCCTGCTCCAAGAAAACCTACTCCTGAGACAACCTGAGCCGCAAGTCTGGCAGGATCTCCTGGTTTTACATCCGTGAATCCGTATTTGGAGATCAGCATGACAAGAGCCGCCCCCATTGCTACTATCGCATGAGTTCGTATGCCGGCCTCCTTTGACTGACTGTGTCTCTCGAATCCGATCCCTCCGCCCATCAGTGCGGCACAGAGGATCCTGAATATCCATTCATATTCCTGCATGATGCACTTTATCCCCGCTGTCTGTCATTTTTCCGTTCCCTTTTCACCATCCTTAAGGAGCTGTACTCTTTCCCTGATACAGGTATTCAGGATACAGTCCTTTCCCTGAGTTTTGATATTATGTCCTGATACCTGCTGTGACCGTTCTCCGAATAATTATTCAAAAGCATCCCTGTCCCGAAAAGCTTATGATACATAAGCTGCTTTTTCATATGCTCATACTGTTCTTCCAGGGCCTTACGATGATCCGCCCTTGCCTTTTCGCGCCGGTCACGGGCCTCCTGCACCGAAGCCTTGATCTCTTCGCGCATAAGCGCGTTTTTCTGCTTTCCTTCTTCGATCCTCTCCACTGTTTTCAGAGTGGTTCCGGCTATCACCTCCGACATTCCGTCACTAAGCTTAAGTATCGCAGCCTCCATGTTTTTCATCTGCTCCAGCTGCCTGTTAAGCTTAAGTATCGTCATAACGGTGATTACCAGATCGAACGCAAAGATCAGATACATGATCCCAAGCATTATCTCACCTGCAAGTACCGGTATCATATCTATGATCCTGTCAAAAAAAGGCTGTACCACCCTCAGAACAAAGGCAATGGCAAGTCCCCATATGATACTGAAACCCAGACAGATATATCCGTTCAGATTGAACTTTCTGTCCCTGTAATCCCACCATCTCGCATGAAAGAGCTTATCCAGAAGGAAGCCGGCGATCAGCTCTATCAATGTTGCAAAGATCATACCAACGAAAAAGAGAAGCGGAGTGCTTGCCTTTTCAAGATCCGTTTCCACGCCAAAGAGGCTGCCAAGGATATTCAGGACCGAAAGCACCATAATTACCCCGCAGCCATATACGGGACACAGAGGACCGTTAAGAAATCCCCTGTTTACGACCTTGCCCATCGTTACGGCATGGAAGCTCACCTCTATCATCCACCCAAGTACTGAATAGATCATAAAATACCACAGTACCTTATATACAGTCATTCCGAATATTGCAGCCGTCATCTCACCACTCCGCCTTAATCCCCGATCGAATCCTTTATCAGCCTGATCCCTTCTTCTATAGCTGTATCAAGGAAAGTCCTCTTGTTTCTTTTCGCTCTTTTTTTCACTCCGGTCAGGAAGCTGTCGATCATGTTTTTGGTCTCGATTATGGTCTCCACTGTTTCCTTTACACCCTCGATGACACCTTCAGCCACCTCCTCAAGCATATCTCCCACAGGATCGCTGCTCTCGATATTATTCAATCCTGTAGTAGGTATGAATATCCGCCTTTTCAAACGATGCGGGGCCTTTTCCTGCATTGTCCTGTATAATGTACCGTTGTCATTATGCATCTTCATGCTGATCTCTTCTCTTTTCATCTGTCTCTCCTCCTCAAAACATATTTCTTAAATCAGAGCCGTCCATGAAGGGACGGCTCTTTGCAGACCAAAGGGATTCCATGCTGTCCCGGGATGCTCCGGTTCTCCGTCATTTTCCGTTCATCTGTTTAATGGAATAAATACCCAGGGCTATGGAAAACATGAATCCGACCGCTGACATCAGCGGCATTCCGCTCTTCGTTGACGGGCCTATATGAGTCAGGCAGAGCACACAGGAGCCGGTAAATATCACACAGGAAAAAATCGCCAGAATGATATTCCTTATCAGGAAAGAAAGGGAATTCATCAAAGATTCATATCCCATAAGCTCCAGATTGATCTTCATATTGCCCTTTACTATATCCTTGAGGGCATCTGCTGCGAGGGTGGGTATCCTGGCGGCCTTCTTGCCCATGGAAAGGATATCACCGCCTGCCTCCAGCAGCTTCTGCTTCATATCAAAATTCTTCTTTGCCCTCTCCATGAATTTATCAGACAGCAGCTGAAACAGATTGAGTGCCGGGCAAAGCTCCTCTATCACACCCTCTATCATGATCAGTGAGCGGAGCAGCATCGTAAACTCTGAAGGCAGTGTAATGTAATTAGCCGCTGCCAGATCCGAAAATCCCGCAAACATTTCATCCACATCCACGTCTTCTATACTGGTTCCGGTCATGAATTTATTCATAAAGGTTTCCACATCCTTCATAAGCTTGTTGCTGTCCGTTTTCGGGGATGCGGTACCCATGGACATGGCAGCCGTGACTATATCCTCAGCATCACCCTGGATCACTCCCATGACTATCTTTGAGACCATATTGATATTTGATTCACTGATCCTTCCGATCATCCCGAAATCTATCCAGTAGGGGATTCCGCCGGCAAACATTATATTACCCTGATGAGGATCCGCATGGAACATTCCCACGTCCAGTACCTGATGCACGTAGTTGTTCACTATCCTTGCTCCGACGTCCTCTATGTCATATCCTTCGCTTTCGATGCGTTCCTTATCCGATATGGAATATCCTTCCACATATGTCATGGTAAGGATCTTGTCGGTGGAAAGCTCATCGATGATCCTGGGACATGACATCTGCTCCTCATCCTCGATGCACTTCTCTCTGAACTCCCTTGTATTATTCGCCTCTATCGTAAAATCCAGCTCTTCCTTTGTCACAGCCTCAAACTCTTCAATGACAGACACGAGGTCTATCATGCTGGTGCCGTCACCGCTGTCCGAGACCACATTAACTATACCGCCGAGCTTTTTTAAGAGTTCGAAGTCCTCATACATCATCTCTGCGATAAGCGGCCTCTGAACCTTGGTAACTACCTTGGTGCCGTCCTTCAGCACACCGTAATGCGCCTGGGCTATGGAGGCCGAACCGATGGGCTTGTCCCGGAATTCACTGTAGATCTCATCTATCTTTTTGCCTGTCTGATCCTCTATCACAGCCTTCGCCACCTCGGGATCGAGAGGCTGCACCCTTTGCCGGAGTGTGACCAGCTCTGCGCAGTATCTCTCAGGCAGAAGATCAGTACGGCTTGATATTATCTGTCCGATCTTCACATATGTCGGTCCCAGATCCTCGAGAGTTGTACGAAGCTCCTCGGGAGTAAGCCCTCCGGCATAGAAAGTATGCCTTGCGAAGATCCCCATTATCTCTGCGCTCCTGGTCTTCTTCTGGACCTTCATCAAGGTGATCTCTTTTGAAAGCAGGTGCTTCAGCTTATCACTTATCTCTCTTGCAGGCTGTTCCTTCACCGGTTTCTTATTAACCGGATTTTCCTCCTGGTTTTCAAGCTGTGTCTGGATTATCTCCTTCAGCCTGGTCTCCTGAACATCTCCGGCTTTTTCTTTATTTTCGCTCATATCTGCTCCCCCTTCAGTCATTGCTTATCGGCCACACCCATATCAGGCGCAGTGCGCTGACTATGGAAGAAATCACTATAGTTATCCCTATTGCCTGTTTGAAAGCACCGGGCTCGTCCCACCATGGATTAAATAATATGATGAATCCGGAAACGATGAGCAGGATATATAACGGGATCAGCATCCACCAGCCCTGACGCTGTGAACGTCTGGAATACACCCAGGCGTGGAATACCCCGTGAAATCCCGAAAGGATAAGGATCACTCCGAAAAGCGCGCCGAGCACAAATATCACATTATCCTGGAAGATCAATACCGCGATCCCCGCTATCCCAAGCACAAGAGCTGCAGTAAGTAATATGAAATTTATAAGTGATTTTCTGCTGCCCAGATAATCAAAGATCATATTCAGTGAGATTATGATCATAACAGCACCCATCCCCTCTATCAAAGGCTGGAGATATAACTCAGGCAGCATCAGAAGCACGATCCCGAAAGCCAGCAAAACTATCGAGGTCATAATGGCATTTCGCCGTAAACTGTTCAGACCTTCAAAAATCATTTCATCCTCCTTGTAATGATTCAAAGTCTAAAAAAACGATAGTATTATACCACAATCACCGGCAGGCGCATAGTTTCGCTATTCCACCATGGCAGGAGCTCAAAACCAGCCAAAGGGCTGGTTTTGTTATACCACAATCACCGGCAGGCGCATAGTTTCGCTATTCCACCATGGCGGTATAGGCGTCTTTGGCCGAGGCCTTCAGTCTCTCTTCGCCGAAAAGGCACTTGTCCCCATCAATGGCCTCTGTGATACCATCCGTATGCCTAAAGCCGCACAGGCAGTACCGTCAGCTGCGATCGCGCCGAGCCATAAGATATTCTCATCCTCCAATGCCCCTTCAGGCACAAGATATTCAAAATATTCAGCATTGTCTGTCGCAATATCCGTAACCTTCATAAAAAAAACCTTCCTCCCTGTTTTTCACAAAGCAAGAATATCATATCAATTTAATAATGCTAACCTGTGACAACTCCCGGTTTCCCATAAATTTGAGTCATTTCCATTGCCGGTTTATACTAATATGGTTATTCCTGATCAGACCGGTCATTACGTATCAGCTGTACCGGTCTGACAGCTTACATTTTGTACAAGGAAAGGAGAAAGACCATGGCAAATTTGGAAACAAGACCCGAACTCAAAGGAACTCAGACGGAGAAGAATCTTATGGAGGCTTTCGCCGGCGAATCACAGGCAAGGAATAAATACACCTACTTCGCCTCCAAGGCAAAAAAGGACGGATACGTACAGATAGGCAATCTCTTTCAGGAGACAGCAGATAATGAAAAAGAGCATGCCAAGCTCTGGTACAAGATCCTTACCGGAATAAATGACACTGTCCAGAACCTTAAGGATGCTGCCGACGGAGAGGCTCACGAATGGAAAGAGATGTATCCTTCATTCGCAAAGACTGCCAGAGAAGAGGGCTTTGACGATATCGCAGAGCTTTTCGAGCAGGTAGCCGCTATCGAAAAAGAGCATGAGGAGCGCTACAGAAAGCTTATCAAAAATATCGAAGATGGGCTCGTATTCTCCAGAGACGGCGACATGATATGGCAGTGCGCAAACTGCGGACATATCGTAATCGGTCCCAAGGCTCCCGACACCTGTCCTGTATGCAATCACCCTCAGAGCTACTTCCAGGTCAAGGCCGAAAACTATTGAGATCTTTTTGACCAGGTCCCTGCCAGGCAAGGATCTGGTCAAATACACTATTAGGACAAAGACTGAAAGGTTCAGATTTCAGTTTATGATGCCGGCACCTCTCTCATAAAGAA